>Ga0105046_10005719_pt1 | contig 19647 bp, 12 predicted proteins | sample MAT03_FD_78385 | JGI IMG/M metagenome (GOLD analysis project Ga0105046, IMG submission 78385) | Freshwater microbial communities from Lake Fryxell liftoff mats and glacier meltwater in Antarctica - MAT-03 (megahit assembly) | ecosystem: Environmental > Aquatic > Freshwater > Ice > Liftoff... | reverse complement strand
TGGCATGATTTCTTCCTGAAAGCAATAACGAAAAACATCCATTCGTCACTTTACGATTGAGGTTGGTCAGGAAGGTCTGTCAATTCTCACATCAAAGAGGCCTGACCCCTTTGATGTGATCGGAGTTCAACTTCCCTGTCGAGTCGAATGCGTATTGATCCCCGGTTTCTGTCTTTACATTCCAGCCGGTACCGGCCGAACTGAACTTCAAAAACGAGCCGTTAGGTGATGTGTAATTCCCTGCTGACCCGGAGAATTCCACAAATGTACCGTTGCCGCGCACCAGCATCGGCTTGCCACCCGAAGGAAGATACAGCGACTGCATTCCGGCGACGCCCATGCGGCGACCGAATGCAGAATTTGCCTGGTCCAAATACGGAACTGTCGCCTGTCGCGGTTGATCCGACGTGGCTGAGATCGTCCGTGCTAACGTGCCTGCGAGTCCGGGGATTGCCAGTGTGAACTTTGCGTTTACTCCATTCGAAGTGACACCAGATGACGCTGCCGGAGCAACAACCCATTGAACCGGGACAAACGGCGACACCTGTGGGGACGTGGCAGGTACTGCGGGTTGGGAAGCCGGTATCGTGACGATCGTGTGTGGCGGGTTCAGCAATGATGCACCGGGCGTTCCCCACAATTCGATCGTGGTGGAGATGCCTTTTGGAATTGTCAGTTGAGTATAGGCCACAGGATGTGGATTTGTGGACGACGTGCTTTGGACATCCGCAAAAGGTGCGAGCGCATCACCGGTTTTCGGCCCCGGGACTCCGGCAGCCAACGTGCCATCGCCGGAGTTTGCCTGGATGTCAGGTGCCGGCTGTTCCGCTGGCAGTTTCGAACACACCATGCACTGATCTTCGCTATTACCCAGCGACGAAAAACTTGTCGATGCAACAATAAAGACCACATCGTCCCATGCAGACTCTTCGGCAATGCAGTTTTTCGATTTGACTCGAAACAGGTACATACCGAGACCAAACACATCGGCCATGACGCCATCACCATTCGCGTCCAGCAAGTCACCGGTCGGCATGTCAATGTTCTTGACTGTCTTAAGGACATTGCCGCTGTTCAGCAACTTCCAGTCAGCGGAATTGACGACGGTGTCACCGTTCGCTTCAAAAATGTACATTTCCCAATCGAACGTTTCAACGGTCGCGTTCCCATCCCATTGAATATCCACATCCTTGGTTGGAGTTGCCGCATCTACCAAATAGAGAGCATCACCACCGGGCGTTGTGATTGTTGCCGTCGGGGCGTCAATCGAGTTTGTAATCGTGACTGTGATCACACCCTCGTCCCACAATCCCTGGGGATCCGTCACTCGATAGGTGATGTTGTACGTTGCTGCCTGTACAGAATTATCGGGATCAACCCGCATAAACGGTCCCGAACCTTGCATTATAGGGATTATAGAAACGCCAGGAGCAGGAGGGTTGGGAATATTGAGAGTAGACGAAACAATCACGACAGATTGTTTCGAAACCGTCAACGCCCACAATGCAGTGTCAGCATCACTTATTAAACCAGCGAGTGGAATATCAATTGCGGCTCCATACCCAGCGCATACGGCATAATTGTGCGGCTTGGAGAAGTCGTTTGCAATAGGTGCCACAGGCAAAGGCGCGACAGTGAAATCGTTCCAAAATGAAGTACTTACGTCGTTCCCATTCTCCCCTGCTTTTGTCCAAATCCCAGTCACATCTACTCGATAATCCCCGGAGGCATACGGACCAATATCGTAGGTTGTTGCCGTCGTAGTGATCAAAGCCCCTGAATCCTGCCAAACATCAGGGCTCGAGCTGATCTTTTTCTGCACGCGAATCTCAAACTTCGAATCACTCGATTGAAACGGTGAATCTATCAATTGATTGGCGTTGAATGTGTACGAGACTCGTCTATTCCCATTTGGTAGTGCTTGCACACTGTCGATAGTAGCAAATGTCGAAACGTCCCCGATGCTGACGACTATCTGCTTCCGATCGACTTCGGTACTACCGGATGTTAGAACGATGTCGAATTTGCGCTCGTAATCTGGAAGTTCCATTTCATAGTCAAGTGTCCCACCGAACTTCAATCCGTACTCTCCGGGCGATAGGTACGCAAGATAAAACCCAGCACTTTCTGATCCAGCGAGATCGACAGAGTATCCAGCACTCGTCGTACCTGCATTAATAGAGTTGGTCCCAAACAGGCGATCAGACCAAGGTCCTTCTAACAGGGACCACGTAGCTCCATTCACCCATGAGATTTTTGGAGGAACTGCTGTGAGTTGAACATCGTCCAGAAATGGACCAAATGAATCACTCATGCCCAACAGCGTACGTTGTTCAAGTGACTCGCATCGCAGATGCCATCAAGCGAACCATTTGCCGCACTAAACCGCCCCCCCCTCCCATTTTTACGTCGCGAGGTGCGCGATGAGGACCGAAGTTCGCCTGAAAACAACCGTGCTACAAAGACACCGATGCCACCAGTCGCCATGTCAATACTCCACGATGATGCAGATCCGGGGAAGCCACGTTCAAAGCGCTGAGATTTGTTGCCACTCAGACTCTTAGCTACAACTGTTACAACCGGAATGCCGGATCGCAAGGCTCAGCAAATGCGTACGTTCCCTACCTATCTGAAAATATTTTGTTCACCGTGCACATCTTTTACGGGTTGCCGATTTCGTGAGCCGCAAAACGCTAGCTGCGGGTGAATGTGAGAAAAGATGGGGAGAAAAGAGCAGGAAAAACAACCGTGGCTAGCGCCCTGCGGCTCACGAGTGAAAACGTACCAGAACGTTGTTGTACCAGTGCCACCCGTGCCACTCGAATTCTGCGACGTGGCCGAGGCATTGGACTGACTGCTTATCGACTGTTGAAACGACGCATTGCCGGAAGTTAGTTAGGCAGTCCGCAGTCCAGCCTTCAGGCTGCAAGAGATTCATGTCATCAATCCTCAGAACATCCTTCCGATTTGATACGTCAGAAATGCACCCACATAGGCGAGTACCGTCATGTAGACGAATGAAAACACTGGCCAACGCCAGCTGTTGGTTTCTCGACGAATGACCATCAGAGTTGACACGCATTGAGCGCATAAAGCGAAGAAGACCATGATCGACATCGCGACCGGCACTGAAAATACGGGTGTGCCATCTGGCCAGGTGGCTGCTCTTAACGTGTCGCGCAGTCCGTCGTTTTCCTCATCGACGTCGCCACCAAGGCTGTAAATCGTGCCCATCGTTGCGATCACGACTTCTCTCGCTGGAAATGACGCGATAACGCCAATGCCGATTCGCCAGTCCCACCCCAGTGGTTTTACAAACGGCTCAATGGCCTTACCTGCCTGGCCAAGAATACTGCCTTGAAGAAGCTGCGAATTCTGTAGGTTCAATTCGGCCGACAATTCTTCAATCGCTGCCGCATTTGATTCTTCGTCTTCCGCCTGAAGCGATTCAATCTTCGCCGTTAATTCATACTGTCGAACGTGACTGCCAGGGAATGAACCCGCAGCCCAGACAATTACGCTTGTTGCGAAGATTAATGTTCCTGCTCGCACAACGAAGGCCATGCCACTCTCCCAAACCCGCATCAACACGATTCTGGCCGAAGGCATACGGTAGTCGGGAAGTTCGAGCAGAAACGGCGACGGTTCGCCTCGCAGCAAGGTCTTTCGCAAGATCAACGCGACAGGAACCGCCACCACCAGGCCCAGTGTGCTCATGGCAAACAGAACTACAGCTCTGAGTGGCAACAATCCGCCAAGCAGATTCGCGTCAGGAATAAAAGCACCGATCATCAGCACGTACACTGGCAGTCGAGCCGAGCAGCTCATCAACGGCGCGATGAGGATTGTCACAAAACGATCGCGTCGATCATCGATCACGCGTGTCGCCATGATGCCTGGCACCGCGCAGGCAAAGGACGACATGAGAGGAAGAAACGACCGACCGCTTAAACCGAGCAGGCCCATGAGTCGATCCATCATGAACGCTGCGCGAGCCATATAGCCGCAATCTTCCAGCAGCCCAATGAACAAAAACAGCAGGCAGATTTGCGGCAGAAACACGATCACCGAACCAACGCCAGCGACAATGCCTTCGGTCAGCAGGCTTCTGAGCGGACCGGGGGCCATTGAATCGCTGACTTGCGAACTCGCCCAGCCGAGCAACCCTTCGACGCCTTCACTGATCGGTTGCGAGAACCAGTAAATCGTCGAAAACACAAACATCAAGACGGCAAGGCATATCAGAAAACCGAAAACTCGATGCGTTAATACGCTGTCAATGCGATCAGTGAGCGTGACTGAAGGAGCGGTTGATCGAGTCTGCACGCGGGACAGAAGTTGCTTGATAAATCTGTAACGTTGAGTCGCTTCGACTCCTGGGATCTCGTCGCCAGCGGCCGCCAGGACTCTTCGCGATTCTTCAAGCGCGGAGCGATATTGCGGGCCTGCATCATTGGTCAGCAGGCATTCGACTGAGCCCTCTGGATCCAGCAAACTTCGTGTTACCAGAAATGGCGAGCGTTTCGCTGCCGGAATACCAAGCGTTGAAAGTAATTCTTCAAGTCGCTCGATTTCCACGGCCACCGGCCCGTTTAAAATTCGCGAAGCGTTCGGGAAGGATTGAGGTGATTTGTTTTCACTGGTCTCTGCCTTGGCCAGCGATTCCACAACCGCAGCTTTGAGTTGTTCCAGGCCTTCTCGTCGAGTTGCCGACGTCGCCACAACACGCACGCCCAGTTCGCGGCTTAGAGACTCGGTATCAACTTTGATTCCGGAGTGTACCGCCGCGTCCCACATGTTCAAGCAGAGAATAACGGGACAATCGACTTCCAGAACCTGCGTTGCCAGGTACAAATTTCTATCCAGCGCGGAGGCGTTGCAGATGCAGATAATCAAATCCGGCTTCGGTTCGTCGCAGCATCCGGTTAAGACCTGGACGGCCACCATTTCATCGGGTGATTTTGGGGACAAGCTATATGTCCCTGGCAAATCGATCAGTTCGATATTGCGTCCGGCCCACTGTGTGCGACCGACTCGTTTTTCAACGGTAACGCCTGGATAGTTTCCGGTGCGAACTCGCAGGCCAGAAAGGGCGTTGAAGAGCGTACTTTTTCCCGTGTTCGGATTCCCGATCAATGCAATTCGTGCCGTGTGAGTCGTAGCGGGACGAATTGATGGCGAGGGGACAGTCACAGCGACGCCGCAGAACGAAGGGGGAGATATTGTATGATCTCGACAAATTTCGACATCGACACCCAGCCTTTATGTTGCCGCAACATGCAGTTCGGAAGCTGGGGTCGCAGCGGCAGGTTCTGACCAGCCGGAGTCATTCGTGACCGAAATACACGCTGCTTCCGCAATTCGCATGGAGATAGAAACGTTGTGAATTCGGTACTGAATCGGTCCGCCAAATGGGGCTCGACGTAGAACCTGCACCGCAACGCCGGGGACGAACCCCATTTCCATCAGTCGCGAAGCAATACGGCTTGCGCCAGAGATTGCCGTAACAATCGCAGAAGCACCGGGTGTTAAATCAGCTAATCGCAGAGTATTCATCAGGATCACCACCAGCTCAAAAAACCGGAGAAACACTGGCCAAATTGGACCAGCGAACTCAAACTCAGATTATTGAATGGGACACCAAATAACTGTCGCAAATGAGACTCAGTCTCACATTGCTCTCAAAGGATATCGCAGTTCACGTGGAATAGGCCACAGGCAATGCCTTGGATTTCCTGAGATTTTGAAGAATTTTCGTTGTTGGAAAAATGGCACGTAGGCAGACCTGTCCTCAGGTCTGCAACTCTTAAGCAAAGCTGAAGCGAATTGGCGGTGTGGTCAGGAAATTCGGCATTGGCCAGTCGCTTTTGGGCTGTCACCGGGAAAGTGCTGGACCAGACGGGTGAAAAAGGTGTGGCCGGGTTCAAGGTTTCCGACGTGAGGACAGGTCGGAATACGTAGGCAGACCTGCAGCCTTGGCGGTTCTCCTTGAAAATCAGGAGAAAAAAGCAAATAGTTTCCGGTGTTTCGGATTCAAATCCCGTCCCCGCTTTGCTAAACCACCAATTATTAAATGAGAGATGAGTTGTGGTAAAGGTGGTGCAGAACGGGGATCGTTCTGCACTTGGCCTTGAATACGCCATCCTCAAAGGCAAGGACGTATTGGATGACATCTGTATTGCTCTTTTTGTTTATGCTGGTGACATGCCTGATGTTTCTGGGCATGCTCTGGGGTGATCGCGTTAGTTTGCCAAATCTGTTCACCGGCAATTGGCTGAATCCCATCGGCGACCTGATTCAATTCATGTCGCGAGTTTTTGGTGAATGCCTTGACGTGTCCGTCGAATTCGTTGTTGGGCATCTGTCGTGGGTTGTGGCTGCCGTTTCCGGAACAGTCGGGCTGATCATCATTGCTTTTCTGATGGGTGGCGGCCTGGCTTCGGACGCTGAAGCATATCATGTTGACACACTTGCTCCGTTGTATGCTGGTGGAGTGGTTGATCGGATCAATGTGGTTCAGCCTGAAAAGCCACGAGTGGAAATTAATAGTGGAATCATTTTGGCAAAGGCCGACGTAGATGATTCTCAGTATGTCGATCAAGCGGTCGGTGGTCGTGGTGAATATCAAACCTTTGTCCCGCCAGAACTTCAACCGCGAGCAGTTCGTTCCAATCGCCCGTGGCGGCCGATCGATGGCTCAATCGCCGCCGCGCCAACAACGCGACCGTTACTGGACCGACCTGTTCTGGAGGTGCAGTTTCAGCGACTTAATTCTGAATCACTAGTTCCGGATCGTATGCAGACTGTTCGAATTAACGGCCGTTTAGAAAATGATCTGCCGGATCCACTTTTTGTAGACCGCGCAGTTCGAAGTCTGTTGCGTGATGACTGGCAAGCGACTATCGGGATGCCAGATGGCCTTGATAATCTCAATGACCTCAACAACATGGTCCAGGAATCTCCGCTGGCGGAAGTTCGCAATCTTGAATCCAGAATTTGGGTCACGCCGGGCGTGCTTGTGTCTCGACAGGATTTGCGAGTCGAAAAAACAGTGCCGGAAAGTTCTGCAACCGGTGAGGTGACGATTCAGGTCATGGTCAACAATTTGGGGCGTGATACCATTGATGGACTCATTGTCCGCGAACTGTTGCCTATCGGTACTAAAGTTCGTGGCGCGGTTCCGGATTGTGCGTTTCGCGATTCTACACTCACCTGGCTTCTAACGAGACTCGAACCACAGCAGGAGCAGGTGCTTCGATTTACTGTAATTCCAGCTGAAGATCCTGTTGGCGCGCGAAAGACTCTGTTTGAATCACAAACGGAAGTTTCCGCGTTGACTGCCGTGAAAACCAGAACGGTCGTTTCTGAAGACTTGTTGCCACCAGTGCCACCGAGGACGCCAATTCGAAATCGCCCTCCCGTCATCGTAAGAAAACCTGAGCTGCGACTGCAGATTGCAGAACCAGAAGACGACGCGATCGTTGGTTCATGGGCGACTGTGAAGTTTCGCATCACAAATATAGGCAACGCCAGTGCAGAAGGTGTCAAGCTGCGACTGGTACTCGATAGCCTGCTTGATCATCATGCGTTGCAGGATGATGATGTTCTGCGTCAGGTGGATGCTCGAATCGCGACAATTGAGCCTGGCAAGCGTTTAGACTTTGAGCTTGTTGTTCGACCACGGCGCACAGGTAACATGGAGTCGAGTGCTGAATTGATGTTTGAAGGTCAACAACTGCATCTTCAGATATTCAGTTTTGTGGCTCGGAATTCACGTCCATCGAGCACTGCTCCGTCTGTCGATTTCCCGTAGTTCGATGGCCTGGCTGACAGCATCACGTCTGGACCAAACCATAGGTCCATGAGCTGACAATACCGCTGGCGATGACAGGCAACCATGCGGCGAAATCCGGGCTGACCTGCCCAACGGACCCCAACGCAAAACACCCCTGCGCGACGACATACAGAAATCCAAGAACCGAAGCGCAGACAACCATGTTTGTGATCAAGCTATGCGATTCTCTGCGCATGACGAGCGGTAATGCGATGGCAATATTCAGCAGGCAAAGCAAAGGACGCGTGATGCGAGCGTGTAAAGCAAGGCTTTGACCACGTACGGGCATTGGTCCGGTGGATGGATTCTGAATGCGTTGAATCAGCTGCATTGATGACAGCAGCTTGAGATTACGACCTCGATTGTAAAGCTGATCGAAGCTTACTTCGGAAGCGATAAACACATCTTTACCATTGCTGCTGGGAATGATGCGTTTTCGGCCTTCTTCGGTCAGTAGATCCGTATCAAGGACTCCTGTCATATTCTGGAGCAGCCAACCAGACCCGTGCTTTTCCGTCGCACTGACAAACGTCGCCTTTTCCGCTTTCAGCACACAGATCTGGCTCGCCAGTTCCGGCTTTGGCAGAGTAAAGCTGGCACCCACAAGGGTTTGAGTGTGAATCAGAACCTGATCGCCATCAATATGCATTAAGTAATTCCAATAGTCGTAGACGGGCTCAACCTTTTGGACTCTGGCTGTCTGGCTTCCATGAGGCGTTTGCAGTGGTACTGCCAGCGCGGGAATGATGAATTCCTGGTTGGCAATCAGAGCGGCGTTGAGAATCACAGCGGCCAGCAGCAGTGGTCTCAGCAGCCGCGTAGCAGGAATGCCTGCTGCAAGAATCGGGTAATTTTCGGAATGCTTCTGAAGCAACCCCAGCACGACGATCACGGAGATCACGACAAGCACCGGGCCAGCCAATTCAAAAAATTCAAAAGCGCGGTAGGCGTAGAATGCCAGGATTCGCCGGAACATTTCTACGTTCGAAGCGGATGCCGTTTTCTCCTGAAAGTCGTCGATGTGGGTAAACAGATCGATGACAATATACAGGCCGTACGCTGCTATAAAGAAGACTGCAAAAGTATGCAGTAATCGTCCCAGCAGATACCTGTCGAAAATTGTGAACATCCTGTATCCAGCCGCCGATTGCCGTATTCAGTTGTCTGGGCGTTGTGACAACTAAGTTGAGGGACAGTTCCGAATTTGATCGTGACTTGGTTTGCCGAAACTGTTGTGCTGCCTTAATCAAAGCTGCTCACGCATTAAAGTCGAGTCGCTGAAGTCAGGTCAATAGCGGGTTAAACAGTCGGTAAATTCGGCAAATCTGCTCTTTGCGAGAATTCGTTAAACGGGTACCGTTCATGCTCTTCGGCAATAACTGCCACCGCGTGGATTGCGGCGGCAGGATTCGCCAAAGCGGCACAGCATGTGCGGAATATGAGTTATTCAGAAGTAATTGCTGAAACATCCGTTGTCTCGGCTCTGCATCTGAAGAAGTTGCCAAAGTTCTTTGTAACTCTGACAACACGTTTGGTTGATTGGAATGGAATCCAGTCTGCGGACAGCGTGACTAACATTCATCGCAGGATCGCGAATGAATTTTGGTCCGAGCTCAAAATCTCTTGAGGCACGGAAGCTACCTATGAAGATGATCATGTTGTTGATGATGGCCGTTGACGGTGCATCAAGTTCAACGCCCGAAGTACAGTTGCTGGATTTTTCGGCAAGCTACTGTGGGCCTTGTCAGCAGATGGTGCCAATCCTGCAAAGCATGGGGCGAGAAGGATTTCCTGTTCGTCAGATCGATATTTCCAGTGACCCCGAATTGACGAAGCGTTTCAGCGTTGATCGGATTCCGACGCTGGTGCTGTTGGTCGAAGGTAAAGAAGTCAAACGATTTGTCGGGCTGACAAGCGGTGATGAGCTTCGGCAGGCGATGAATAAGGCCGCCGCTGCGTTGAAAGAGAAACGTGCGGCTGAGTCTGCGTTGTCTCAGCCTCAATTTCTGAAGACGGCAGCCAAAGACGTGCCTTCTGCACCGGCAATTGCAACAGATAATTCGCCTCCCGCTCGCCGTCCTGAAGTTGTCAAAGCGAACGAGAAGAAATCGCTGGGCGATATGTTTCGCCGGATGATCGGAAAAGATGACAGTGCTGGCGGTTCGCCAACTTTAAGAGGTCAGGACCCCGCAGCGAATGGTGCACTGTCAAACGATGCCAGTGCAGTTTCGCTCGCAGCAACCGTTCGAATTCGCGTTGCTGGTAAGTCAACAGAAGATGGTAAAAACCTGCAGGATGTCGGGACGGGCACGATTGTCCACAGCGTCACAGGTCAGGCGATTGTGTTGACGTGTGCTCATTTGTTCCTGAATATCGCTGTGAAAGAGGCTGTTGTTGAGATTGAGATTTTTGAAAACGGCAAGCCTGTTGTTTATCCAGCCAAGTTGGTTGGCGGGGATCATGATGCCGATCTTGCATTGCTTCGCATTCGCACTACCAAGGTGTTTCCTGCGTCGCCAATCAGTGCTCAGATTTCAGAGCCAAAAGTTGGTCAGCAGCTGATGAGTTTTGGTTGCAACGACGGAGATGATCCGACACGCCTGGACACGAAGCTCGTTGATATTAATCGGTATGACGGGCCGCCAAATTTCGTGTGTTCGGTTGATCCCATCAGCGGTCGGTCTGGTGGTGGATTGTTTAGCGTGGATGGTTCGCTGATGGGGGTCTGCAGTTGTGCTGACCGCAAGTCACACGAAGGTCTGTATGCAGCACATGGATCGATTCTCGAATTGGTGAAGTACTGTGAATTGAGTGATATTCTGAAGCCTGCTACCGCTGTTGGGGGCACCGTTACGCCAGCCGCATTGGGCGAAGATCCGACGGAATCATTCAAGGAACAAATGGCTGGCCCGACGGCAACTACTCCTGCGGTCCCAGTTGCTCCATCGAAACCTGCTCTGGCGAAAGCTCCCGCGTCGAAGTCGCAGTTTGACTTTTTTGGTACAGACGCAACGGCAGATGTTACTCCGGATGATTTACTCGACCTTCCAAAGCCCGCTCCAGGCGTTGCTGTGGCCCGTGCGAGGCCATCAGCCCCGCCATTGGTTTCAACAACCTCAGTGACTGCTGGCCCGGAAGTAACGATCCTGATTGACGACAAAAACGGTGGTGAACCTCGACGCATTGTAATTCCGCAGGCAAGTGCGTGGATGCTGGAAATGCTGACAGGAGAACCTTCCGAAGCTGAGCCGGCCGTCACTTCAACACTTCGTCCGATTCAGGCAAATCCAGTGAATCGGCGATGAAATGAGCCGCAGGCGCTAGCCTCGGGCTTCGGTACTGACAGCGTTGAAACTGCGAAAAGCCCGACGCCAGCGCGTTCGGCTCACATATTCTGATGCTGCGAGAACAGAGAACCCCGACGAAATCGGGGATGACTTGATTCAATCGAATTGCGTACACTTTGAAAAGTGTTTGAAAAGTGTTTGCGGCGTTGGCAGCAGGCGGAGCCTGCGGAAAACGTCGCGGCAAGTCGTTAGTTGGGCTTCAATTTAAGTGGACGGAGTAGCAGGAATGAATATTACTACCTTTCGCCAATCGCCGAATGTATTTGGATTGGCGATCGTGATCTTGACGGCGGCATTTTTCGGGTTTGGTCCTGTCCTGACAGCCACGGCTCAGGCTCAAAAGCCTGGTGCAGAACAATTGCTGAAAGGCTACAAGCCAACTCAGAAGGATGTCGACTACGACACGCCTGATGCCGCCGAGATGGCCAAGTGCAGTGTTGATCTGGAAAAAGGCAGCTATGTTGTTACCAACGCTGCTGGCCAGGTGTTGCGAAGATTCACGGATTCCAACGCTGACGGCACTCCGGACATGTTTCGGTATTATCACATGGGCCTTGAGGTCTATCGTGAAATGGATACAAACGGCGATGCCCGCACCAAGAAGAATCAGAAAGCCGATCAGTATCGCTGGATGAACTGGGGCGGCACGCGCTGGGGTTTGGACGAAGATGAAGATGGTCGCATTGAAAGTTGGAAGGTCCTGTCTGCCCAGGAAGCCGCAAGAATCGCTGTTGAATCTATGATCGCCGGTGACGCAGCACGTCTGAATACAGTACTGCTGACCGATGAAGATCTGCGTGCTCTGCAACTGCCTGCCGACATGGCAAAGAAGCTGCAAGCGGAAGTCAGTGACGTCGCTAAGAAAATGCAGGCATCATTGTCCAATTCAAAAGTGTTGAACAAGAACAGTGTGTGGGTGCGTTTCGATGCACCTTTGCCAGCAATGATTCCAAAGGAAGACCTGGGTGCTGCTCGTGACATCACCGTTTACGAAAACTCCATGGCGATCGTGCAGAACGGCGAAAAACATGACCTGATTTCAATCGGAGAAATGATTCAGGTCGGCGATGTCTGGAAACTGGCCCAGATTCCAACACCAATGGATACAACCGGAAACTCAATAGTTGCTGTGGGCGGCGTGATGATGCAGCCAGCAATTGGTGATAATTCTGGGCGAGTTGAACCCGGCAGTGTTGGAGCAATGTCCCCGGAAATGCAGAAGTTGCTGGCGGAACTGCAGAAGATCGACGAAGCCAGCCCAAAACCAGACGCGTTGCCTCAGGCTTTTGCAGACTACAACGTAGCTCGCGCAAATCTCAGTGAAAAACTAATCGCAGCGTCGAAGACCGATGAAGATCGTCTGCAATGGATTCAGCAATTCACAGATAGCCTTTCCACGGCGACTCAATCGGGATTGTATCCAGCGGGTTTGCCGCGACTTGTCACACTTCAAGAGTCCATCAAAACGAACGAAAAGCTGCTGGGATATGTATTTTATCGTCGTCTGATGGCAGAATACGCCGTCCGATTGAAAGAAGACGACAAGACCAAAATCGAAGCGGATGTTCGCAAATCGCGTGAAGCCACTCAGAAGTGGTGGTTCGAGCAGTTGGAAGCATTTTCACGAAAATGGCCGACGTCTGAAGACGCTCCGGATGCCGTGGTACAGTTGGCCATTAGCTACGAGTTGATGGGGCGGCTGGATGATGCCAAAGCATGGTACGAACAACTCGCGAAAAACTATTCAAAAACCGAAGGCGGCATGAAAGCTCAGGGAGCATTGCGACGATTGACCTTAACAGGCAACAAGTTGACGCTTTCTGGAAAGACGCTGTACCAGAAAGATCTTGCTTCAACACAGTACAACGGCAAAGTCTTGTTGGTGGTGTTCTGGGCTTCGTATGCTCAACCGTTTACAGTCGATTTGCCTGCCATTCAGGAAGTCTACGCCAAGCACAATAAGGCAGGTTTTGAAATCCTTGGTGTCAACATGGACAGTGATTTGACTGCCCTTGGTGGCTACCTGAAGCAACATGGAATTCTTTGGCAGAGCCTGCGTGATGCTCCCAAAGACGCTGGCATGCAGCCGGGAGACTATGGATATGGGATCGTGTCGGTTCCCACGATGTTTCTTGTCAACAAAGAAGGAATCGTTGAAGGCGGCATCACGACAGCCAATTTGGAATTTGCCGTTGATGCGTTGTTGAAAGGCAAGAAGCTGGAAGACCTGCCAGCTCCAGGTGCGGAAACCACTGAAGAAGAAAACAAGACTGCAGAAAAGTCGAAGGCGAAGAGCTAAATCGTTGCTGCCTTGTGATTTAGAAACTTCAAAGCCCGGCTTCAACATGCCGGGCTTTTTTATTTAGGCGATCGGCAGATCGTGTTTTACCGTAGGACGGGTCTGGAGACCCGTCCTGCATCAAGCGGCTTGGTCAATCCTTTTCTGCCGCTCGCTTTATTGAACTCTTCGAGCCAGTCGGTAGATTGGCGGGGTCTCTGAAAGGCCGCGTTGCAGCGAGCTGGCTTGGATGCCTTGGAACAGATAACTGAAGTCGGAGATCATTTCCGGCATGTCGCCATAGTAGATGTGGCCGCTGTCGAACCAGCTTGTGGTCAGTTGTGACACATCCACCAGATCAAACAAGCGCTTCTTCGCACCGACGCGTGTGTAGTCGTTTAAGAAACCCAGCGGTTCAAATCCATTGACAGCTTTTGAAAGCCGCAACGCTTTATCTTGAGACGATGCATAGACCGTTAAGCGACGGCTGAACGGCAGAATACGTTCACCGGTGCGTTCCACAAATTCTCGGGCGTTGATGTCTGGAGCGGCAAGTGCAACCTGGTCGAAGAGTGGAACCTGTTGTACGCCCGGAGGCCGTCGATCGTCGATCGTTTTGAGAGCTTCTGTCAGCACATAATTTCCCATGCTGTGCGCGACGAGATGAATGCTTTTCGCGCCTGAATATCGACTGATGCCAGCCAGAACTGCGATTAGATCATCGTCAGATTCTTCAGCGCGGCGAAGATCTTTCAGGTAGTTGGCTTTTTCTTTGAAGCTCTCAGATTCTGCACCTGCCGGCCAACTGAAAAACATTGCTGGCCCTTTGTAATTCATGTCGTACGACATCTGTGCCGTGCGGCGCGCGGCATCGCGAAACGTCGCGCAGTATCCGTGAACGAAAATCAGTAATTGCTTGCCTGGCGATGCCTCAACTGCCGCGCGAAGCTGTTTCCAGAAATCAGCGTGCGGCAATAAATCGATTTCCATCAAGACTACATGTTTAGCTGGGTCTTGTGAAAACTCCAGCCGCAGAATTGAAGGTTCCGGCAGCGTGCCGGGCCTTCGATTGTATGGAATGCTGACTTCACATGTGCCGTATGTCAGTTGGCCCCGATCTCCGCCAAAGTACAAATCCGGATCACTCGTGGATGATTTGCCGCGGTCTGGTTCACGATTCGTGGCGAAATAAACGATCTCCGGCGAATAACCGTGGCGATCCTGTGTGATGCCTGATCGCCGAACGGTTTTCGCCAACTGGAATGACTCGCCAGGTGCCGTGGGGGCCACCGGTGGCGCTGCAGGAGCAGGTGAGGGAAATGGTGTTGGTAAGGTTTCAGACAGAACTTGCGTTGAACTGGGGCTCGTAGCAGATCCACCTGCACCTGCTGATTTTTTTTGGCGAGGCAACACTGGCGGCTGTGTTGGAATCACCAATTGTGGCGGTCCATGCACAAGGTCCGACGCATCAGCGACGACTTCATCAACGCCCGATGGCGAAGGTTCGGGTTCTGTCAGACTCTCGAATGAAGGTTCTTCTGAAGCAATAGATGCACCAGACGAATCAGCGTCATTTGATCCACTGGTTTTTCCGTCTGCGTCTCGCTTAGATTGAGCCGCGTTGCGAGCCGGTTCTTGTCCGCATCCGATGGTTACAACCATGCATGCTGCTGCGATGAACTTCATCCATGAAAATGCCATCGTTGCCTCCAGGGCTATGTGTGTGAGCCGACGCGCTGGCCGCGGGCTGGCTGTTTTTGTGAGCCTACGGCGCTAGCCGCGGGCTGGCGAAGTGGGACGGGGACTCCAGTCCCGTCCTGATCGTATTACGTCTGGACGGGTCTGGAGACCCGTCCTACGGCTGATTCTCTCGCAGATTATCGCACAGTTCGTCGTTGTTGCCGATAGTATTTCAGGCCGGGCAAAAAGAACGTAAGACCCGACATTACACCGAACAAAGAAACACTAAAATCTGGTAAATTGCTGTGTTCGACGGCCGCCATCACCAATCCGGTCGCAAACATCATCGCAGACTGGATGTAAAACTGTCCCGACAAAATCCCAGCTTTTGCGAGGAAAACCATTCCCGCGATCGCTCCGAGGACCGGCGAAAACTCCAGCACCGGACGGTCCATAATGGACTCAACCCAGAACAACATCGACGATGCGATCATACTTCCCGCCCAGATATGGGCAATTTGGCGTTCCACCGCTGTGATCGGGCCGGATCGATGCCGCAGGTTCCAGAAAATTGCAGCCCAAAGACCCAGGCCAACAACCCATAAGCCAACAAACGGCCAGCGATTTGTGACTCCTTGAAACTGCATGAAGTTGGTGATCAGGCATAACATCAGGACAACCAGGCTATGCAACATCCACAGCAGTCCCCAGTTCTGCAGAATCGCCGCGTGATGCGATTCGCGAAACAATCGCGTCATGACCTGTGCGATCGTGGATGAGCGGGCACTCACCGGTTCTCCGTTCAGCCACGCTCGCAGATCTGAGGCTAACGCAGCCGCAGATGAATACCGCAAGTCCTGCGGCTTCTGCAGACATTTCATCACGACCATTTCCAGATCAGAATCGACCGCGCGATTGAGGATGCGGATGTTGGGCGGATCTTCTTCCAACACCATCAGGACTGTGTCCAGAGGTGAGGCCGCCTGGAACGGTGGACGACCTGTGAGCATCGCAAACAGTACCGCACCAAGACTATAGACGTCGGTGGCGACATCAATGGAATCCGTCTGGCCAGCAGCTTGTTCTGGCGACATCCATGCGGGAGTTCCCAGGATCGCGCCGCTTAGAGTTAGCCTCGCCATGTCGGAGTCTACGCCAAATGCCGTCCGTGATTCTTCGTCCACGTTGACTCGTTTTGCCAGCCCGAAGTCCGTGACGAATGGCGTCCCGTCCGTTGCGATCAGAATGTTGCTTGGCTTAAGATCCCGATGCAGAACGCCAGCTCGATGAGCCGCGCCGATGGCATCGACAATGGGAACCAGCAATGCAACCGCTTCACGTGGAGACATCGGTCCTTTCATCAGCCGATCAGATAAAGTCATGCCTTGAATAAACTGCATGCTGAACCAGGGCTGGCCATTGTGCTCACCAACTTCGTAGACCGGAACGATGTTAGGATGGCTCAGCCTCGCCGCAGCTAACGCTTCGGCCCGCAACCGTGCTAAATCCTGTGAAGCCGCAAACGCCGCATTGGGAATCATCTTTAAGGCCACCGTGCGCTGCAGGCTGGCCTGATACGCCTTATACACGACGCCCATTCCACCACGGCCAAGTTCCGCTCGTAGTTCATATTCACCGATTGTCGTGCCGATCGCAGATCCCGCGGCGATGGAACCGGATGTTCGCAATGTCTTCGAACCGCCCCCAGTCAAATGATTCAAATCAGATGATTGCAGCAGCGCGATGTCGTCGGCGATCTGAGCTGTCGCAAACAGCTCGCGCAGATCGGTGGCCAGATCGGGATGTTTTCGAATGGCATCATTGAGCCTCTTCTGTGCCGACCCGCCTTTCGAATCCTGCATCAATTGATCGAACACGACTGCCAGGCGTTCATCTCGATCGTCGATAGCTGCGTTTGACATATTCATCCTCTTTGTGTGGTCATTTTATTTGATGTCGGCGGCTGGAAGTCCGTTCGCCACGGCGTTGCGGAGCTCATTTGGTAACGACTCCCATGTTGATCGATAGGTTGCTTCGAGCGGGATCCTGATGTGCGTTTCAGTCGTCAGGAACAGCGGCATGTCAGGCATCGTGTCGCCGATGGCCAACGGTTCAAGGGAAGCGACTTTTTCCCGCCCCGCCTGATACGATGCCAGGAGCCGATCCTGGCCAGTGGGAAATTCAAACGCCTCGTCGCCGATTTCGTCCCAGATCAGTTTGTGCAACCCGTTCGGATCACGCGGCGTAGGAGGAAAAAGGTCAACGATCAGAACATGGACACCGCTGCGAATAAAATGGACGACCTTTTCCACAAAGTCAATCACCGCGCTGCGTTTATCCTTATTGCCGGGCGACACAATTTCGATGATGGCAATGATTTCGCCGAGATGATGACGGATCGTGATTCGATTTGCTCGCGCTGCATAAATCTCTTCGCTGCTGCGATACATGATCGTCGTCGTGGGGGCTTCTTTGGTGACAACACCACCTTCGAGATCTTCGGTCAATCCGCCGGTTCGGTTGCTTAACCCATTCCAGGTTTCAATCGCCAGAACGTCGGGTTTCTTCGTTCCCGCACGGTGTTCCACAAGTGCAGTAAGGCCCGGAGGGAGCAAGCCGCGATTCAGGAACCTGGATATTTGAATCGACCAGTCCTGATGAAAGTGATGAAACAAGCCCGACGGAACGCGGGTCCAGTCGTGAATTGGCATGATTCTGTTTCCTGAGTTGGATGGAATGCTTATCGGGACAGTACTGCAATAAAGTACGTCAGCCTTTCCAGGCTGACATGTTCTGCTTCTTGTCAGGCTAGAAAGCCTGACGTACTTTTCGTTTCCGTTTCCCCAAAGTATAGCAATCAATCCAAAATCCCCAACCAGCAGACGTTCGAAACGGCAACGAAACGGATCCTGGCCATCCGTTCCTGAGGTCACTATCGATCTCGCATGGAATGTTGTTGGGCGTTGCTTCAACACGTAGGGTGTGTGCAGCGGAGCGCAACACACCACAACGGCAATCGTTGCGATGCCAAACGCGGGTTTGAAACATCACAGGCCAGAACATGGTGCGTTACGCTTTGCTTCAAGCACCCTACTTAGTTGCATTTGGGAGTTCATCATGAACTTTGACGAACCCACGCCATCCACTGGTCGAGATTCAGCAAATTCCGACGAGACGTTCACTGGCGACGAACCGTTGTCTGTCGCTTCGGTTGCACCAAATTCGATCGAGGGATTGTTTCTACGAGCGTTACAGATTCAGCCTGCGAAAGAACGAGACAATTTTATTTCGCAATCTTGCCGAAATCCTGCGCAGCGGTCGGCAGATTGGCGAAGGACTGGCTGCTGCTCACAAGCAAGGCGTGATTCATCGCGACATTAAGCCCGCCAATATTCTGCTGGAGAACGGCGTCGAGCGAATCAAGATCACGGATTTCCGATCGCAAATTGCCACCGTCTTGGGTGTCGCTGATCGCATTCATCCTGCTTGGTGGGCCGATCGGAATCATCATCTGGTGGCTGCAGCGAGATAACTATGATCGGCATCTTGAGGCGATGCAGGATCGAGGTAATGCGACATCGGAGTAACATGCAATGAGGCTCAGTCGCTCATCAGGGGAACATAACGGTTGCCACGTCGTGTTCTACGGCACACAATTCAACAGGCTGGCCGAACTACTGCTGTTGTTTCCTTATCGACAGTGTACAATTGGAGGTCCGCTGTACAAAAATCCGGCTCTCACATTTCGTGCCGGATCTTTGGCAACGCAGATTACAACGGATGTTTTTCTGTCCTTTCGTCGGATGCTCGCTATGCCATCACCATTTCCCGGAATGGACCCGTTCCTTGAAGGTGACGAATGGGAAGATTTTCATTCTCGTTTCATTACGACAATGGCAGTGAAGTTACTGCCTGGAATTCGCCCGGATTATGTCGTGCGGACGGAACGTAGAATTTACGTCGAACATCCTCTGGACGATGTCAAAACGATTCGTCCCGACGTGGCGATTTTGCGTCATCCGGACAACTTTGGTTATTCGCGGAGCGAATCCGAGTCGGCGGTGGCCACGTTGGAACCTGTCGAAAGGACGGTGCCAATGTCTTTCGAAGTCGAAGAAAAATACCTCGTCATACGGCGACTGGATTCATCCGAAGTCGTCACGGTCATCGAATTGCTGTCACCCTTCAATAAACGCATGGGAACCCGAGGTCGTCCGACATATCTGGCGAAGCGTCAGGAAGTGATTCAAAGTGCCACGAATCTTGTGGAACTCGATCTGCTGCGTGGAGGTGAACGACTGCCGACGCTGGAACCTCTGCCAGCCGGCGACTACTTCGCCCTAATTCGTCGCAGCACCCGCCGCAGCACCTTTTCGGTTTATGCTTGGCCAATGAACCACCGTCTGCCGGTGATTCCCATTCCGCTGGACCCTGGCGATCGAGAAGTGACGCTCGACCTGCAAGCCGTGTTCGATACTGTCTACGATGAAGCCGGCTACGACTATTCG
>Ga0105046_10005718_pt1 | contig 19647 bp, 14 predicted proteins | sample MAT03_FD_78385 | JGI IMG/M metagenome (GOLD analysis project Ga0105046, IMG submission 78385) | Freshwater microbial communities from Lake Fryxell liftoff mats and glacier meltwater in Antarctica - MAT-03 (megahit assembly) | ecosystem: Environmental > Aquatic > Freshwater > Ice > Liftoff... | reverse complement strand
TCGGGCGTGGCGGCCGGGTCGGTGGTCATCGGGTCAGCGCCCGGCGGCCAGGCCGGACCACACCAGTTCGGCCAGCTCATCGGCGAGTACCGCGGCCGTGCGATCGGACTCCTCGATCCACCACAGCGACACCATGTTGACCATGCCGATGATCGCGTAGGCCCAGGGCACCGCCACCGTGGCATCGTGACCGTGGTGGGTGCGCCACCGCGTGAGCAGCTCGGCCAGCGGCACAGCCGATTGCCCTGCGAGGTACAGGGTGCGTTCGGGTGTGTCGTCGCCCGCACCGCGGGTGACGTACAGGAACAGCTCGCGGTGACCGCCGATCGTCTCGAGGCTGGTGCGGAAGAATGCAGCGAGCGTTGCTCGGTCGAGACGGCTGCTGCTGACCACCTCGACGCTCGCTGCTGCGAGCAGTCGCTCGGCCAGCCGGCCCGCCAACGCGTTCGACAGCTCGGCTCGACTGCCGATGCGGGCGTAGACGATCGGCTTGGTGACCCCGGCTTCGAGCGCGATCGCCTCGAGCGAGGCACCGCTGCCGTCGCGGGCGATGACCCGCTCTGCGGCATCGAGCAACACGTCGCGATCGACCACGTGCTGGCCTCCCACCGGACGGCCCGGACGACGACGCACACGGACGGTCACTGCGTCATTCTGCCGTTCGATCCCTGGTCCGTCGTCCCATCGGGTCATACTTACCGCCAGTAAGTTCAAGATCCCACTCGGGCCCGGGTTCATGACGCGGGCTCGGGCCCTCGACCTCACGTCGCTCGTGGCCCACCTGTCGTCGGCAGGTCGGCGGGAAGCGTCACGGCACATCAGCGAACCATCCGATCGGAGCGCCATGCCCACTGCGGCCAGCCAAGAACTGTTCGACCTCAGCAACGACGTCGCCGTGGTCACCGGAGCCGGCCGCGGCATCGGCGAGGGCATCGCGACCACGCTGGCCGACGCCGGCGCAGCGGTGGTGTGCGCGGCACGCCGCGTCGACGAGATCGAACGCGTGGCCGCCGGCATCCGCGACCGCGGCGGCCGGGCGATCGCCGTGGCCACCGACGTCACCGACCCCGCCGCGCTCGGCGCACTCGCCCAGGCTGCGATCGGCGAGTTCGGACATCTCGACATCTGGGTGAACAATGCCGGCGGCTCACCGGTGTCGGCCCCGCTGCTCACCCTCGACGAGGACGAGTGGGATGCGACGTTGCGGCTGAACCTCACCGCCGTATGGCGGTCGACCCGGGTGGCGGCAGCTGCGATGCGCGACGGCGGGCGGATCGTGAACATCTCGTCACTCGCGGCCACCACGACCATGCCCGGCAGCGGCCACTACGCAGCAGCGAAGGCGGGCGTGAACTCGCTCACCCGAACGTTCGCCGAGGAACTCGGTCCGCGCATCCGCGTGAACTGTGTCATGCCGGGGGCGGTGCCCACCGAGATCATGATGACCGCCCTGCACCTGGGCGACGGCGACCTGCCGGCACTCACCAAGCGGTTGCGGTTGCCGATGCGCCGGCTCGGCACGCCCGACGACCTCGGCCGGGCCGTGCTGTTCTTCGTGGCCCCGGGCTCGGAGTGGGTGACGGGCCAGATCCTCTCGGTCGACGGGGGGATGTCAGCATGACGGGCGCGAGTCACCCCACAGCATCGATCGCACGGCGGGTGACGCTCGCCGCCCGGCCGAACGGGCCCGTCACCGACGACTGCTTCGCTGTGGTCGACGAGCAGATCGACCTCGATGCGGCGCTCGAACTGGGCCAGGTGCTGGTGCGGGTGGACACGCTGTCGGTCGATGCGTTCATCCGAACGGTGATGGAGGAGAAGGCGTACCACCGATCGGCACGCATCGGCGGGGTGATCCCCGCGCTCGGTGTCGGCACCGTGCTGCAGAGCGCCACCGACGGTCTGACCGTTGGTGACCAGGTGTTCGGGCCGCTCGGCGCGCAGACCCACGCGATGTTGCCCGGCATGCTGTTGCGTCGACTCGACCTGTCGGCGGTGCCGGCCGAGGCCTACCTGGGTGCGCTCGGCATGACCACTGGTCTCACCGCCTACTTCGGCATCGTCGAGGTCGGACGTGTGGGCCCCACCGACACGGTGGTGGTGTCGGGAGCAGCCGGAGCGGTCGGTTCGATGGCGGTCCAGCTCGCACGGTTGTCCGGTGCGGCGCGGGTGATCGGCATCGCAGGAGGCCCGGTCAAGACCGCGTATGTGGTCGACGAGCTGGGCGCACATGCTGCGATCGATCATCGCACCGACGACATCGCCGCCCGCCTGCGCGAGTTCGCACCCGACGGCGTCGACGTCTTCTTCGACAATGTCGGTGGCGAGGTGCTCGACATCGTGCTCGATCAGATCGCCGAGCGCGGGCGGATCGTGCTGTGCGGTGCGATCTCGCAGTACGAACACATGGACGAGGTGCGTGGCCCCCGCAACTACCTGAAGCTGGCCGAACGGCACGCCCGCATGGAGGGTTTCGCCGTCACCCACTTCGAGGCCGAGTTCCTGCGCGCCGAGACCGCCCTGCGAGGGTGGCTCGAGCGGGGCGAGCTGTCGATGCGCGAGCACGTCGAGCACGGCATCGACGCCTTCCCATCGGCGTTGCGGATACTGCTGAGCGGGGGCCACTACGGCAAGCTCCTGCTCCGCGTCAGCGCCCCGACCCGCCCCTGACCAGTATCGACCGGACCGGCGCACCCGACACACCCGGCGCACCCGACACACACCCAGGATGCAACCCATGACCGACCAGCCCGCCACCCCGAACACCATCGCCGACTACCCGGCTCCTGCCGATCTGTTCTCGCTCGCTGGCCAGGTGGCAGTCGTCACCGGCGGCGGGCGCGGCATCGGCGAGGGCATCGCCCGAACGTTCGCTGCCGCAGGCGCGAAGGTGGTCGTCGCCGCCCGCCGTGTCGCCGAGGTGGAAGCCGTCGCAGCATCGATCGTCGCCGACGGTGGCGAGGCGATCGGTGTGGGCTGCGATGTCACCGACGACGCTGCCGTCGACGCACTGGCGCGCACGGCGATCGACGCGTTCGGCTCGCTGACGATCTGGGTCAACAACGCCGGCGGCTCACCGGCCCGCAAGCCGCTCACCGAACTCACCCGCGCCGAGTGGGACCAGTGCACCGCCCTCAACCTCACCGCCGTCTGGGTGGGCATCGTCACCGCGGCGAAGTACATCGAGACCGGTTCGATCATCAACATCTCCTCGGGCGCCGGCACCGGACCCGTGCCTGGTAGTGGCCACTACGGAGCGGCCAAGGCGGGTGTGAACTCGCTCACCCAGACCGCGTCGGCCGAGCTGGCACCGCGCATCCGGGTGAACGGGATCATGCCCGGCGCGATCCCCACGGAGATCTTCCGCACGGCGCTCGGCATCCAGAACGACGACGATCTCGCCGCTGCCGAGGAGAAGTGGAACATCCCCATGGGCCGCTTCGGTACCCCACTCGACATCGGTTCCGCTGCGCTCTACCTCTGCTCGCCGGCCGCCGGCTGGGTGACCGGTGAGACCTGGCGCATCGGTGGCGGGGCCAAGCCGCGATGACCACGACCGAGCGCGAGACTCACACCATGACCGACACCGTCGTCGAGACCCGTGAGACCTTCTGCCGTTTCTGCCACGCTGCCTGCCCACTCGAGGTGGACGTCGAGATCGCCAACGGCCGTGAACGCGCGATCGCGGTGCGCGGCATCCTGGACGATCCGCTGTTCGAGGGGTACACGTGCATCAAGGGCCGCCAGCTGCCCGACCAGCACCACGCGCCCGACCGACTGCGCATGCCGCTGCGTCGTCAGGTCGACGGGTCGTTCACCGAGATCACCTCTGCTGACGCGCTCGACGACATCGCGTCCCGTATCCGGCGGATCATCGACGAACACGGCCCTCGCGCCGTGGCGAGCTACACCGGTACCGGTGCGTTCCAGAACGCGATCTCGATGCCGGCCGCTGTGGCCTTCCACCAGGGCATCGGGTCGCCGTCGTTCTACACGTCGATCACGATCGACCAGCCAGCGCACCTCACCGCGCGGCTGCGGATGGGTGCGTGGGAGGCGGGCTGGCAGAACTTCCGCGACGCGGACGTGCTGTTGGCAATCGGCTACAACCCACTCGTGTCGTCGTACGCGCCAGCGGGAGGCCTGCAGGGCACCAACCCATTCGTGACGCTGCGCCGCGCGAAGGCGCGTGGCATGCAGCTCATCGTGATCGACCCGCGCCGCAGTGAGCTCGCGTCGAACGCCGACGTGTGGCTGCAGGTGAAGCCGGGTGAGGATCCGGCGTTGATCGCCGGCCTCGTGCACGTGATCCTGCGCGACGACCTGCACGATCACGAGTTCTGCGACCGGTGGGTGGGCCAGCTCGACGAGCTGCGCGCGGCCGTCGCCGCGTTCACGCCCGAGTACGTGGCCGAGCGCTGCGAGGTGCCGGCCGACGACGTCGTGCGGGCCGCACGCATCTTCGCCGCCGGACCGCGCGGCACCGCCGGTACCGGCACCGGTCCGAACATGGCGGCGCACTCCACGCTGACCGAGCACCTCACGTTGACGCTGAACGCGATCTGCGGGCGCGTGAACCGCCAGGGCGAGACGCTCGAGAGCGGCCACTTCCTCGTGCCGGGCGACACCCGCCGCGCCCAGGTGGTGGCACCGAGCGATCCTGCACCGGGCACCCCGCACCGGGTGAAGGGCCTCCGCGGACTGCCCGGCGAGATGCTCACCAACGTGCTGGCCGAGGAGATCCTCCTGCCTGGCGAGGGCCAGGTGCGCTGCCTGATCGTGTGTGGTGGCAACCCGGTGGTGGCCTTCCCCGACCAGCTGAAGACGATCGCCGCGCTCCGCGACCTCGAGCTGCTGGTGGTGATCGACCACCGGATGACCGCGTCGGCCGAGTTGGCGCACTATGTGCTGCCGCCGCGGCTCGAGCTCGAGCGGGCCGACGTGGCGCAGGTGATGGACCGTCGCTTCGCCCAGCCCTATGTCAGCTACACGCCGGCCGTGCTCGCCCCGCAGGGCGACTGCATGTCGGAGTGGGAGGTGTTCGGCGGCATCGCTGCCCGGCTCGGGTCGCGAATGCCGTTGCCCGGAGGCGACCTGCCCCTCGACGGCTCGGCCGACGACGAGCTGATGCTCGATCTCGCATTCGCGAGGGGCCGGATGCCGATGGCCGAGATCCGTGAGCAGCGGGGTCGGATCCTCGCCGACCGTGAGGTCGCCGTGGTGGCCGCCGATCCCACCGCTGACGCCCGGTTCGCCGTCGCCCCGCCCGATGTGGTGGCCGAGCTGGCCGAGGTGCGCGCCGAAGGCACCGGAGCCGAGGTGCTCGACGGCTTCGTCGCCGACGGGTTCCCGTTCCGCCTCGTGAGCCGGCGGCTCAAGCACGTGCTCAACTCGCTCGGCCGCGAACTACCCGGTCTCGCCCGCGTGGGCACGACGAATGAGGCGTACCTGCACCCCGACGACCTGGCCGACCTCGGTGCGGCGCCGGGCGACCTGCTGGCGATCACCTCGCCAACCGGATCGGTGATCGGTGTGGCCGCGGCCAGCGACACCGTGAAGCGTGGCGTGGTCTCGATGTCGCATTCGTGGGGTGGGGCGATCACCGACGACGAGGTGCGTACCCAGGGCACGCCGACCAATCGCCTGTGCACGGTCGAAAGCGGCTGGGACCGGCTCAACGGCATGGCCATCCAGAGTGCGATCCCGGTGGCCGTGCGCCGCCACGAGGGCTGATCCCGTGAGCCGCACCCGCACATCCTGCGGGTTGCGCTCATCGGCGGAACGGCGCGATCGACACGCGCCGGTCGAGGTCTGAACATCGGCGAGATCTGAACACCGGAGGAGGTCTACCGACTCGGTCGGCTGGTTATCCGGGCGCTCCAGTGACGAAGCGTGGACGACCGGGGCAGGTGATGACGTCGCCGCGCATGGCGTCCACGCCCATGACACCTGTGGGTCGGGCCGACGAGTGGACACCGCTTCGCGCCCTGTGCATGATGATCGTCGTCGGGCTCGCGTACGCGGCCGGATCTCAGATGTCGTATGAATGGTTCGCCGCAGACGGCACCAGTGCGTCGTTCTTCCCTGCGGCTGGCGTCACCATGGCGGCCCTGTTGACCCTCGACCGTCGGTGGTGGCCGAGTGTGCTCGTCGGAGTGGGGTCGGCCGAGGTGCTCATCGATCTCACCCATCACCTCACGCTCACCCAGAGCCTCGGATACGCCGGCGCCAACCTGGTGCAACCGGTGGTCGCCGCCGTGGTGCTGCTCCGTTCGGCCGGTCGCCTCGATCTGGCACGGGTGGGGCACCTGACAGCGTTCCTGCTCGGCGCCGTGGTGATCGGACCGCTCGTCGGTGGCATCGCCAGCGCCTCGGTGCATGTCGCGACGGTGCATGTCGCGACGGGCGGCGAAGAGTGGGCTCGATTCGTCGTGGAGTGGTGGATCGGCGACGGTCTGGGCGTGCTGGTGGTAGGCGGCATCCTGCTCGGCCTGCGAGCGGCTACACCTCGTGGCGCGGTGGCTGCCGGCACCCTGGAGCGGCTGATCTATCTGGGCATGGCCGTCGTCGGTGCCTTCATCGCCTTCCGGTTAGAGGTGTTCGCGCTCGTCTACCTGCCGTTCGGACCGCTGTTCGTGATCGCGGTGCGCACCGATACACGCGACGTGGCGGTAGTGGGTGCGTTGGTGGCGTTCGTCGCTGCCGAGGGCACCGCGCGTGGTCACCGGTTCTGGGACGGCACAGACGTCACGGACTCGAGTGGGCTGATGTACCTGCAGCTCGCGCTCGTGGTGGTGATCGCCGGCGCGCTCGTGATGGCAGCGGCCCTGGCCGAGCGCGATGTGTCGACCATGGCGCGCACCGACGCACTGTCCGCGCAACGCGCCGCAACCGTCGCCCGCGAGAGAGCGGAGCTCCTCGGTCGCCTCGGTGAGGCCTTCGGCCGCGCGACGCGGCCCCCCGACGTGCGTGACGCCCTGGCGGCGTTCGGGCTCGAGCAGGCATGGACGGTCGAGGGCGTGGCTGGTGTCGCACCGGTTGCGACGACTCACGAACTCGACGGCGTGGTGCTCGATTCGGCTCGCCGGATGGTGGTCGACGTCCTCGCCCGCGTGCGCCTCGTCGAGGGAGAGCGCGCCAGGTGCTGCTCAGCCTCTCCGACCAGTCCGGGCTGGCGCTCGATCGGGCCGACTTGCAGACGAGCGCCGAGCGGGCGGCGGCCGACGCTGCCCTGCTGGCCCGTCTCAGCGACGCGCTCGACCGCTCGACGACGGCGAAGGAACGCGCTCGCCACGTGGTGGGTGAACTGATGGTGCGGGGCGCCGGCTCGGTGGCCATCGAACTGGCGGACGAGGACGGCCACACCGTGCTCGCTGTGGGTGGGCCCACCCACGAACTCTCGAGCCCAGAGCGTGTCGTTCCCCTGCAAACTCGTGGACGTGTACTCGGCCGGATCTCGATCGGGAGTGGCGATCTCGGACCCACGGGGCGCTCTCTGGTGCAGGCGATCGCATCGAGGGCAGCCATTGCGATCGACAACGCACTGCTGTACGAGCGTGAGCGCGATGTGTCGCACCGGCCGGTACGCCTGCGCGGGCCATCCGCCGCCTCTCATCGTGTCGGCCACGGGTGTGTCGCGGTTGCTCTGGGAGGCGCGCTCGACGCCCCTCGGTTCGCAGTTCGAGTCACGACGCATCGAGTCGATCGGCGTCCTCGGCGATGCCGAGCGGTTGGTGCTCTACACCGACGGTCTGGTCGAGCGTCGCGGTGAGCAGCTCGACGCCGGGCTGCAGCGACTGCTCGGCGCGACCTCGCACGACGTGGCGTCGACCGACTTCGTCGACAACCTCTGCGACCGGATGCTCGAGAGCGTGCCCCAGCGTGACGACGTGTGCGTGCTGACCGCCACCCGGCTCGACGAGCGATCGTTCGCGAGGTCACTGCGAGCGTCCCCGGCCGATCTCGTCGCGCTCCGTCGTGAGCTACGCGGGTGGCTCGCGGCATGGGTGCCGCCCGGGGAGGTGCAACGCGACGTGCTGCTCGCGGTTGCCGAAGCCGTGTCGAACGCCGTGGAGCACGGCGTCAGCGACGACCGGGACCAGCCGATCGTCGTGGTCGCGACCAGGGCCGACGATCAGGTACGTGTCACGGTGCGCGACCACGGTGTATGGCGCGAGCCGGTTCCGTCGACCGAACGAGGCCGCGGACTCGGCATCATGCGGGTGCTGATGGACGACGTCGTGGTGGAGCGGCACGACGACGGAACCGTGGTCCGGCTCCGGCTGGCCCTGCCCGCCTGACAGGTGTTCGGTTCGCTCACGTGAGCGTTCCACCGGCGAGACGACAGGGCGACCGGTGTCATCCATTCGTCTGAATGAGCAGGAGCGGGGGTACTCCGCCCGCATGACGGATGTGGGACTGGATCACCGTGCGCCCGCCGGACGCGGCGGTCCGAACGACCGGCGACGTGACGAAGGTGGACGGAGTCGCTGGGCACTGATGCGGACGCGGTGGCCGCTGGCGTGGGGTGATCTCGGGCTGCTGGTCGTGATCTCTGCCGTGCTGACCGTCGTGTTCGTCGGGCTCGGCGAGCTGATCACCGGACCTCTCGACGGGTCGGTGGGCAGGGTCGACCGCGACATCGCCGAATCGCTCGCCAACGGTCGTTCAGCTGCGCTGGTCGACCTCAGCTACTTGGGTTCGATGCTTGCGGAGACCGGGGTGAAGATCGTCGTCACCACCATCGCCAGCGGCGTGATGCTCGCGGTGTGGAAGCGCTGGCATGACGCCCTCCTGGTGGCAGTGGCCCTCATCCTCGAAGCGAGCGTCTTCCTGATCACCACGCTCCTCGTCGGGCGGCCCCGGCCCCAGCTGGCCCGCCTCGACGCCTCGCCGGTCGACTCGTCGTTCCCGTCGGGCCACGTCGCTGCGGCCGTTGTGTATGGCACGGTCGTCCTGATCGTTTCGCGCCACACCACCAAGCGGTGGCCGGTCGTGTTGGCGACCCTGCTGGTCGCCGCCGTGACGTTCGTCGTGGGCTGGTCACGCATGTTCCGGGGGATGCACTTCCTGAGCGACGTGATCGGCGGCGTGCTGCTCGGGCTGGCGTCGATCGCCGCCACCTGGTGGGTGCTCCATCGGGCCGAGCGTCGAGTCGGTGGGGCAGACAGGCATCATCTCGGAGGACGAGGGGTGCTCGGTCTCCCGCCGGACGAACCCGGCCGACAGCGAGGTGAACGGTGATCGCTGTTGTCGTCGTGGTGACCGCCGCGCTCACGCTCGGATTCGCCGCAGCCGCAGTGACGGCGTCATCGCGCCTGCACGTCGATCCCGTCGACCCCGACGTCGAACAGCGACACGTGCAGCGAGCGATCCGGCGTCGACCAGGCCTGCGCGCTTGGGTGCGGCGTCACCTCGACCGCCGGTCGGCCGGCGCAGTGATGCTGCTGGGCTCGCTCGTCGTGCTGTTGGCGGTCGCCGTGATCGTTGGTCTGTTGTTGCGGATGATCGACGGCGATCGGGGCCTCGCAGCCGCCGACTCGTCGATTGCAGAGTGGGGGGCAGCTCGCGCCACCGATGGCTCGACCCGCGTACTCGAGGCGATCACGCAACTGGGCGCACGTCCAGTGGTGCTGGTGGCGCTCGTGCTCGCTGCGCTGTACGACCTGCGCCGCCGGGGTAACCGCGACGTACTGGCCTTCGTGGCCGCGGTCGGCATCGGCGACATGGTGTTGACGAACCTGCTGAAGGTGACCGTCCAGCGCGACAGACCCGATGTGATGCAGTTGGTCGGTGCCGGCGGGTACTCGTTCCCGTCGGGTCACACCAGTGCCGCAGCGGCAGCCTGGGTGGCCGTGGCCCTCCTACTCGGTCGCGACCGGTCGCGACCAGTGCGAGCGGTGCTGAGTTTCGCAGCGGTGATGATCGCAGCAGCGGTCGCCAGCAGCAGGGCGTTGCTGGGGGTGCACTGGTTCACCGACGTGGTCGCAGGGCTGGCGGTCGGCTGGGGGTGGTATCTCCTCGTCGCAATCGCCTTCGGTGGTCGCCGTCAGCGCCTCGGCGCGCCGGTTGCGGCAGCGGCGGGTTTCGGTGGCGCGATGCCTGTTGTAACCGATCGCGGCCGACAGGCCGACCATCAAGCACGACGCGAGACGCGCAGCGACAAGATCGAGGTGGGCGAACCCGACGCCGCTGTGGTGCTGGACGGCGCTGCCCTCGGGAGGAGCGAATGAACAACCACGACAAGCACGACCGACATGACAAGCACGACCGACATGACAAGCAGGGAGCTGTCGGCGATCGCGTGGCGGTGATCGCCAACGACGACAAGCTCGACCCGGTGCTCGCCGGCACGTTGCGCGCAGCGCTGCATGATCACGGATTCGAGGTGAGTTGGATCGCGATCCAGAAGGGGTCGGCGGCCACGAAGGCGACCACCAAGGCGGTTGCCGCGGGGGCCCATCGCATCGTCGTGTGCGGTGGCGACGGAACGGTACGAGCGGCCATCCAGGCCCTCGTCGGTAGCGAGGTTCCGCTCGCCGTCCTTCCTTCCGGCACCGCCAATCTGTTCGCGTCCGGCCTGCACCTGCCGACCGACCCGGAGGCCGTGGTGGTCGCGATGCGCGGTGGTCGCACCAGGCGTCTCGACACGGCGCGGTGCAACGACATGGTCTTCGCGATCATGGCCGGCACGGGCCTCGATGCGGCGATGATCGACGCCGCGGACGACACGTCCGAGCGAGTGAACAAGGAACGCTTCGGCACCGTGGCGTACGTGCGTGCCGGCGTGCGCGAGGCGCGCCAGCGTGAGCCGTTCGAGGCGAAGGTCAGCGTCGACGGTCAGGTGCTGTTCGACGGTATGGCGACCTGCGTCCTGACGGCGAACATCGGCTCACTGAAGGGCGGCCTCGACGCCTTCCCCGCTGCTCGGCCCGATGACGGGCTGCTCGACGTCGCCGTGGTGACCGCGACAGGACTGCGGGAGTGGGGCGCGTTGATGCTCAGCGCAGTGAGGCGCAAGCAGGCCGCATCCCGTCACGTGCACATGGCACGGGGCGGAAAGATCAAGATCAGGCTCGCAGAGCGTCATCGGTACGAACTCGACGGCGGGACGAAGGGCACGACGCGCAAGCTCGACATCCGCGTGCTGCCGAGTTCGTTGTCGGTGGTGATTCCGGCCGATGCCGACGAGGACCACTCGTCCGACGTCGATCGGTCTGCCGACCCGGCGACCGGCGGGGTGGGCGAACCACCCGCACTGGTCGCCGAGGTGGCACGGTCCGCCCAGCAGGTGCAGTCGGCTCAGGCGGTGCCTGGTTCGATCTGACCCTCGCCGCGCACCTTCGCTCCGCGCTCGGTCATCTCCTCGTAGTGCTCGGCGACCTGGTCGACGTCGACCTCGGTCGCTGCGCGTTCGGCGGCGCGAGCCTCGTCGGTGGTCGGCATCCGGTCGGCGCCGGGCTCGCGCAGGTGATCCTCCGTGGGAGTCCGGCCGGCCGTGACGTCTCCGGAGGACGGGGCTTGATCGGGCTGGTCGGGGTCGGGCTGGTCGGGGTCGGGCTGGTCGGGGTCGCGCTGGTTGGTGTCGGTCATGGCCGGACGCATACCCCGAGCGGCTGGCCGACAAACGAACGCGATCCTCGATCCGCCGATCAGCGCCGAAGGGAATCCGGGACCGCCAGTGTGGTCTCACCCGAACAGGTGGGCCCGAACGAGTGAACGCGAACGGGTGAGGCATAAACGGGTGAGGTGGCGGGTACTGCCACTCTCGTGATGACCACGACGCCGCCGGCGTGGCCGCCGATCTCCGCTGGCTCCCTCCCGAACCATCCAGACCTCCCACGCCGTGATCGGGATGGCACCGCCATTCCGGGGTCTGGGTCGGGTGGCGTCCCGACGGTGCCCGTCCGCGTCGCCATCACCGATGTCCGACCCACCGTCGACGGCGGGCGCTTCCCCGCCAAGCGGGTGATCGGCGACGTGTTGACCGTGTCGGCCGTCGTGTGCGCTGACGGTCACGACGAACTTCGCGCCCAGGTGCTGCACCGCACCGACCACGGTGCATGGGCGGCGGTCACGATGGAACGCACACCGGTGGGTCGCTACGAGGCCCGAGTGCCACTCGTCGACGTGGGAGCGCACCACGTCGCTGTGGAGGCATGGGTGGACGACGTGGCCACCTGGGAGCGCACGATCGAGCGCAAACGTGCCGCCGGCCAATCGACCGAACTCGACGAGCAGTCGGCACAGCAGGCACGGCAGCGGCCGCGCCGCCGCCACCTGGTCGCCAGCCCGGCCTACCAGGTGAACGTCGACCGCCCGATCGGCGGCTGCAGCGCGTGGTACGAGTTCTTCCCTCGATCGACCGTCGATGGCGTCGAGGGCGCCGAGGGCGCTGAGGGCGCTGGTGGACCGCCACGCCACGCCACGCTGCGCGATGCGATCGATCGGTTGGACTACGTGCAGTCCCTCGGGTTCGATGTCGTGTACCTGCCGCCCATCCATCCGATCGGCGCTTCGCACCGCAAGGGTCCCGACAACTCGCTGGTGGTCGGGCCCGACGATGTCGGCAGCCCCTGGGCCATCGGCGACGAGACCGGCGGTCACGACGCGGTGCACCCGCAGCTCGGCACCGTCGACGACGTCCGCGCCCTCGCCGCAGCGGCCCTCGAGCGCGGGCTCGAACTGGCCCTCGATCTGGCGTTCCAGTGCAGCCCCGACCACCCATGGGTCTCGCAGCACCCGGAGTGGTTCATCGTGCGCGCCGACGGTTCGATCGCTCATGCGGAGAACCCGCCGAAACGCTATGACGACATCGTCCCACTGAACTTCGACAGTGACGACTGGCCGTCACTGTGGCGGGCGCTCGCCGACATCGTCCGCTTCTGGCAGGGCCTGGGTGTGCGTGTGTTCCGGGTCGACAATCCGCACACGAAGCCGTTCGCGTTCTGGGAGTGGCTGATCGCCGAGATCCAGCGTGACGACCCTGGTGTGGTGTTCCTGGCGGAGGCATTCGCTGCACCGCCCGTGATGCACCACCTCGCCAAGGTGGGCTTCACCCAGTCGTACACCCACTTCCCGTGGCAACACGCCCCCTACGAGCTCGAGCAGTACACCACCCAGCTCACCACCGGTGAAGCGGCCGAGTACTTCCGCTCCAACGCGTGGCCTGCCACGCCGGACATCCTGACCGAGGAGCTGCAGCAGGGTGTCCGGCCGGCATTCGTGAGCCGGTTGGTCCTTGCCGCGACGATGAGCGCGAGCTACGGCATCTACGGACCTGCGTTCGAGACGATGGCGCACGAGGCCCGCCCCGGCGCCGAGGAGTACGCCGCCAACGAGAAGTACCAGCTGCGCTCGTGGCACCTCGGCGAGGGCACGCTCGCTCCCGAGATCGCCACGGTGAACCGGATCCGCCGGCGGATGCGCGCGCTCCACCACGACCGCACACTGCACTTCCACCACTGCGACAACGAGCGCATCGTCGTGTACTCGAAAACCGCGCCCGACCGTGTGCTCGGTCCGGCCGACGAGGCCGGCTGCGACGACCCGGTGCTCGTGGTGGCCACCACCGATCACTGGTCGACCCAGGTGGGCACGGTGTCGCTCGACCTGTCCGTCCTCGCCTCGCGCGGCGGGGCAGCTGGGTCGCACGGATCCGACCGGTGGGAGGATTGGCACGACTACGAGGTCGTCGATCTCTTCGGCGGCCGTCGTTACCGCTGGCACGGCGCCCACAATGTCGTGATCCTCGACCCGGCGACCACCCCGGTGCACGTGTTCCAGATCCGACGCGTCGGTGCCGACGTGGGTGTCGTGGGCGGTGTCGTGGCCGGTGTGGTCGCAGGAGCGCCGGCATGAGCGCTCTCGACGACCTGCGCACGGCGATGACCGCAGACGACCGGGGCCTGCGTGGCGACGGTTCGCAGACGAGTAGCCATGCTGCCCGATCGGTCGTCGTGGGGCCCGACGATTGGTACCGCGATGCGGTGATCTACCAGTTGCACGTGCGCTCGTTCGCCGACAGCAACGCCGACGGCACCGGTGACTTCGACGGTCTCACGGAGCGTCTCGACTACCTGGTCGACCTCGGCGTCGACACCCTGTGGCTGCTGCCGTTCTTCCCATCGCCGCTGCGCGACGACGGCTACGACATCGCCGACTATCGCGGCATCCACCCGGCCTACGGCGACATGGCGGCGTTCCGACGCTTCCTCGCAGCCGCGCACGCACGAGGTCTCCGAGTGATCATCGAGCTGGTCCTCAACCACACGTCCGATCAGCATCCCTGGTTCCAGCGTGCGCGTCGCGCGCCGCGCGGCAGCAGGTACCGCAACTTCTACGTGTGGAGCGACACGCCCGATCTGTACGACGAGGCGCGGATCATCTTCCAGGACTTCGAGTCGTCGAACTGGAGCTGGGACCCGGTCGCGCACCAGTACTACTGGCACCGCTTCTACTCCCACCAGCCCGATCTCAACTTCGAGAGTCCCGACGTGCGCCGATCGATGTTCGCCACGATCGGTCGCTGGATGCGCATGGGCGTCGACGGGGTACGTCTCGACGCTGTGCCGTACCTGTTCGAGGCCGCAGGCACCAACTGCGAGAACCTGCCGGAGACACACCACTTCCTCCGGCAGTTGCGCGCCCACCTCGACGAGCACTTCCCCGGCCGGCTGCTCCTCGCCGAGGCGAACCAGTGGCCGGAGGACGCGGTGGCCTACTTCGGCGAGGGCGACGAGTGCCACATGGCGTTCCACTTCCCCGTCATGCCGCGGCTGTTCATGGGCGTGCAGATGGAGAGCCGCACGCCGATCGTCGACATCCTCGAACAGACGCCTGACATCCCCGACGGCTGCCAGTGGGCGATGTTCCTGCGCAACCACGACGAACTGACGCTCGAGATGGTCACCGACGAAGAGCGTGACTACATGTATCGGCGGTTCGCCGGCGACCCGCGGATGCGGATCAACCTCGGTATCCGTCGTCGTCTCGGGCCGCTGCTGCAGGACGATCGCCGCAAGGTGGAGCTGATGAACGGGCTGCTGTTCTCGCTGCCTGGCACGCCGATCGTCTACTACGGCGACGAGATCGGCATGGGCGACAACGTGTACCTCGGCGACCGCGACGCGGTACGCACTCCGATGCAGTGGAGCGCCGATCGCAACGGTGGCTTCTCGCGCTGCAATCCGCAGCAGCTGTTCCTGCCGCTCGTGATCGATCCGCAGCACCACTTCGAGGCGGTGAACGTGGAGGCGCAGCGCGCGAATCCGGCGTCACTGTGGTGGTGGATGCGTCGGCTGATCGCGCTGCGCAAGCGTCACCGCGTGTTCGGTCGCGGTCGGATGGAGATCGTCGACTCCGACAACACGAAGGTGCTGTCGTTCCTTCGCACCATCCGTTCCGAGCACCTCGCGGGACCAGACGCCCTGCGTGGCGGGAACGGTGAGTCACTCGAGCGCGATGAGGACGTGCTGGTGGTGGCCAATCTGTCGCGGCACGTGCAGGGCGTCACGCTCACCCTGCCGCCTGGGTACGACGGGGTGCGCCCGGTGGAGCTGTTCGGTCGCACCGAGCTCGATCCGGTGGAGGGCGACCGCTATCGGCTCACGCTCGGACCGCACGACTTCTTCTGGTTGCGCCTCAACGTACGCGTGCCCGAGGGGGTGTTGCTCACCGGCGAGATGCCCGTCCTCGGCGGCGCGTCGGTGGCGCCACCGTTGCCCCTGCTCTCGCATCAGCCCGAGCGGGCAGTCAGCCAGGCGCTGGCTCGCGCGCTGCCGCGATTCCTCGTCCATCAGCGCTGGTTCGGCAACCACAGTCGCAGCATCACCGACGTCTCGATCGTCGACACCGTGCCGCTCCGGCCGCTCGACGCCGCCGGCGTGCTCGCCGATGTGGAGTTCAGCACCGGCGAACCACAGCGTTACTTCATACCGGTTGCCGGCGGCACCGACGGTCTCGACGACCCGATGGTCGTGAGTCGACTCGTGCGGATGATCGTCGGCAGCGAGCGCCTGGCTGGAACGAACGGCACTTTGGTGGGCGCGCTCACCGACAAGGCGCCCGAAGCCATCCGCGAAGCGCGGCTGCTCGACCCTGCGGTGATTCGTCCGCTCGGTGCGGAGCAGAGCAACTCCTCGCACGTGGTCGACGAACTGGCAGTGCTGAAGGTGCTCCGACGGGTCGACCCCGGCGTGCACCCGGAGGTGGAGATGCTCGACCACCTCACGGCGCGGCGCTTCCCCAACGCGCCTCGCCTGTACGGAACGATCAGCTACCGCAGGCCGGGTCAGGAGCACCCGACGTCGCTGGCCACCCTCACCCAGTTCGTGCCGAGCGACGGCGACATGTGGAAGGTGTTCCGGTTCGAGGCGGCTCGATTCGTCGAGCACGCCGCAGCGAACCCCGACGGGATCACCTCGCCATCGACGCATCCCGACCACGACGAGCACCGCGGCCAGCTCCCCGAACCGCTCGGGGAGGCGCTGCACCTCGTGCAACTCCTCGGAGGCCGCACCTACGACCTCCACCGCGAGTTGGCGTCGATCAACGACGACCGGTTCCGCCCGGTGGCGTTCACCCGTCTGTACCAGCGTTCGCTGTATCAGGCGATGCGCTCGCACACCCGCGCCACCTACGCCGCGATCGGTCGGGCGCGCCACGCCATCGACCCGGCCTGCCTGGAGGTGCTGCCGGCGGAGCAGACCGTGCTCGCCCGGTTCGCGGCCCTCACCGACCACCTCGTCGAGTGCGACCGGATCCGGGTGCACGGCGACCTGCACCTCGCCCAGGTGCTCGAACGGGGCGGCGACGTCACCTTCATCGACTTCGAGGGCGAACCCGCCCGCCCCCTCGGGGAACGCTCGATCAAGCGCAGCGCACTGGTCGACGTCGCGGGCATGATCCGATCGTTCGACTATGTGGCGCACCAGGGCATGCGCGATGCGGTCGATCGCGGTGTGGGCGTCGAGGCCGACCTCGACCCGTTCGCCGAGCGGTGGGGCGCCTGGGCGGCGGAATCATTCGTCGCCGCATATCTCGACGAGGCACGAATCGATCACGATCGGGCCGGGGACGAGGTCGTCGGTCCGGCCGGCGCGATCCGGCTCGTGCCAGCCGATCCCACCGATGTCGCGCTGCTGCTCGACGCGTTCGTCCTGCAGAAGGCGCTCTCGGAAGTGGTGTACGAGCTCGACAACCGACCGCGCCTCGCCTGGATCCCGATTCGCGCGCTCGAGCGGGCGATCACCGCGTGGCAGGGACGATCGCTCCACGAGGCCCCCATTCCTCTGGCGGCCGCCGCACAGGTCGCCGGCGCGCTCGACTCCTGATCCATCACCCTGACACGAACGGAACGACGCTGCATGCGCATCTGGCCAGGATCCTCCGCACCGCTCGGTGCCACCTTCGACGGGGTGGGCACGAACGTCGCTGTCTTCAGTGACGTCGCCGAGGCCATCGAGCTGTGCCTGTTCGACCGCGACGGTGCCGAGACACGGGTGGAGCTGCCCGAGCGCTCTGGGTCGGTGTGGCACGGGTACCTGCCCGACCTCGATGCAGGCGCGCGCTACGGCTTCCGGGTGCACGGCCCGTACGACCCAGTGGCCGGTCATCGGTGCAACCCGTCGAAGCTGCTGCTCGATCCGTACGCGCGAGCGATGGAGGGCGTCATCGACTGGAGCCAGGCGCCCTTCGGTTATCCATTCGGCGATCCGGACGGTCGTGACGACACCGACAGCGCCCCGGCGGTGCCCCGAGGCATCGTGGTCAACCCGTTCTTCGACTGGGGTCAGGACCAGCGACTGCAGGTGCCGTGGGCCGACACGGTGATCTACGAGGCGCACGTGAAGGGCGCGACGATGCGCCACCCCGACGTCGACCCCGACCTGCGCGGCAGCTATGCGGGCATCGCTCATCCGGCGTTCGTCGACCACCTCCGCTCGCTCGGCGTCACCACCCTCGAGCTGCTACCGGTGCACCAGTTCGCCCACGACGCGCATCTGGTGGAGCGCGGTCTGCGCAACTACTGGGGCTACAACACGCTGAACTTCTTCGCACCCCACCAGGAATACGGCCACCGGGGTGAGCAGGGCCAGCAGGTCACCGACTTCAAACTGATGGTGAAGACGTTGCACGAGGCAGGCATCGAGGTGATCCTCGACGTCGTCTACAACCACACCGCCGAGGGCAACCACCTCGGCCCCACGCTGTCGTTCCGTGGCTTCGACAATGCGGCCTACTACCGACTGGTCGACGACGACAAGCGGTTCTACATGGATTACACGGGCACCGGGAACACGCTGAACATGCGAAATCCGTACGTGCTGCAGATGGTGATGGACAGCCTGCGCTACTGGGCCGAGGAGATGCACGTCGACGGATTCCGCTTCGACCTCGCATCGAGCCTCGCCCGCACGCTCCACGAGGTCGACCGGCTGTCGGCGTTCTTCGACCTGGTGCAGCAGGACCCGGTGGTCAGCTCGATGAAGCTCATCGCCGAACCATGGGACGTGGGCGACGGTGGGTACCAGGTGGGCAACTTCCCGCCGCAGTGGGCCGAGTGGAACGGCAAGTACCGCGACTGCATTCGCGACACCTGGGCCGGTACGCCGCACACCCTCGGCGAGTTCGCGTACCGCATCACCGGCTCGAGCGATCTGTACGAGGCTGCCGGCCGCCGGCCGCACGCCAGCATCAACTTCGTGACGGCTCACGACGGCTTCACGCTGCGCGACCTGGTGAGCTACGACCACAAGCACAACGAGGCGAACGGCGAGGACGACAACGACGGGGAGTCGCACAACCGGTCGTGGAACGGCGGTGTCGAGGGGCCGACCGATGACGAAGCGGTCCTCGACCTGCGTGGTCGGCGGATGCGGAACCTGATGGCGACCCTCCTGCTGTCGCAGGGGGTACCGATGGTGCTCGGCGGTGACGAACTCGGCCGCACCCAGCATGGCAACAACAACGGCTACTGCCAGGACAACGAGCTGTCGTGGTTCGACTGGGAGCACGTCGATGCCGACCAACTCGAGTTCACCCGTGCCCTCATCGCATTCCGGCGAGCGCATCCGACCTTCCGTCGCCGACGCTTCTTCCAAGGGCGCCACCTGCACGGCAGCGATGTCACAGACCTCGCGTGGTTCACTGCCGACGGCGAGCCGATGGAGGACGCCCGTTGGAGCGACGGCCAACTGGGTGCGCTGACGATGTTCCTCGGCGGCGAACACATCGAGATCGACATGCGCGGTGAGCAGGTGCACGACGCCGACGTGCTCTGGTTCGTCAACCCCTCGCCCGACGATGTCGACTTCCGCGTGCCAGCCGGTCACGAGGGCCCCTGGTGCCTCGCCGTCGACACGGCCACGGGCGAGGTGGAGCCGGCAGAGGCCGCCATCGATGCGACCGACGCAACCGGTGCGAACGTCATGGTCGCTGCCCGTTCGCTGGTGCTGTTGCGCCGACCCCGACCCATCCCGGAGGACCGATCATGAGCGACATCCACCCACCGGCCACCCACGCCCAGTCCGAGACACAGCAACAGCACGCGCCTGTCCACCCGGTGGGGACCGCCGCGATCTGGGCGCCGGCTGCGCACGAGGTGATGCTCGTGCACGGTGACGGCACCCATGCGCTCGTGCGCGA
>Ga0105046_10005715_pt1 | contig 19653 bp, 17 predicted proteins | sample MAT03_FD_78385 | JGI IMG/M metagenome (GOLD analysis project Ga0105046, IMG submission 78385) | Freshwater microbial communities from Lake Fryxell liftoff mats and glacier meltwater in Antarctica - MAT-03 (megahit assembly) | ecosystem: Environmental > Aquatic > Freshwater > Ice > Liftoff... | reverse complement strand
GCGCCCAAATCGTATGCTCGGGCAGACGCGTGTCGGCAGGAAGAAAAGCCATTCATGTGTCTTGTGGGGCGCGCTGATCGGCTGTCCACCAGCGCCATAGACGCCAGTCAGCGATCAACTGCGTACGATCCAAGTCCGTTCCATCGGTGACGTGACCGAGAACGGGTCGGGAGTCCCAGGTTTTGGTGGCGTATTTTCCACCTCGATATCAACGACGAAAGGACAATTGCTGTCCCATCCTTTTTCTTCTGATTGGCAAAGAGAATCTATTTTTAAAGATTCTATTTTAGCCGCAGGCGTGAATCCCATCTGGACAAGGTTTAAAAAATGGACGAGCATCTTTCCAGTCCCAAGCCTTTATGAAAATCGTCGTCTTCTCGCTACTGGCTATATGCTCACTTGCCTTCACCGTTCCTGTTTATGCTCAAAATGGACAGGGCAACTCTTACCGATACCAGGATCGTCGCGGAGACTATCTTCGGGCCCGCTTAAATCCACGGGTTTTCCAAGGCCGGGTGGATGGGAATGGCTATTCAAGGGATCGGGATCGGGAAGTCGCTTACGTTCCCACGGCGTTTTACCGGACGAAAGACAAGTTTGTTGCCACAGCCTACCGTCCGATCCGCAACGTAAACCGCTGGTCCAACAGTTATTCGAGCGTCACCGGCTATAACAGTTCACTCGTTCTTGCCAGTTCGACGTATCGGCCTCAAACCACAGGGCAGGTCATTGATTACCGTCTTGCGCTTCCTGGAACGATGAATAATGAGATAGCGTATTACCGCAACTTCATCGCGGTGAGTGCGGTTCAGAACGAGAGATCGTTGCCGACTCCTGGTCCGACCTCCAGTTCACGGTAGGATCCAGAAAGTTTCAGGGAAGGATGGTTCGACTTCTCGCATGACGCCTGTTCTTATTGCCATTCTGATCGGGATGTTGAGCGGGGCGGTGGCGGCGCTTTGTGGCGTAGGTGGCGGGATCATTATGGTTCCGGCTTTCGTTTATTTTCTTGGTGTTCCGCAAAAAACCGCAGTGGCCACTTCGTTGGCGGCCATTGTTTTGACTTCCGTAGTTGCTACGAGCAAAAATCATGGGAACGGTTTCGTGGATTGGAAAATTGCAGTTTTGAGCGGACTCGCGGCGGGCGTGGTTGCGTGGTTTGCAGCGGATTGGCTCAAAGTGCTCAGCAACACCTCGCTCACCAGAATTTTCGCTATCATCATGATCCTCATGGGTATCCGAATGCTTTTTCAAAAGTAAAACTACTTTATCAATCGGCGATCTGTCTAAATCGCGTTAATGATGAAAAAAAATCATAAAAACCACTTGCGCGGGTAAAGTGCCTGTGCGATTCTTGTCGAAGGTAAGCAATTACCGCAGATTGTTCTGGGGGGAACATGAGCCCTTCGTATCCACTCGGATGCGGGGGGCTCAATTTTTTTACCCCGACAGCTCCATAGCTTGAAAAGCTCCTATGTTCGGAAATTATCATCTTGAACCTTGGGACTGGACTCTTGCAGCACTTGCAGCTTTGGCGGTAGGGCTCTCAAAATCGGGTTTTGCAGGAACCGGGCTGGTGACGGTTCTTCTCATGGCGGAGGTGTTTCCCGCCCGCGAATCGACAGGCCTCGTTTTGCCGATGCTCATCATGGCCGATATGGTGGCGGTGGCGATTTACCGTCGGCACGCCGATTGGAAAACAATTCTCCGGGTATTGCCCCCGGCGGTCGTGGGAATCGTCCTTGGTTTTTTTCTGTTCGGCACGATACCGGAGGTGCTTTTCCGACGCGTCCTCGGATGGATGGTTCTCGCCTTGGCTGCGGTGCAGATCATCCGTCTATGGCGCGGCGCGCTGTTTGAAAGCCTCCCGCACACCAAACGGTTCGCTTGGTTTATGGGAACGCTGACTGGAGTCACCACGATGCTTGCCAATGCGGCTGGTCCCGTGGCCTCGCTCTATCTTGTGGCGCAAGGATTTAAGAAGATGGCCTTCGTGGGCACCACGGCGTGGCTGTTTTGCATGATCAACCTCATCAAGTTGCCCTTCAGCGCCGGGTTGGGAATGATCAGCGCCAGTTCTTTGAAAATAAATCTGATTTTGGCTCCCGTGATTTTGCTGGGGCTCTGGATCGGAACGAAGCTCCTTGCGGTGGTCTCCCAGAGCGTATTCGACGCGTTGGTATTGGTCTTTGCCATCATTGCCTCACTGCGTTTGATTTTTTTCTAAAAAATTGTTTCGAATAAAAGTCGGTTTGCGTGCTCTTACCTCCGCAACTTCGCGGGAAAAGTGACCTTCGTGTCATCTTTTCTTGCCGCACAAACGAAACATCCTGGGACTTATGAAACATATCACGCTCCTCAGCGTCCTGGTGACGCTCCTCTCTATGAACCCGGTCTCCCGAGCTGCGGAGACGGAAAAAGCGTATTTTGCGGCAGGCTGTTTTTGGTGCGTTGAGGCGATTTTCGAACGCGTGCCTGGAGTCAGCAGCGTCGTGTCGGGATACGCGGGAGGAACGAAAGAAAATCCCACGTACGAGGAGACCGGGCGGGGCACCACAGGACACGCCGAAAGTGTCGGGATCACGTTTGATCCTGCAAAGGTGACCTACGCCGAACTGCTCACGTGGTTTTGGAAATCGCATGATCCGACGGATGCACGAGGAGTGGCTCCGGATTTCGGAACGCAATACCGGTCGGCGCTTTTTTACACCAACGACGCGCAGAAGCAGGCGATTGAGCAGTCCAAGGCGGAGTGGCAGAAGAAAGTTTCAAAACCCATCGCGACGGAAGTAGCTCCGCTCAAGAAGTTTTATCCGGCGGAGGATTACCATCAGGATTTTGTGAAACTCCACCCGAACCATCCTTATGTGCGGTCGGTGAGTCTGCCACGCGTGAAGGAAACGGGTGTGCCCTGAATGGGACTAAATTGAGCGGTATTTGGTACGATTTCTGTGGCCGTGGATCTTCATCTTTATGCGCGATTTGGTGAGGCACATTAAAAGCTCTCTCCGTCTGTCGAACCGCAAAGCGGCAGAGGACTGCCGCAGTCCAAGAACTGGCGTAGGACGAAGCGTTTTTGGATCTCGCGATAGCGTCTTGGAGTGCGGCAGTCCTCTGCCGCTTTCCCAGAGCGCTCCACGTTGTCAAACAATCCACGTTCCAACACCGGAAACTCAAATCCCCCCCAGCCTGTTTCCTCAATTCCCTCAAGCGCCAAGGTGAGGGCAGGGCGTCTAAGCTTTGGGTTCAAAAAATCTCAGCTTCTTTGCGCCTATGGGGGAGTGTTTTCCGTTGTAGTCGCCTAGGGCGTGGGCACCGCTTCCTTCGCCAAAGCGCGCCCGATGAGAACGCGGTTCACGGCATTCAAATAGGCTCGCGCGCTGGCTTCGATGACGTCGGTACTACCGCCCTTGCCAGTCACCAAACGTCCGTCACCGAAGTCACATTTGATCGTGACTTCGCCCAGCGAATCCTTGCCCTGCGTCACCGCCTGCACGTGGTATTCCACAAGGTGGCCGCGCTGACCCAGGATGCGGTCGATGGTTTTCATCGCGGCATCCACGGCCCCGTTGCCGGGTGCGGAATCGATGAGCAGATCTTCGCCGCGCCTTAACCGCACGGTGGCGGTGGGCATCGTGACGCTTCCGCTCGCAACGAAGATGTAATCGAGCACGTAAGCTTCCGTGGCGTGAACCATGGAGTCATCGACGAGCACAGCCAAATCATCGTCGTAAACGAACTTCTTGCGGTCGCCGACTTCCTTGAACCGCGTGAAGACGCCTTCGATTTCCGCCTCGCTCAATGTGTAACCCAAATGTTCGATGCGACGCATCATGGCGTGCCGTCCGCTATGTTTGGTCAGCGGCAATTCCGTGTCGCCCCATCCGACTTCGCGCGGATCCATGATCTCGTAGGTTTCGCGCTTTTTCAAAATACCGTCCTGATGAATGCCGGAGCTGTGCGCAAACGCATTTTCGCCGACGATGGCTTTGCTGCGTTGAACCATCAGGCCGCTCATCCGACTGATCAGGCGTGACGTTTTCACGATCTCGCGCGTGTTTATTCCGATCTCCAGGTTCGGGAAATAATCGGCACGCGTTTTCATTGCCATCACGACTTCCTCCAACGCCGCATTGCCGGCGCGTTCGCCGATGCCGTTGATGGTGCCCTCCACCTGACGTGCCCCGGCGCGCACTGCGGCGAGTGAATTTGCGACGGCCAGGCCCATATCGTTGTGGCAATGCACGCTGATGATCGCGTCATCAATGTTCTTCACGTTGCTGCGCAGATAGGAGATTAACGCGGCATATTGATCCGGCACAGCGTAGCCCACGGTGTCGGGAATGTTTATCGTGGTAGCCCCCGCGCGGATCGCTGCTTCGACGACTTTCACCAAAAACTCCGGCTCGGTCCGCGATGCGTCTTCCGGCGAAAACTCCACGTCGCGCGTCAGCGCCTTCGCCCGGGAAACGCCTTCGATGGCCATCGCGATAATTTGTTCCTCGGCCTTTTTCAATTTGAACTCACGGTGAATGGCCGAGGTGGCCAAAAAAACGTGGATGCGTCCCCGCTCTCCCGCAGGTTTGACGGCAGCGCCTGCGGCATCAATGTCGTTGGAAACGCAACGCGCCAGGCCGCAGATCACGGGGCCCTGGATTTCCGTGGCGATTTTCTGGACGGCCTCGAAATCGCCGTCGCTGATGACCGGGAATCCGGCCTCGATGACGTCGACGTTTAAGCGAGCGAGTTGACGGGCGACTTCCATCTTTTCCCGCAAATTCATGGATGCGCCGGGGCACTGTTCCCCGTCGCGCAAGGTGGTGTCGAAAATGATGACTTTATCTGACATGGCTATTTTAAAAGGTTGCCGGGCGCGGTGGCGCAACGGCGTTGAATGAATGAGCGGAAAAGAATCATTCGGGAAAAAGATCCCTCAGCGCGAGACTATTTCCGCCCGGAACAGCCCAGCCTGACTTTACACAACATGCTCCCGGACCCCACGAGTGTGGAGTTCAAGGAGCTAGATAAGTCGAATTGTGAAAGCGCAAGGCACATGGTGAAGGTTGCACCATCGGCATTATGCGCAAGGAAAAAGTAGATTGCGGCCTGTGACGGGTAGGGCTTCACCCCATAGCGGTTCGGACTAAAGCGGACGAAACTGTGGCCATGAAAATTCACTTCTCACTCCTTGCCGCTGTGGCAGGGTTGGCATTGCTGCAGCCTTCAGCACGGGCCGAGTCCGCAGTTTCGGTCGATTTCTTTTACGATAACCTGGAACCCTACGGAGACTGGCGCGAAGTCGGGGAGTACGGCTACGCTTGGCAACCGCGCGGAGTGGATCGCGACTGGAGTCCATACAGCGACGGGCGCTGGGTTGATACCGATGCCGGTTGGGCCTGGGACTCGGAAGATCCTTACGGCTGGGCCGTATATCATTACGGGCGCTGGGCCAACGTGGACGAAGTCGGCTGGATCTGGGTGCCTGGGACCGAATGGGCCCCGGCCTGGGTCTCATGGCGCCACAACTCCAACCATGTCGGCTGGGCACCGCTGCCGCCCGAGGCACGGTTCACCGTTTCCGTCGGATTCAACGGGTGGGTTGACGACTACTACGACATAGGCCCCGGCAACTACCGCTTCGTGGAGAGCCGTAATTTCGGTGAACGCAACTTGAACACCGTCTTCATCGACCGGAGCCAAAACATCTCGATCATCAACGAGACGACGAACATCACGAACATCACTTACAACAATAAAGTGATCAACAACCGCGGGCCGAATTACGATGAGATGGCCCGCCAAAGCAACAAGCGCATCGACCGCTACAAATTGGATCGCCGCCAGGACTTTGATCGCGATGGCAACGGACGGGACGCCAAGGACATGAAATCGCGGATCGACGGCGATACATATCGCGTGGCGGCCCCTGAGTTCAACGACGGTCCCGCAAAAAACAAGCCCGGCAAACTCGCGAAAAAAGTCAGCAATGTGGAAGTCAATCGCGGTTGGAAAAATGCCGGTTCACCGGAGGAAATCACCAAGGCGCGCGCTAAAATCCAGAGCGAAGCCAAGGTGCCGAAGGAACTCCCGCAGAAGGCGCGTTTTGAAAAACGTCAGGGAAATACCGAACCTACCGTCGAGCCAAAAGCTGAGCCAAAAGAAAAAGGGAAAAATAAGCGGAACGATGGCGACGCAGTGCCTTCGCCATCCGGGCAGGAGGCGCAAACCATGCCGCCGAAAACCGAAGAACCCCGTGATGGAAAGCCCATGAACAGCGGACGTCCGCAGGCTCGTGAGGAGGAACCGGAAAAAATTTTAAAACCCGGAAACCGCAAGCGCCTGAGCAGGCAGGAGGCATCGGAGCCTCAACGCGAAACCGTCAAAGAGCCCGTGGCACGTCCCAAAGTTTCCAATCCCGAACGTGAGGCCAACCCTGACCGCGACGCAAATCGCAACCCGGATCGTAATAGGGAAGACGCCAATCCCGGCGGAAAACAGAAGCGCATGGAACAAGCCCGGCCGCAGCGTCAAGCCCAGGAACCCGCAGCCAGAAATCCTGAACGCAAACGTCCTGATTTTCAACAGACTCCGCAACGCATGAGGCCCGAGGCTCAACAACCAAAGGTGCGCCAGGCACAACCCCGGCAGCAACCCCGTCAGGAACAGCGTAATCCCGCCAAGGCGAACCCCAACAAGCAAGGACAAGGAAAAAAAGCACCTGCCACATCCGCAAGCCCTGAGGAGGAAGAAAAAGGAAAAAAGGGTAAAGGCAGGAACCGCGGACAGAACGCCGATTAAACGAAGTTCAAATCATCACACGCATGCACACACCGCACATTCCCTTGAGCCTCCCGATCTTCCGCGCAATCGCTGCGGTCGCCTTAATCACCCTGCTTCCCCGCACTCCGGTGCGGGCCGAGGGCAAGGATACCGCAGGCGGAACACTCGGGATCTATGTTGAAAACGATCTTTTCGCCGGGACCGACCGCTATTACACGAGCGGTATCAAGCTTAGTTGGAGTTCGCCCAATTTACAAAAATACAGCGACTCCTCGTATGGCGCTCCGCTCGTGCCGGTGTTCAATCTCATCCCGTGGATCAACGACGAGAATTTCCAAAAAAATATCGTGTTCTCACTGGGGCAAAACATTTACACCCCGGACGATACGGAGGCGGCCGGGTTGCTCACCAATGATCGCCCCTACGCGGGTTGGCTCTACGTTGGAATCGGTGTGGTTTGGAAAAATGCCGAGGTTCGCAATTCGCTCGTGCTGGACATCGGCGTCGTCGGATCGTGGTCTTACGCGCAGGAAACCCAGCGCCTCATCCACGACCTGCGGGGTTTCGATTATCCCAAAGGTTGGGACAACCAACTGCACAACGAACTAGGCTTCACGCTTGCTTACGAACGCATGTGGCGCTGGCCGAAACACGAGCGCCGCAGCGGGTTGGATTGGGAAATTCTGCCGCACGCCGGTGCAGCCGTCGGCAACGTGCGGACCTTCGCCAACGTCGGTGCGGAAGTGCGCCTGGGGCTGAATCTACCGGATGATTTCGGCACAGCATCAATCGGACCGGCCGCTACCACGTCAACGCCGGTGGACGGATGGCAGGGCGCGGACCGCTCGCGCTTCGATCTGGGGCTTTATCTTTTCGCCCGGGTCGATGGACGTCTCGTTGCGCACAATATTTTCCTCGATGGCAATACGTTTGGCAACAGCCCTTCCGTCGGCCACAACCCCTTCGTCGCAGACATCAGTGTGGGTGTCGCAATGAACATCAAAAACACCAAGATCGCCTACGCGCTGGTTTATCGGACGAAAGAATTCAGCGAGCAACTCGACGAACAAATTTTCGGAACGGTATCGCTAAACTGGACATTCTGATCGCGGACGAAAATCCACGAAGGGTGCGACGAAGTCCGAAAGCGTGCCAAGCTCGTGGAATCCGATTGACAATAAATAAATAAAAACTCACAAACCGCTCATGATCGCTCATGAGCGCCACCATCGAATGCTTGAGTTTCTCGGGGAGCATGGTCGCGCTGGTTTGGCGGATTTGCTTGCATTGACTGGCGCCTCGCCAGCGACGTTACGGCGGGATCTGGAATTTCTTGGCGGACGGGATTTGCTTGTGCGCCAGCATGGAGCAGTGTTGCACCCCTCTGCGGCCGCAGCGGAGCCAAGTCTGCTCCAGAAGGCGCAATCCGCCACTGCGGCAAAGCGCAAGATCGGGGCGCTTGCGGCGAAGCTGGTTCCTGAAGGTGCGACGGTATTTATCGACAGCGGGACGACATGCCAGGAAGTGGCGCGAATCCTTCGTTCGCTTCACGGACTGACTATTATAACCAATTCCCTGCCTGTGATCGCAGGGCATGAGCATTTTCAAGCAAAGCTCATTGTGGTCGGGGGAGAACGAAGGGCGGTCAGCGGGGCGCTTGTGGGCGGGTCTGCTTCGGGGGCTTGCTCCGCGCTGAAAGCCGATATTGCAATGATCGGGGCCTCGGGACTCGATGTGGAGAGCGGTCCCGGCACGACCGAACTGTTGGAAAGGGATATCAAGGCCGCATGGATTAGAAATGCCCGGCGAACCGTTCTCCTCAGCGATGCTTCCAAATGGGAATCGGCCTCGACAATCGGCTTTGCTTCCTGGAACGAAATGAATGATTTTGTGACCGATAAAAAACCACCTGCCGGATTCCGTCCCAAAACCACAAGAATCCATTTTTTATGAAACGCCTCGATCAAAAAGTCGCCAACATCCTCGCGGGATCCACTTCCCCGAAGGACTTCATCATCGCTGACGCAAAAGATGCCGACATGGCATTCGGCGTGACAGCACCCGGTCCACAGAGCGGTCCGGGGCGGCACGGACAGAATGCGTCTGAGGGGCGCTGGAAAACGCTGGACCAATACCTCCAGCAAATCCGTGCGGTGATCGCGCAGGACATCGTGGATATCATGCTGCTGTCCGCCTCAAACCTTGAGCGGCTTGCCATGCAGGAAAAATTGTTTGTGAACTCGGCGATCACGCCGGCGGCCCGGGCAAACGATACCTCCGATGTGTGGGCCGTGCGTGGCGGAAAATATCCGACCGATCACCCGTCACGCTCCTTCCGCACCGCGAATATTTGCCACATTAAATACGGCAGGATCACGGAGGATTGCACGCAGCCATTCACTGGAGCCGACCTCGGACTCTATTCGATCACCTTCACGAACAACATCGACTGGGATTACAAAGCGCTCACCGACTTTCATGAGTTCCGGATTGAGGCGGAGCGAAAGCACTTCCGGTACTTTTTGGAAGTCTTCAACCCGAACGTGAATCCGGGCATCCCCGACAATAAGGTGGCGGGGTTTCTCAACGATCACATCATCCGGACCCTGGCAGGGGTCACTTCGGTGGGAAGGCCGGTTTTTTTAAAAATTCCATACAATGGCCCGGGCCCGCTCGAGGAGTTGGTGGCCTACGATTCCAAATTGATCGTGGGAATCCTGGGCGGCAGCGCCGGGACGACGCTGGATGCATTTCAACTCATCCACGATGCGCACAGGCATGGCGCGAAAGTTGCCTTGTTCGGAAGGAAAATCAACCTGTCCGAGCACCCTCTGGCATTCATTGAGATGCTCCGTCGTGTGGTCAATGGGGAGGTCGGCCCGGTCGAAGCGGTGAAAGTTTATCACAACGTCCTGAAAGAAACCGGAATCCGTCCGCAGAGGACGCTCCAGCAGGATCTGCAACTGACCACCAACAAGATGAGCTACCGCTAAGCGCCATGAAAAGAAGTCAGATCAACGAAATTTATCGCGAGGCCAAAGCGTGCTTTGAGCGCAACGGCTGGGCGCTGCCGCCAGAGCCGCGCTGGGATATCACCGACTTCGGACTGGACGACTTTGCCCGGCACGGACTGGTGTTGATCAATCTCGCCGAGGAACCTGAGTATTGCGAGAAACTCATGTTTGCGCGCGACGGCCAGACCACGCCGCTTCACACCCACGCCAAAAAGAAGGAGGACATCATCTGCCGTCACGGCACGCTGGTTCTCGAACTCTGGTCCGGACATCCCGAAAAAACGCAGCGCGGCGAAAAATTTACTGCCCGGGTGAACGGCGCGCTTCGTGAACTCCGAAGCGGAGATGCGATCACCTTGCGGGCTGGCGAGCGCATCACGCTCATCCCGGGAATCTATCACGCGTTCTGGCCCTTGGGTGTTGATTGCATCATCGGCGAAGTTTCGACGGCCAACGACGATTCCAGCGACAATTTGTTTGTAAACACGGACATCGGCCGTTTCCCGAATGTTGAGGAAGACGAACCCGCAGCCATCCGCCTGCTCAGCGACCAATGAGTCCTCTCGACGCCCTTCTCGCCATCGAATCGCTGCCCGCAGTCCCTGCGCCTGTTGTTGCCGGATTCGACGGATTCGTGGATGAAATGATCAGCGTTGTTGCTGAACGGACGACGCTTGACAGCTTTGCTTCGGTTCGCGACATCGCGACATTTGGAGGCATGATCTCGGCCGCCGCCGGACACAGCAGCCTGCGCGAGATTGTGGTGAACGCGGTGCATCCCGGCGGGTGCGCGGTCAACCTTGGCGACGGTCTCGCTGCGCTCGGAGTTCCTGTAGATTGCTACGCGACCCTTGGTGAGCCGGTGCATCCGGCGTTCAGCGAGCCCTTGTCGAGGTTTCGGAAGGCGGTCTCATGGGGGCGCGAACCCGGGCGCACTTTGGCTTTCGAGTTTGCCGACGGCAAGTTGATGTTCAGTTCGGTGAAGCAGTTGGCGGAATTCACCCCGGAGGACATCGCCCGAAGGCTTGGCGACGGAGCCTACCTGTCGTCCTGTCGCGGCGCGGCGATCATTGCGCTTACCGACTGGACTCTCTACCCGCACATGACCGCCGTCTGGCAGATGCTGAACCGTGAAGTTTATTCCAAGCTGACGCACCAGCCGCAGTTTTTCATCGATCTCGTGGATCCCTCAAGCCGGTCGTCGGAAGATATTCTTGCTATGCTGGAGGCCCTTCCATTTCTGGAGAGCAACGGCAGGGTAACGCTGGGCCTCAACGGCAATGAAGCCAACATCCTCGCGCGGCTTCTTGGTTTGGAAGCGGCCTCGGACGAGTCTTCCTCCGAGCGGTTGGCGGGCGAACTCACCGAAAAAACCGGGATCTGCGGAGTGGTGATTCACAATCTGAAGTTTGCTGTATCGCATAGGTCCGGCGCATCGCATTGTATTGCCGGTCCCTACTGCGAACAGCCCCTGAAAAGCACCGGGGCCGGCGACCGCTTCAACGCTGGATTTTGTTTCGGTCTGCTTGCCCATGCCGGACCAGAGGAATGCCTTACACTCGGCTGCGCGACGGCGGGTTTTTTTGTTCGAAATGCCGCAAGCCCGACGCGCAACGATCTGGAAGTCTTTCTGCGGCGGTGGGCGGCGGGTCAATTGTAGGATTAAGTCTCGCCAGCGCACTTCGGCACGATTCACATCGAGAGCACGCTGGCGTGCTGTACCGTCGGTCTATGACCGTCGCTCGATTATTGCACAAATTTGCGACGGTCACAGACCGCCGGTACAGCGGTACCAATGCGACGGTCACAGACCGCCGGTACAGCGGCACCAATGCGACGGTCACAGACCGCCGGTTCAGCGGGATTAATGCGACGGACTGCGGGACAGGGGTACCAATGCGGCGGACCGCGGGACAACGACACTGCGAATCGGTGGTGCGGGTGGTGGCGGGTTGGTGTAGGGTCGCGGTTCAAACGTTTTCCCATTTAACACCATGAAACTAAATCAAATCGTCGAAGCAGCTCATACTTTATGTAAACGTTACCGGGTCACCGACGGTAAAAAGTTTCGTCTTAAGGACGTGAACCCCGGGGACATGGGGGAACTCAAGGCGGAGGACAAACCCCGCGCGAAGGAGGCATTGCGGACCGGTGTGGAGGCGATGGCGGAGCTACAGGAGATGCTGTACGCTCAGGATCGCTGGTCGGTGCTGCTGATTTTCCAGGCGATGGATGCGGCAGGGAAAGACGGAACGATCAAGCACGTGATGTCTGGTGTGAATCCGCAGGGGTGTCATGTGTCGTCATTTAAGGCACCCACGAGCGATGATCTGGATCACGATTACATGTGGCGTTGCCAGAAGCAGCTTCCGGAGCGCGGACGCATCGGTATTTTTAATCGCAGTTACTACGAGGAAACGCTGGCCGTGCGGGTGCATCCGGAGTTTTTGGCGGCGCAGAAACTGCCGCCGGAGCTTGTGACAAAGCGGATTTGGGAGGAGCGGTTCGATGATATCCGTTCGTTCGAACGCTACCTGAACCGCAACGGAACCATCGTGCTGAAGTTTTTCCTGCATGTGTCGAGGGAAGAGCAGAAAAAGCGGTTCCTCGAGCGGATTGAACTGCCGGAGAAGAACTGGAAATTCTCGGCGGGCGACGTCAAAACGCGGGCGTTCTGGGATGCTTACATGGAAGCTTATGAGGAAACGATCCGCGCGACAGCGACCAAGCAGTCACCGTGGTATGTCGTGCCTGCCGACAACAAATGGTTCACGCGCGTGGTGGTGGCTGCGGCGGTGATCGACGCGATGTCCCGGCTCAAGCTGCACTACCCGAAAGTGAGCGCCGAGCAGCGCAAAGCGCTTGTTGATTCTCGTGAGGCTTTGCTTGCCAGTAAATGAGCGTAACAAGCGCAATTTGGAGGCAAAGGAAGTTTGCAAAAGAAGCGCATAAACGGAAAGACGAGGCGTTGAGGAGCGCGTGCATCCTGCCGATGCATCGCCTGAGTCCTTGCGGCAGGATGCCGGAAGAAGCGGGCTAGAGGCCCCGCGCTCCCCTGTTTTTACGCCAGGCCGGCAAGCCCTCGCTTTTACGCGCTGAGGAGCTGGCGCAGCACGTAGGGCAGGATGCCGCCGTGTCGCACGTATTCGACTTCGATGGTGGTGTCGATGCGGCTCTTGAGGATTACTTTTTCCTCGGTGCCATTGGCGCGGTGGATCACCAGCGTGACGTCGCTCATCGGGGCGATGTCATCGCTGAGTCCAAGCAGATCGAAGGTTTCGGTGCCGTCGAGACCCAGCGATTGTGCGTTCATGCCTTCGGGGAACTGGAGCGGGACGAGGCCCATGCCGCAGAGGTTGCTGCGGTGGATGCGTTCGAAGCTTTGCGCCACCACGGCTTTGACGCCGAGGAGTCGTGTGCCTTTTGCGGCCCAGTCGCGCGAACTGCCGGTGCCGTATTCCTGTCCGGCGAAGATCATGAGCGGGATGCCGGCCTTGGCGTACTCCATCGCCGCGTCGTAGATCGGGAGGGTTTCGCCGTTGAACTTCGTGACGCCGCCTTCGACGCCGGGGACCATCAGGTTCTTGATGCGCACGTTGGCGAAGGTGCCGCGGGTCATGATGCGATCGTTGCCGCGACGGCTGCCGTAGCTGTTGAAATCCTCCTGCGCGACACCGGCCTCGGTGAGGAACTTGCCTGCGGGCGTCGCTTTTTTAATCGCACCAGCGGGGCTGATGTGATCGGTCGTCACGCTGTCGCCGAAGATGCCGAGCGGACGCGCGCCTTTGATCTCGGTGATCGTGCCGGGCGACATGCCGAAGTTTTCGAAGAATGGCGGTTCCTGGACGTAGGTGCTCGCGAGGTTCCATTCGAAGACATCGCCGACGGTGCCCGGAATCTCGTTCCACTTGGGATTCTGGCTGGCGAAATCGGTGTACAGTTTTTTGAAAACTTCGGGTGACAACGCCGAGGCCATGACGGTCCGGATTTCCTCCTGGCTGGGCCACAGGTCGCTTAGGTACACGGGCTGACCGTTTTTATCCGAGCCGAGCGCGTCCTTGGTGAGATCGATATCGACGGTGCCGGCGAGTGCGAATGCGACGACGAGCGGCGGCGACATGAGGAAGTTGGCTTTGATGTTCTGGTGGACGCGGGCCTCGAAGTTGCGGTTGCCGCTGAGCACGCTCGCTGCGACGAGATCGTTTTTCACGATGGCCTCTTCGAGGGCGGGATGGAGCGGGCCGGAGTTGCCGATGCAGGTGGTGCAACCGTAGCCGACGGTCTGGAATCCCAGGGCATCGAGATATTTCTGGAGCCCGGTTTTCGTGAGGTAATCGGTGACGACACGCGAGCCCGGCCCGAGCGAAGTTTTGACGGCGGGATTTACTTTGAGCCCGAGTTCGACGGCTTTTTTTGCGAGCAACCCGGCACCGAGCATCACGCTCGGGTTGCTGGTGTTGGTGCAACTGGTAATCGCGGCGATCAGGACCGAGCCATGGCCGATCTCGACATCAGCGCGTTTGTAAAAACTGGATCCGGCTTCCTCTGCGGCGTCCGGCATGGGGCGGTTGGAAACCATTTCCACTTCGTTCATCGTTTCGCCCGCCTTGACCGCGGGCATGGTCATAGGTTGATCCTCGTGCGCGTTGGCGTTGTCGATGTGCACGGGGTATTGGTTTGCGAGCGCTGTGGAGGACTTTCCGAATCCGCCATCGGCCACCGATTTTTCCAGAAGCGCGGAGAAGGTGCTCTTCAGGTCGGGCAGGTCGATGCGATCCTGCGGGCGTTTGGGACCGGCGACGCCTGGGACGACGGTCGAGATGTCGAGGGAAAGATCGACGCTGTACTCGATGACGCCTTTGTCTGGAATGCCCCAGAGGCCCTGCGCTTTGTAATAATTTTCGAACGCTATGCAGAGTTCTTCGCTGCGTCCGGTGCCGCGCATGTAGGCCACCGTTTCCTCATCGATCGGGAAGAAGCCCATCGTGGCACCGTATTCGGGTGCCATGTTGGCGATGGTCGCACGATCCACGACGGGCAGCGAACGTGCGCCCGGTCCGTAGAACTCGACAAATTTTCCGACGACCTTGGCTTTGCGCAGCATTTGCGTGATGTGCAGGACGACGTCCGTCGCGGTGACACCTTCGGCGACCGAGCCGGTGAGTTCCACGCCCACGACTTCGGGGGTGAGGAAATAGACGGGCTGTCCGAGCATGCCCGCTTCCGCTTCGATGCCGCCGACGCCCCAGCCGACGACGCCGAGGCCGTTGATCATGGTCGTGTGGGAATCCGTGCCGACGAGTGTGTCGGGATAAAACACGCCGTCTTTTTCCAGCACACCTTTGGCGAGGTATTCGAGGTTCACCTGATGAACGATGCCGATTCCGGGCGGCACGACGCCGAATGTTTTAAACGCCTGCTGACCCCATTTGAGCAGTTCGTAACGTTCGCGGTTGCGCTTGAATTCGAGGTCGAGGTTCATTCGGAGCGCGTCGCTGCTGCCGAAGAAATCGACCTGCACCGAGTGGTCCACGACGAGATCGACAGGCACGAGGGGTTCGATCATTTTCGGATCACGACCGAGGCGCGAAACCGTGGAGCGCATCGCGGCGAGATCGACGAGCAGGGGAACACCAGTGAAATCCTGAAGCACGACGCGGGCGACGACAAAAGGGATTTCGACCTGCGCGGGTGCTTTGGCGTTCCAGTTGGCCAGGGCGCGCACGTCGTCCTCGCGCACGCGCTGGCCGTCACAATTACGAAGGACGGATTCGAGCACGATGCGGATGGAGACCGGGAGTTTGGAAATCGGGCCGACACCTGAAGTTTCCAAGGTTGGCAGCGAATGAAACGATGCGCTTTTTCCATTTCCCAAGTCGAACTGTTGCAGTGTGCCGAAGGCGTCTTTCATAAGGGGTCATAGGGAAAACAACGTGAGGGCCGCGCACAAGGCAAAAGCTTCGGATTTCCCCCGCAGGCTGCATCCCGCCGGGGAGGAGCCGCGTAATTTCGATGCCATGACATTGAAAAAAGAGAGCCGAAGTGGTCGCGCTTCACTCAGTCGTTTGACAATCGCGCAAACGCGCAACTAGTCTTGCCGGGTGAAATCTCCATTACAGCTTGATCCAGCAACCGCGAAGACCGCTCTTCCGATTCGCCGCGCGTTCGAGTTGATCAACACGCCGCTTTATACGGTCGAGGAACGCATTCGCGCACAGGCAAAAACTTTTGATCCGAGCGTCGAGGGTTATGTGTCTTACGTTTGCGAAAAGAGCGGGAAACGGTTGCGTCCGGCGATCGCCCTGCTTGCAGGTGGCGCGACGGGCGGGATCAAACCGAGCCACATCGATCTCGCGGTGGTTGTGGAACTCATTCACGCGGCGAGCCTGGTGCACGACGACATCATGGACGGCGCGGAACTGCGGCGGGGGCGTCCGACGGCGAACGCGAAATGGGGGAACTCGATCAGCGTGCTGCTGGGCGACTGCCTTTTTGCGCATGCGCTGAAACTTTCGACGAATTTTCCGAATGTGGAGATCAGTCGGCGCATTGCCGACGCGGCTTCCGACGTGTGCTCGGGAGAAATCATGCAGACGCAGCGGCGATTTGATCTCAAGCTGGGCGTGCAGGACTACCTGAGGATCATCGAGATGAAAACGGCAGCGCTTTTTGCCGTGGCCAGCGAGATGGGGGCGTTCATCAACGAGAGTTCGCCGGAGGTGATTTCCGCGATGAAAACTTTCGGACTGAAGCTTGGGACGGCGTATCAGATTTATGACGACTGCCTGGATCTTGCGGGGATCGAGCGGGAAGCGGGCAAGACGCTGGGAACGGATCTGCGCAAAGGCAAACTCACGCTGCCGATTCTCCATCTTTTGCAAAAGGCGAGCAGCACGGACCGCGAGCAGTTCAGCGAGATTCTGCTGCACGGGTCGGACAGTGATCTTGAACAGTTTGCGGTTTTCGTGCAGGAACGCGGGGCGGTGCGCTCGGCGATTGCTGCGGGCGAAAAGCTCGTGTACGAAGCTGCCGAAGCATTATCGAAAGTGCCTGCCAACAAGTTCCAGGAAGGGTTGCGCGAGTTGTGCGATTCGCTCGGTGGAATGATGGTGCGCATTATCCAGTAACCTTTTTCTCAACCCCAACCTCCGATGGAACCTCAAGCCCCGCGCATTAAAGAACTGCCTGAAGACGAACAGCCGCGCGAAAAACTCGAACGCCGCGGTGCATCGGCGCTGAGCGACGCGGAACTGCTGGCAATCATGCTCCGGACCGGTGTGCAGGGTGCGAACGCGGTGCAGGTGGGGCGACAACTGCTGACCAAGTATCAATCGCTGAACGGCCTCGGCGGACGTGCGATCAAGGAATTGAGCACGGTCAAGGGTGTGGGCCGGACGAAGGCGATGCAGCTTGTGGCGGCGTTTGAAATGGCGAAACGCATGGCGCAGGAAATCTTGAAGCGTCAGGAGATGGCGACGCCGCAGTTGATTTACGATTTTCTCGGAGCCGAAATGCGTGTGCTGCAGAGGGAATCGTTGCGGCTCGTTTTGCTCGACACCAAGCTGCGAATGATCGCGGTGGAGGAGATTTCACTGGGTACGGTGAACGAGAGTCTGGCGCATCCGCGGGAGATTTTGAAACCTGCGGTGCTGCACAGCGCCTACGGATTCGTCATGGTGCACAATCATCCATCCGGCGATCCGCAGCCGAGTTCGGCTGATTTGGCCATCACGAACAAGATCCGCGAGGCGGCGAAACTTTTTCAAATCCAGCTTCTCGACCATGTGATCATCGGGATGCCGGGATATTGGCAGACGCCGTGGTATAGCTTTCGCGAAATGGGACTTTTGTGACATAGTGCGCGCTATGTCATCAGTCCTGATACATCCCAGCGCCATCATCAGCCCCTCTGCCCGCCTTGGAAACGACGTCGAAATCGGGCCGCACGTCATCATCGAAGGGGCGGTGGTGATCGGGGATCGCACGCGTATCCAGGGGAACGCGGTGATTACCGGCGACGTGACGCTGGGCGAGGACAACCTGGTGGGATACAGCGCGATTATTGGCGCGGATCCGCAGGATTTAAATTACAAAGCCGGAACGCCGAGCGGCGTGGTGATCGGGAATAAAAATACGATTCGCGAGCTGTGCACTATTCACTGCGGTTCGGGGGAAAACACGATGACGCGGGTGGGTGACGGAAATTATCTCATGGCCGGAACGCACCTCGCGCACAACGTCATCATGGGCAACCAGTGCATATCCGCGAACAACGTGCTATTGGCGGGGCATGTGCGGGTCGAGGACAAAGTGTTCCTCGGCGGGGCGGGGTGTTTTCATCAGTTCGTGCGGATCGGCACCATGGCGGTCACGCAGGGGATGAGCGGAATTGGCAAGGACGTGCCGCCTTACTCGATGACAGCGGGAAGGAACCTTGTCGTGGGTTTAAATGTGGTGGGAATGCGCCGCGGAGGGCTGAAGGCTGAACAACGGTCGGAGATCAAGGAGGCGTTCCGGTTGCTTTATCGTTCGGGTTTGAACGTGTCGCAGGCTTTGGAAAAAGCGGCGGAGCGCACGTGGGGGACTGAGGCGGCGTATTTTTTCCAGTTTGTGCGGGAGGCAAAAAAGCGTGGGATTTGCGAAGGACTGGAGTCGTCGCGCCGTGAGGAAGCAGAGGGTGAGTGAACCTAGATTCTGAGATGAAAGTTGATGGTTGATAGGTTGAATATGAGCAACTTGCGTTGAACCGCTGAATTTCGACAATCAACAATCATCTCTCAGTCATCACCTTCCTTTCCAGGGTGAAGAACTCATCCGCCTGATTTGCGGACAAAATGACGATCGCTAGTTATTTGAGGGATCGTCGGGGGCGGAGGCGAGGAGGCGGAACCAGGGGCCCTGTTCCTTCATGATGGCCTGCCAGAGACCGCTGCACTTTTCCAAGTCCATCATGTCGAGATCGGGGCGCTGGACGAGCCACGATTTGTCGTCCAGTTCGCTTTCCAACTGGCCTTTGCTCCAGCCTGCGTAGCCGACGAAGGCGCGGATGGAAGTGGTTTCGTTGTCCTTCAGTTTCCAGGCTTCGTCGATGCCGAGGTGGGTCTGGCACACGACAAGGTCCTCGTCTTTTTTCCACTCGAAAGCTGCGAAAGTGATTTGATCGTTGCCGACCGGGCCACCGATGAAAACAGGAACATGGGCCAGATCACGCAAATCCTGATCGGGCAGGAAGTCCTTCACTTTCTTGCCGGTTGGGCGATTGATGATGAGCCCGAAGGAACCGTCGTCATCGTTATTGACGGGAATGAAGAGCACGGTGTGTTTGAAATTGGGATCGAGGAGGTTGGGATGGGCTATGAGCAATGAGCCAGCAAGACCCGATGAGGAGTGTCCGAATTCGCGCACGGGGGAAGATTAGCGTTTTACGTCGCGCTTGCAACTTCGGAGCGTATTTGAAATCGCCCGCCGAGGATCGATGCTAAAAACCCAAAAGGATTCCTGCTTGAACGTGAGGTGGGGTGTGAGAATCTCGGAACTGAGCATTCCTTTTCCCTTGAGCAGTTCCCGTCTTCCCAATGCCATAGCCACAACCGAGGACTTTGAGTTCGCGGCGCTTGCTGAAGCACGAAACTATCGTGAGACGTTAGTGCGCGAGTTTCGGCGGTTCATCAAGGGGGAGGTGATTGAGGTTGGGGCAGGGATTGGGCAGGTCACGGAGTTGCTTGGGAAACTGCCCGAGGTTTCGCGTTTGCTTGCCGTGGAGCCGGATCCGGGTTTTTTCGAAAAGCATCTGACTTTGTTTCCTCATCACGACGTGTTGGCGGGAACCATCGATGACGTGAAGCGGGAGTCGGCCTGG
>Ga0105046_10005714_pt1 | contig 19654 bp, 17 predicted proteins | sample MAT03_FD_78385 | JGI IMG/M metagenome (GOLD analysis project Ga0105046, IMG submission 78385) | Freshwater microbial communities from Lake Fryxell liftoff mats and glacier meltwater in Antarctica - MAT-03 (megahit assembly) | ecosystem: Environmental > Aquatic > Freshwater > Ice > Liftoff... | reverse complement strand
TCCGTGGACCCGACGTGGCGCGCGTTCTTCGCGGGGATGGAGTTCGCCGGACAATCGCCGGGGGCTCCGACCGCTGACGCGGCCGGCTCGGGGTGGGCACCCGACGCGCCCGACCTGCGGCTGCAAACCGGCGTCGTGCGGCTCGTCTTCTGGTACCGCCAGGCCGGCCACCTCCAGGCCGACATCGACCCCCTCCGTAACGAACCGCCCGCCCCGCACCCCACCCTCCAACTCGAAAACTTCAACCTCTCCGACGCCGACCTCGACCGCACCGTCGATGCGTCGATGCACTTCGGGTTCAAAGGGCCGGCGAAGCTGCGCGACCTCATCGCGGCGCTCGAAGAGACGTACTGCCGCACCCTCGGCGTCGAGTACATGCACATCGACTCGCTGGACGTGCGCCGCTGGCTCGGCGAGCGGATGGAGCCGACCCACAACCGGCCGCACTTCCCGCACCGCAAGCAGTACCGCACCCTGTTCACGCTCCACCAGGCCGAGCTGTTCGAGCGGTTCCTCCACACCAAGTACGTCGGCCAGAAGCGATTCTCGCTCGAAGGCGGCGAGACGCTCATCCCCGTGCTCGACGCGCTGGTCGAACAGGCGCCGGGCCTCGGGGCGAAGGAGCTGGTCATCGGCATGGCCCACCGCGGCCGGCTGAACGTCCTCGCCAACGTCCTCCGCAAGCCGTTCGAGGAGATCTTCAACGAGTTCGAGGACAACTTCCTCCCCGACTCGATCAGCGGCGACGGCGACGTGAAGTACCACCTCGGCTTCTCCGCCGACATCCCCACCGCCGACGGCGGCACCGTTCACCTGTCGGTCGCGCCGAACCCGAGCCACCTGGAGATCGTCAACCCGGTGGTCGAGGGCCGCGTCCGCGCCAAGCAGCGGCTCCACGGCGACACCGAGCGAATCACCGGCGTCCCCATCCTGATCCACGGCGACGCCGCGTTCGCCGGGCAGGGCGTGGTGATGGAGACGCTGAACCTGTCGAACCTCGCCGGGTACAAGACCGGCGGCACCATCCACCTCGTCATCAACAACCAGATCGGGTTCACGACCAACCCGCGCGACGCCCGCAGCACCGAGTACTGCACCGACATCGCCAAGTTCATCCAGGCGCCGGTCTTCCACGTGAACGCCGAAGACCCGGAGGCGTGCGTGTACGCCGCGGAACTGGCGTTCGAGTTCCGCCAGCAGTTCAAGCGCGATGTCGTCATCGACCTGGTGTGCTACCGCAAGTGGGGCCACAACGAGGGGGACGAGCCGGCGTTCACGCAGCCGCTGGAGTACAAGAACATCCGCGCCCGCGACCCGATCAGCAAGGTGTACAGCCGGGCGCTCGTGGCCGGGCCGGGGCCGTTCACCCAGGAGATGGCCACCGCCATCGAGACGGAGTTCCACCAGAAGCTGGAAGAGGCCGTGAAGGAGGCCGACCGAGCCGCGGTGGAGTACCGGGCGAAGATGGACCAGGCGCTGAAGGCGGTGAAGGCCGGCCCGCCGCGCAAGCGAGGCATGGAGGGCTTCTCCGGCCGGTGGAAGGGGCTGACGAAGGAGTACACCCACGACCCGATCCCGACCGGCGTCCCGGCCGCGACGCTCGACCGCATCGCCGACGCGCTCGGCAGCTTCCCCGACGGCTTCACCCCCCACGAGAAGTTGCTGCCGATCCTGCTGAAGCGCCGCGACAACATCAAGGGCCGCAAGCCGGTGGACTGGGGCACCGCCGAGTCGCTGGCGTTCGGCAGCCTCGTTCTGGAAGGGACGGCGGTGCGCCTCAGCGGCCAGGACAGTCGCCGCGGCACGTTCACGCACCGGCACGCCGTCGTCATCGACTCGAACACGGGTCAGCCGCACTTCCCGCTGGCGACCCTGGACGCGAAGCAGGCGCCGTTCGAGGTGTTCGACAGTTCGCTATCCGAGATGGCGGTGATGGCGTTCGAGTTCGGGTACGCGATGGACGACCCCAGCTCTCTGGTCATCTGGGAGGCCCAATTCGGCGACTTCGCTAACGGCGCGCAGGTCGTTATCGACCAGTTCCTCACGTCGTGCGAGTCGAAGTGGAACCGCTCGAACGGGCTCGTGCTGCTGCTGCCGCACGGCTACGAGGGGCAGGGGCCGGAGCACTCCAGCGCCCGCCTCGAACGCTTCCTCCTGATGTGCGCCGAGGACAACATCCAGGTCGCGTACCCGACGAACCCCGCGCAGATGTTTCACCTGTTGCGCCGGCAGGTGAAGCGCACGTTCCGCAAGCCGCTGGTGGTGATGACGCCCAAGAGCCTCCTGCGGCTCCCGGCCGCGGTGTCGCCGACGGAGGACTTCACGACCGGCAGCTACCGCGAAGTGATCGACGACACTCTGCCGGACCACGCCGCGGTGACGCGCGTCGTCGTGTGCTCGGGGAAGGTGTACTACGACCTGATGGGCCAGCGCGAAAAGCTGGTGACGAAGGCCGTGGCGGTGGTGCGGCTGGAGCAGTTCTACCCGTGGCCGGAGGAACAGTTGCGCTCCGTGCTCGGCCGCTACCGGCGGGCGACGGAGTGGGTGTGGGCGCAGGAAGAATCGCAGAACATGGGCGGCTGGTTCTTCGTGGAGCCGCGGGTGCGGGCGATGGGTTTTCCGTTCGAGTACGTCGGCCGCGACGCCAGCGCCAGCCCGGCGACCGGTTCGCACCACGCTCACGACGTGGAGCAGCGGGAGCTGGTAGAGGCGGCGTTCACGGGCGACGTGCCGCACCTGGTGGCGCTGAGCAAGAAGGCCGCGAGCGCGAGCGACGGTCGCAACGGCAGCCACGCCACCCGCGAGGCCGCGAAGAAGTCGGACGCGAGCGCGGGGTGACGGGTCTTTCCAACCGGGGGCGTGCGATGCCGGTCGAGCAGGTGCGGGTGCCGCGGGCGGGGGAGTCGATCGCCGAGGGGACGCTGAACCGCTGGCTGAAGCCGGGCGGCGCGTTCGTGAACGTGGACGACCCGCTGTTCGAGCTCGGCACCGACAAGGCGACGCAGGAGGTCGCCGCCCAGGTCGCCGGGGTGCTGAAGATTCTCGTCAAGGAGGGCGAGACGGTCGCCGTGGACGCGGTCGTCGCGTCGATCGACACGGACGCGAAAGCCCCGCCGCCGCTTGCGGCTTCGCGCCCCGCGCCTGCGGAAGCGCCGGGCGGGGGCGCGAAGCCGCAAGCGGCTGCTCAACTTGAGCCCGGCCCCGCCGCGGCGCGGCTACTCGCGGAAGCCGGCGTAAGCGCCGCGACCGTACCCGGAACCGGCCCCGGCGGTCGCGTCACGAAGGGCGACGTGATCGCGCACCAGGAGTCGCCGAAGAAGCCCTCGAACGGCGCCCCGCCCGCCCCGAAGCCGGCCGCAGCCGCCCCGGCCCCCGGCTCGCGCTCCACCCGTCAGCCGATGTCGCCGATCCGCAAGCGGATCGCCGAGCGGCTGCTCGCGTCGCAGAACACGACCGCCACGCTGACGACGTTCAACGAGGCGGACATGACCGCCATCCAGGAGCTGCGCGCGAAGTACAACGAGAAGTTCGAGAAGAAGCACGGCGCCAAACTCGGCTTCATGTCGGTGTTCGTGAAGGCCTCGGTCGAGGCGCTCAAGGCGTTCCCGCTCGTGAACGCCCGCATCGACGGCGGCGACATCGTGCAGCAGCACTTCTACGACATCGGCGTCGCGGTCAGCACCGAGAAGGGGCTGATGGTGCCGGTGCTGCGCGGGGCCGACGGGCTCGGCTTCGCCGACATCGAGAAGCGGATCGGCGAGCTGGCGAAGAAGGCCCGCGACGGCAAGATCAGCGTCACGGACCTGGAGGGCGGCACGTTCACGATTACCAACGGCGGCACCTTCGGGTCGATGATGAGCACGCCGATCCTGAACCCGCCGCAGGTGGCGATCCTCGGCATGCACAGCATCATCAAGCGGCCGGTGGCGGTGAGCGATGAAGTCGTAATCCGCCCGATGATGTACCTGGCGCTGAGCTACGACCACCGCCTCATCGACGGCCGTGAGGCGGTGCAGTTTCTGGTGCGCGTCAAGGAGTGCGTCGAGAACCCGGAACGGATGCTGCTGGATATTTAATACAGTGGATTAACCACAGAGTCACAGGGAGCACAGAGGGAAGACAGAACGCAGAGGGAAGACAGAACGCAGAGGGAAGACAGAACGCAGAGGGAAGACAGAACGCAGAGGGAAGACAGAACGCAGAGGGAAGACAGGGTTTGAAATCAAATTCTGCTCATCCTCCGTCTTCTGTCTTTTCTCTGTGTCCTCTGTGACTCTGTGGTTAATTTTCCGATTCTTCGGAGCGTGTCTCATGGCCGACGAGTACGACCTGGTGGTGATCGGTGCCGGGCCGGGCGGGTACACGGCCGCCATCCGCGCCGCGCAGCTGAAGATGACGGTGGCGTGCGTCGAGAAGCGCCCCGGCAAGGCGCTCGGCGGCACCTGCCTGAACGTCGGCTGCATCCCCAGCAAGGCGCTGCTCGACAGCTCCGAGCACTACGAGGCCGCGCTGCACAAGCTCGCCCGCCACGGCGTGAGGGTGAGCGGCGTCGAGCTCGACCTGCCGACGATGCTCGCCCGCAAGGACAAGGTCGTCAAGGAACTCACCAGCGGCGTCGCGTTCCTGTTCAAGAAGTACGGCGTCACGCCCGTCTACGGCGCCGCGAAGCTCCTCCCCGGCAACGCCGTCGAGCTGACCGGCGACGACGGCAAGACGACCACCCTGAAGGCCAAGAACGTGCTGCTGGCGACCGGCAGCGAGAGCGTCGAGTTGCCGTTCCTCAAGTACGACGGCAGGCACGTCGTCAGCTCCACCGAGGCGTTAAACTTCAACCCGGTGCCGAAGCATCTCATCGTGGTGGGCGGCGGTTACATCGGCCTCGAACTCGGCTCCGTGTGGAAACGGCTCGGCGCGAAAGTCACCGTCATCGAATTCCTGCCGCGGATATTGGCGATTAGTGACGGTGAGATCGCGGCCGAGGTGTTCAAGCTCCTCAAGAAGCAGGGGATGGAATTCCACCTCGACACCAAGGTGACGGGCGCCACGGTGAAGGGCGACACCGTGACCGTGACGGCGCAGGCGAAGGACGGCAACGCGCTGAAGTTCGAGGGCGATCGCGTGCTGGTGGCGGTCGGCCGGCGGCCGTTCGTCGCGGGGCTCGGGCTCGACGAGGCCGGCGTGAAACTCGACCCCAAGACGCGGCAGATTCCGGTGGACGAGTCGTTCCGCACGAACGTCCCCGGCGTGTACGCGATCGGCGACCTGATCGCGGGTCCGATGCTGGCGCACAAGGCGAGCGAGGAAGGCGTGGTGTGCGTGGAGCGGATGGCAGGGATGAAGCCGCACATCAATTACGACGCCATCCCGGCCGTCATCTACATCTGGCCGGAGGTGGCGAGCGTGGGGCTGACGGAGGAGCAGGTGAAGGAGACCGGGAAGCCGTACAAGGTGGGCCGGTTCAAGTTCGCGGCGACGGGGCGGGCGAAGGCGATGGACGAGCCGGACGGGTTCGTGAAGGTGATCGCCGACGAGACGACGGACCGGGTGTTGGGGGTCCACATCCTGGGGCCGCGGGCGAGCGACCTGATCGCCGAGTGTGTGACGGTGATGGAGTACCACGGCAGCGCCGAGGACATCGCCCGCTGCACCCACGGTCACCCGACGCTGAGCGAGGCCGTCGGCGAGGCGGCGCGGATGGCCTACACCGGAATGCCGCTGAACTCGTGACCCGCGCGTCAGGCCGGGCCGACCGTCATCTCCGGCTCGACCACCATCCGCGGCACCTTCTGGTTCAGCGCGGCGATGGCGTCGGGGGCGCACGTGCCGGCCACCATCCCGGACAGCGGCAGCACCCGGCTGATGGTCATGCCGCCGGCCTTCAGCTCCTCGGCCAACTCGGGCAGGTCGGCCAGGTCGCGGTCGTCGCGGACCACCGCGACCACCGCGACGGACTCGGCGGCGGGTTTCTTCTTGGCGGCCACGGGAACCCCCTGGGGCGGACGGCGGGCGACGGTGGATTATACCCCGCCCGCCGCGACCCACAACCGCGTTACTACGGGGCGCGGAGCAGCCCCGCCCCCACGTCGGAACTGGCGGCGCTGAGCGGCAGTACGTTCTGCACCAGCAGGTTCCACAGGTCGCGGCCCCGCTTCCCGCTCGCCTGGCACCACAGGGCGGCGAGCCCGGCGACGTGCGGCGTGGCCATGCTCGTGCCGCTCATGACCCCGTGCCCGCCCGGCATGGACGAGAACACGTTGAACCCCGGCCCGACCAGGTTCACGATCCCGCCGATGCCGGTCAAGGCGGAGGACCGCGGGGTGCGGGCATACAGCCGCAACTGCCCGTCCACCCCCCCCACGGCCAGCGCCTCTTTGGCGTTCGCCGGCGCCGCGACGAACCCGAGGCTCGGCGGGAGTAGCGGGTTGTTGGCGACGAACCCGGAGAACCCGGGGCGGTTGCCGTTGTTCCCGGTCGCGGCGATGATTAGGCAGTTGGCGTCCAGCGCCAGCCGGATCGGCGTCGCGTACTGGAGGGTCTGCGCGTTCACGTTCCCGGCCAGCGACAGGGACACGATCTGGCACCCGTTCGTCCGCGCCCAGTCGATCCCGGCGACGACGTTACTCGTAGACGCCCCCGGCTGCGGTAGGGCGTCGAACACCCGGCCGACGAACACCTGGGCCATCGGCGCCACCCCGTACCGCCGCACCCCGGTCACCGGCGACTTCGGCCCGAGGGCGGTGCCGACGCAGTGGGTGCCGTGCCCCATCGGGTGGTCCTGGACCGGCACCCCGCTGAACGTCGCGGTGGTGACCCCGCGGCCGGCGAAGTCGGGGTGGCCGACATCGAACCCGGTGTCGAGCACCGCCACCTTCACCCCCTGGCCGGTGAACGTCGACGTGTGCGCCCCGGTGGCCTGGAGCCCCCAGGTGAACTGGGCCGTGTCCACGAATCCGCTCCCCGCCGCCGCCTCGGCTTCGCCCCCGCCGAAGGGGGACACGAGCCCGCCGCCGAGTACCGGCTGCGCCAGCCCGGCCCCGCCGAGCCGTAGCGCCAGGAACGCCACCGCCTCGGCGAACCCGCGGAGGTAGTCGCCGGGGGTCGCGAACGGCGCCGGCGGGAACCCGGGGACGCCCGTGACCGGGAATCCGGGGAACGGGAACGGGAGCGGCGAGGTGGGGGCGAACGCCGGCGACCCGAGCACGACCGCCGGGTAGGCGATCAGCTCCGGCTCGATGGACAGGATCGGGCTGTCGCTGTCCGACGCGACCGAGGCGGCCAGCGACTGCACCGCCTCCTCCGACACCCGGGCGATGCCGGACAACTCGAACAGGATGGTGCCGTCGTCGGCCAGCTGGGCCGAGGCGATCGCCCCGCCGTCGTAGTCGGAGGTGGCGGCCATGTCGGTCAGCCCGGCCAGATCCTTCAGCGCGGCCCGCGCCCGCTTGGGGTCGTTGGCGCCGTCCTTGAAGATCACGATGAACCGGCCGGTGGTCGCCGGCCCGAACCCCGGCGCCTCGGCGGCCCAGCCCCCGACGCCGGCCCCGGGCACGTCGTCCGCCGCGTCGTCCGCCGCGCGGCTCTTCGTTCGCTTCGCCATCATCGCCTCCCGTGGGTGGGCACCCCGTGCGGCCGACCGGCCGCGGCTGACGTGGGTCCGAAGGTGCTTGATGATATATACGAAGCCCGTCGGACGAACCGGGCGAAATCCTCCCGATTCGATCCGGCGAGCCGGGGGCTCACGCCCCCGACTCGCCCGCTACTTCAGCGACCGCACCCACTCGCGCATCAGCGCCGCGCCGCGCTCGTCCACCTTCGAGCTCGCCAGCGGCGGCATCTGACCCGGGCCGCGCAAGCCCAGCCGGTGAACCAGCACGCTCCGCTCCGGGCGACCCGGCGCCACCAGCTTCGCGTCCGGCAGGTCGAACGTCTGGTGCAGCGGCTTCACGTCGAGAATCCGCATCTTGTCCAGCTCGCGGTTGAACTCGAGCTCCATCGCGGCGTTGCCGCCGCCGGCCTCGACGTGGCACGACGAGCAGTTCACGTGCAGCCACGACCGCGCCCGCGCGTCCAGCGGTTGCTTCGCGTCGTACGGATCGACCAGAGCCTTCATGTCGGTCGGGAAGCGGGAAAACAGCGGCGACGGCCGCGGCTCGCGCTGCCCCGGCTGCTGGCCGTTCTCCGCCCCCTTCACGCGGCCCTTCGCGTCGCCGGCCCAGTCGTGGCGGAACAGGCCGAGCCGCTCGAACGCGCGGACCTGGTTCTCGGCCTTGCCGCCGCCGTAGTCGTGCGTGCGGTTCAGCTGCGACGTGCAGAGGCCGAGCACGTACTCCTGCGCCCGGCTGTGGCAGACCATGCACTCGGCCCGGCTCGGGTAGTGCCACGTCACCTTCTCGCCGCCGTTCGGCGAGCGCCGCACGAACTCACGGTCCGCCCCCGCCGCCGGCAGCAGTGTCGCGTCGGTCCCCTCGGCGTTCCACTCGTAGCTGTAGCCGTACCACTCGCCGCCCTGGCGCGTCAGGAAGCGCGTCTCGACCCACTGGCGCGCGGCCGGCCCGCGGTCGAGGTGGTCGATGGCGAAACTCTTCACCAGCACCGTGCCGTCGGGGAAGGACCAGCCGCGGTTGCCCTTGTAGCCGACGCCCGTGCCGCCCGGCAGGGCGAGGTAGCGGATTTTGAACAACCCGTCGGACCAGAACGGCGCGTTCACCGTGTACGGCAGCACGCCCGGCATCATGCGGTGGTCGCGGACCGACGCGAACAGCCCGCTCGCGGACAGCGTGCGCGGGAAGCCCGTGACCGCCGGCGCGGGGTTCGGTTCGAGCGTGAAGAACCCGCCCTGCCCGTCCGCGGCGTGGTCGCAGATCAGCAACTCGCCCCGCGCGTCCAGCGCGAACGCGGTGATCTTCAGGGTCGTGATGGCGATCTTCTTGTGCCACAAAATCCGCGTGCCGTCGTGCTTCACCGCCCAGATGTGGCCGGTGCTGTAGTCGCCGTAGATGTAGGCGCCCACCAGTTCCGGCAGCTTCGTACCGCGGTACACGACGCCGCCGGTCAACGACCGCGCCTCGGCGTGCGAGTGCTCGACCGTCGGCGGCGTCACCGGCGTCGGCCCGGCCTTGCGCTGCGGGAAGAACGGGTGGCTCCCCTCCGTCACGCTCCAGCCGTAGTTGTCGCCCTTCTTCACGAGGTGGGCGTATTCCCACAGGTCTTGCCCGTTCTGGCCGAGCCAGATTTGGCCGCTCACCGGGTCGCAGGTGATGCGCCACGGGTTGCGCATCCCGTAGGCCCACGTCTCGGGCACGAACCGCGGGTCGTGTACGAACGGGTTGTCCGCCGGCACGCCGTACTGCTTGCCGTTCGCGGGGCGGTCCACGTCTATACGGAGGAGCTTCGCCAGCAGCGTGCCCGGCGTCTGGCCCACGTCGTTGGTGTCGGAGTCGGAGGTGCCGTCGCCGCTGGACACGTAGAACATGCCGTCGTTGCCGAAGCACATCGCCAGCCCGTTGTGCCCGTCGGACTCCCACGCCAGGATCGTCGTCGCGCTCGCCGGGTCGAGCGCGTGCGGCGCCTTCGGCTGCATGACGTAGCGCGTCACCCAGCACTTCTTCTTCTCCCCCTTCGCGGCGCCGCTCCAGCCGACGTACACGAAGCCGTTCTCGGCGAACTTCGGGTGGAAGGTGAAGTCCGTGGCCGTCCCCTCGAACGGCGTGTCGAGCAGCTTCACGGCGTCCTTGTCGGTGGCGCCGGGGCGGTGCGGGAAGCGCCACAGTGCCGTCGGGCCGTAGCTCCGCGGCTGGGTGACGAGGAGCATCTGGTCGGAACCGGGGATCGGCTTCACCTGGATCGGGTAGCCGGGCCGGTAGTCGGCGATGGCGCGCACCGGCCGGTACGGCGGCGGCGGATCGGGGAAGCCGACGACGGTGCTGGTGGTGAGCGGCGGCAGCGCTTCGAGCCCCACCGGCAGCGCCGACGTGCGGGCGTCGGGGCCGACGAACTTCAGCTCGGCGAAGTCCTCGGTCTGGTGGAAGAACGCGCTGAGCTTCTTCTCGCGGATCGGGGCGACGCACGACAGCTCGGGGCCGTCCCAGCCGGTGTGGTAGTCGAAGCGGCACAGGTTGAACGCCCAGCTCTCGCCGGGCGCGGGGCGGCCGCCGGTCTTGAGGAAGTCCGTCCACGGGATGCGCCCCTCGACCGCCCACCCCTTCGCGGTGCCGGCCTTCGCCGCGTTCAGCGGGCCGTCCAGCTTCACCCGCGACTCGACGTGGAAGTCGCCGGCCTTCTTCTGCTTGGCGAAGTCGTCGAAGTTCAGCCGCGGGAAGAAGGCGTCGAACGTGGTGCTGAGCGCGTTCACCTGGAACTCGTAGTAGCCGGCCTTGCCGCGGTCGGGGCGGAAGAACAGCTCGAACACGTCGTCGTTCCAGGTGTCGCCGTCGTGCTCCTTCACGGTGGCGCGGATGTCGGAGTCTTCCATCTCGGCGAAGAAGTACAGGTACTCGCGGTCCCACAGCAGCTTCGCCTTCGTGGCCGTGCGCGACAGTCGCGCCTTCTCCTTCAGCCACGGCAGGTGGAAGGTGTCGATCGGCTGGGCGTGCGCCCAGGCCGGGTCGTCGGCCTTCCCGTCGAGGGCGACCGGCGTGTCGGCCCAGCGGCACTCGAAGCGCGTGGGCGGCGGCGCGGCGAGCGGCGCGGGAACGGGGTGATCGGCGGCCGGGGCGTCGGTGCGGACGGCGAACATCGTGGCGGCGAGGGCGACGAGGCCGGCAACGGGGACGACGTGGCGGAACATGCGGGTGAGCCCGGCGGGTGGGAGGCGGGAGGCCGTCTATCATACCCGGGTTGAGGGTGAGGGGAACCCATGCCGCTGCCGTTCGAGGTGCTGAACCCGCGCGTCCGCCGGGGGCCGTTCCGCGCCGCCCTGTTCGACTTCGACGGCACCCTGTCGCTCATCCGCGAGGGCTGGCCGCGCGTCATGGTCGGCATGATGGTCGAGCGGCTGCACGGGATGGGCCTGGCCGGCGAGCCGGCCGAGGAGCTGTGGGGGCTCGTCGAGCGGTTCGTGATGGAGCTGAACGGCCACCCCACGGTCGTGCAGATGGCCCGCTTCGCCGACGAGGTTCGAGCCCGCGGCGGCGAGCCGGAGGCGGCCGACGTGTACCTGCAGGACTACCTCGACCGGCTGATGCGTGTTGTTCGCCAGCGGTGGGACGTGCTCGAGCGCGGCATCGCGCGCCCGGCCGCGTGGGTGGTGCCGAACGCGCACGCGGTGCTCGAAGACCTTCAAACCCGTGCCGTGCCGCTGTTCCTCGCCAGCGGCACCGACCGCGACGCCGTCGTGTACGAGGGGGCGCTGCTGGACGTGTTGGCGCCGTTCGGCCCGCGCGTGTTCGCCCCGTGCCCCGCCGACCCGACGTTCTCGAAGGGCCGCGTCGCCGCCGACCTCCTCCGCGACCTCGGCATCGACGGCGACGAGCTGCTCGGCTTCGGCGACGGCGTCGTCGAGACGCAGGAGGTGAAGCGCGTCGGCGGCGTGATGGTCGGCGTCGCGAGCGCGGAGCCGGGCGAGACCGGGGTTCACCAGGGGAAGCGCGAGCGGTTGGCGGCCGCGGGGGCGGACGTGATCGTGCCCGACTACGAGTGTCAGGAGGAATTGCTGCGGTGGCTGTGGGGGGAGGTAGAATGACGAAGTCGCGGGAGCACGGCGCGAACGAGTACACCGCCGCCGCCCGGCGGGAGGCCGCCGCGACCGGGCGGGGCGTCTGCGACATCCTCGCCGAGTGGCGCGAGGCGGCCCGTCGGGCTGGGGACGCCGAGACGGTTCGCAAGTTGACCGCGGCCGAAAAGTACCTGGGATGCCGGAACCGGCGGAAGCGGGGTGTTCGATGACGACGAGTTACGCCGCCCATCTGGTGATGGCCGTTCGGGTCGCCGACACCGCCGGCGGGGCGATCCCCGTCTACGAGAACGTCGTCCTCATCGACGCCGAGTCGGACGACGCGGCGATGCGCGAGGCGTGCGCCATCGGCCGGGCCGACGTGGCCGAGCCGGACCCCTCGTTCCGCTGGGACGGCCGCCCCGCCCGGCTGGAGTTCGTCGGCGTCCGCAAGCTAATGACCTGCCAGCCGCGCGGCCTCTCGCACAAGATCGAGAGCGGGGCCGAGCTCACCTACGCCCAGCTGTCGGTCCGCTCCGAAGCCGACCTCCGCAAGCTGGTCGAGGGTGAGCCGGTCGAGGTCGTGTACGAGGAGTGACGCCGACCGACCCGGCGGCGCCTTGAGGCGCGGGCGGCGGCGTGTCACACTTGAGGGGGCCGATTTCGCCCGCCGACCCGGAGCACCGCTGATGACCAACTGCCCCTCGTGCGGGCTTCCCCGGGCCGACGAGCTCTTCGCCACCGTCCCGTGCCCCCTCTGCGGGTCCGACGGCCTCCCCGTCGCCGACGAACCCCCGCCCCCCGCCCCGGAGCCGGTCGCGCCGGTTCCCGCCCCGCCCGTCGCCACAAGCTCGCGGTTCGGCGTCGGATTGGTTCTCGGCCTCGCCGTCGGGTTCGCGGCCGGGGTCGGCGGTGTCCTCGGCTGGCAGGCCCGACCCAGCCCGACGCCGGACGCCGACACCGTCGCCGCGGCCCCCCCCGCGGACGAACCGCCGCTGCCCCCCGCGCCCAAGCTGCCGGCGCCGCCGGCGGTCGCGCCGCCGACCGTGCCCACGGCGAAGGACAAGGCCAACCCGTTCCGCCCGACCGGGCCGGCGCCGCTGGTCCTCGACAACCCCGACGGCGAGACGCGGCCGCTCGTCCGGCCCGGCGGGCACCTCGTTCTGAGCGGCAAAGTGAAGCGGCTCGTCGTCCCCGGGCTGAAGGGCGGCGCCGTCCTCGACGCCTCGCAGCTCGACGCCGGCGAGGTGATCGTCGCCGGGCCGATCGACGGCGGGTCGCGCCTCGTGGCGCGGGCGCCGGGCGGAGCGGTGAGCGTTCGCGGGACGGTGGACGGCGGGTCGGTCGTGGACGTGGGCGGGCGGACGGTGGCGTTCGAGCAGCCGATCGGCGGCACGAACACCCGCGCGACGGTGACGCTGACGAGCGGCGGCGAGCTGACGTTCGCGGCGGTCGGCGGGTCGGCGCGGCTGGAGTACCGCCGCGCGAACCCGGCCGACCCGCCGGTGCGGGTGACCGCCGGGCGCGTGACGCCGCCGGCGGTCGTGGTCGAGGTGCCGTGAGCCGCCGGAAAGCCCGGGGACGGCCGTCCCCGGGCTTTGCTCGCGCTACGGCCGCGGCAGCGGCTTCATCACGCCGGCGTCGTGCGACGCGGCGACGGGGGCCGCCTTCCCCGGCATCGGCGGCAGCGGGGCCGCCGGCGACTGGGCCTGCGTGGGGCCGCACCCGGCGGCGGTCCCGGCGGCGGCGGCGAGGGCGAGAAGCAGAACGAGGCGCGTCATGGTGGGCTCTCGGGTGCGGGATTGCCTACGTGTTCCGCCGGGCGGGTCCGAGTTGTGAAAGCCCACCCGTTGCAACGGGTGGGCTTCGCCCGGCCTGACGCGTCGTCGGGGAGTCGTTGAGGAACTAGTTCAGCAGGGCCGACTGATCCACGTTCACGCCGTCCCTCCAACCGGACAGGTAAACCAGCGTCGTGTACGGCGTCCCGCCGGTGACGTACTTGCGGGCCGTGCGCACGCCGCCGTCGCCCATGGCGAACAGGACCACGCCGGGGTGCTTGCCGCCGAAGCCGTTCCACCCGTTCGGGTCGGTCGCGGCCGGGATGCCGCCCCACGCCGTCGGCAGCGGGCCGGCCAGCGCCCAACTCCACGCGTACTGGCGGGTGCCGGTCTCCGGGTCGCCCAGCGCCTCGCCGAACATCAGCGTCTGGCTCGTCCCGTCGGCCGCGGTCGCCTGGCCGAGCGTCACGGCCGAGCGGTTCGTGAACAGGCCGGCGTACTGCGGCATGATCGCGTCCGCGTACCCGCCCACGGCCAGGTAGCTCGTCTTCCCCAGCGCCGGCCCGTACGGCGGGCCGAAGTACCACCGCGCCAGCCGGGCCGAGCCGCCGGCCACGTCCACCACCGGCCACGCCGCGTTTTGCGCCGCTTCGATGTCCCCGTCCGAGGGGCAGAGGAACGTCTTGATCCGCGTCTGCGCCGCGGTCGCCGGGCCGGCGTTCCACAGCACGTGCGAGTACTGCCGCCGTGCCGACAGGTAGTCCGACGGGACGCCGCCGGCGAACACCGTCGCCACGTTCCCCTGCTCGACGTAGGCGAGCAGGTGCGGCAGCGTGCCGGCCCCCTGGTGCGTCGCCACACTCGCCGACGTGTACGTCCCGGACGCGGTGGTGAGGAGCAGGGCGCCGGGCGCGAACGCGCCGGCGGTGGCGTCGTAGTTGTGGGCGGCCAGCGCGACCTGTTTCAGGTTGTTCGAGCATGCGCTGCGGGCGGCCGCCTCGCGGACCTTCTGCACGGCCGGCAGCAGCAGGCCGATCAGCACCGCGATGATGGCGATGACGACCAACAGCTCGATGAGCGTAAAGGCGCGGCGGGTCATGGGAGGAACCATCGGGGCGCCGGCGGGGCGGTCCGTGGGGAGGCTGGGGGGTATAACCCCTCCAGCCGACAGACTCCCGCCAGGCGGTGTGACCCGAACCCTAGAACACGACGCAACGCGCGGTCGTAACGGTTAACAGGTTTTTGAGGCACAGGAGAAGTGAGACGGGGGAGGAAACGAACCGGCCGCCGGGAGCTCCGGCGGCCGGGTGGTGGGGCGCAAGGGCCGAGGTGGTTACTCGACGCCCTTCGGCGCGGCCGGCGGCGTCGGAGCCTTCGGACCGACGGGGCCGGGCGGGGCCTCTGGCGGGGTTGAGGTTTTGGACCCGGTCGGGCTCGCGCTGCCACATCCGAACGATGTGCCCATTGCGAAGAGGACAAGCGCGGCCAGGAAACGCTTCATGGGGATCTCTCAGACACGGGGGATAAAAACCCGTGGGCCAGCGGCCCACGGGCGAAGAACACCTCAGCAGTCTGGGCTAGTTGCCGAGCAACGAGAAGTCGATCACCTCGCCGTCGTCCCGACCGCTGAGGCGCTGGAAGGCAAGGCCGGTCGGATTGCTCGGGCAGGCGGTGTTGGCGCACGGCGGGATCCCCTTGCGGACCGAGCGGACCGAGCCGTCGCCGAACCCGAACAGCACGATGCCGGTGTGGAAGCCGCCGAAGGTGTACCACGCGGGTCCGCCGAAGCCGTTCGTGGTGTCAGTTCCGGTCGGGAGACCCCAGTAGGTCGGCAGGCTGCCGCCGCCCATCCAGGTGATGGCATACCGACGCGAACCGGCGTCGTTGTCTCCGATCGCTTCGCCGAACATGATCGTGTTCGACGTGCCGTCGGTCACCGCGGTGACCCGGGTCTTCGAATTCGCGGTGTAGATCCCCTTGTAGTTGTACGCATCGCCGAACATCCCCGCGGAGCCTACGTAGTTCGTACGACCGGCGTTCGCGGCGTTGCCGCCGTTCGCGTTGAAGCTGCCAGTCAGGGTGGTCCCGGCGATGGTCAGGCCGATGAACACGCCGTCCGACTGACCTTCGCTGCTCGGGTCAGACGGGCACACGTAGGTCGAAATCCTGGTCCGGCCGGCGTCGATCATGGGGGCGCTCGTGCCGCGGCTGATGGACCCCCACCACGGGGCGGTGCAGGTGGCCTGGTCCAGTTCGGTCCGTGGGATCATCCGGTACACGTTGTCCTGCTCGATGTACGGCAGGAGCTGGGTGAGCACACTGAGCCAGTTCGCGTTGATCGTCGGGTTGATGACCAACCCCCCGGGGAAGTACTGGTGGGTGCTCTCGTGCGTGTGAGCCCCTAGTGCGATCTGCTTGAGGTTGTTCTGGCAGCGGGTGCGGGCGGCGGCCTCGCGCACCTTCTGGACGGCGGGGAGCAGCAGGCCGATCAGGATCGCGATGATGGCGATGACGACCAGCAGCTCGATGAGCGTGAACCCGGACCGGCGACGCACCGTGCGGGCGGGCATGGGAACTCCTTCCGACGTTGGCGAATGACGAACCCGGCGGGGCCGCGCGGCCCGGGGGCCGGGATGATGCCAGGGGTCAGCCAGGACCCGACAACTGGACCGGGGAGGCGCGAGCCCCCTCGGAATCGTGGCACCGACCGCGCGTGGGCACGCGCGTGCGGGGAGAGAAGTCGGACACGGCGGGAGCGGTCGGCCTACGCAAGAAACCCGAATGAAGCAGAACCGATCGCTCGGCTACGCTGTGCGGTCTCAGCGAGAAGGCAGTGTTCCGACGTGGTCAGTGTAGCTGAGACGTAATGCCCAAGGCTAGAGATTTTTCATCCGCTTCACAAAAATCGTGCACGGAACCCACTCGAACCGGCAACCGGCGCGGGGGGCAGAGAAGTGAAAACCGACGTGTTTCGAGCTGGCCGGTGCTTCGTGGGGCCGGTTGGGAGCCGGCCCCACGAGCTCGCCGGTCACGGGTTCAGCGGCGCCTCCCGGCCCTTGAGCTGAGCCTTCGGGCCGTCCCCGACGCTCTTGGGAGCTCCGATCGGGGCGTCCGCCGGCGACTGCACCTTCGAGTTGTCCGGCTTGTCGTCCTTGCACCCGCCGGCGAGGGCGGCGCACACCACGACCAGCATCACGCGCGTCATCGGGCCTCCGGGTGTCAGATGCCGTTGGTGTCCACCACCTCGCCGAGCTGCGCCGTGGACATCGCCACGAACGGCAGCGTCGGCGTCGTCGGGGCCGGCTTGCGGAGGTAGCGGACCGACCCGTCGCCGAGGGCCGACACCACCACCCCGGTGTGGTTGCTCGAGTAGTCGCAGAACCACAGGCTCGCCTCGTCCGGGATGCCGAACACGCTCGGGTACGGGCCGCTGCTCATCCACGACCACGCCAGCTTCGTGTTCTGCGGCGCCGCCGCCCTCTGGCTCCCCGGCCCCAGCGACTCCACGAACATCAGCGTGTTGCTCGACCCGTCGGTGATGCCGACGAGCGTCAGCTTCCCGACCGGCACGATCGTGGTCGAGCCGTACGGCCGCACCCGGGCGCTGGTGAAGATGCCGCGCATGCTGTCCACCGGCGTCGTGCCGACGCTGATGTTCGACCCCATCATGCCGTACCGCCCGGCGACGCCGACGTAGTTCGTGACGCCGAGGTTGGCGGCGGCCGTGAACACGGTGATGTCCCACTGGTAGCTGGTGCCGTTGAGCGTGTTGTGACCGGGGCCGGTGTAGTAGTCCGGGGCGAACGACACGGCCGACGGGCACTCGAACGTCTTGATCCGGGTGCGGGCCGGAGCGGTGTTGGCCCCGTTGTTGAACCACCCGCTGGCGTTGGCGTACGGGTCCCAGTTCACGACCAGCTGGTTGTACACGTTCGCCTGCTCGACGTGCGCCAGGATGTAGCCGAGCACGCTGACGCCGTTCCCGGACGTGCCGTAGTTGGCCGCCGGGCCGCCCCCCTGGGTGTAGTTGATCATGGCGATGCCGGGCGGCAGCGCCCCGTTGGCCGACTCGTACGAGTGGACGCCGAGCGCGATCTGCTTCAGGTTGTTCGAGCAGGTGGTGCGGGCGGCGGCCTCGCGGACCTTCTGCACGGCCGGCAGCAGGAGCCCGATGAGGATGGCGATGATGGCGATCACCACCAGCAGCTCGATGAGTGTGAAGCCCCGCGGGACGGGGCGGCGGGTGGGCATGAGGCGCCTCCGGGCGACGGAATGACGGCACGGCCGGGAATGAATGCGCGAGTGGGGAAGGTGGTCGCCCCGTCGAGCCCGGGACGCACCACACCCGCTAGACATGCCCGCTAGACATGACTGGCCGGGAACCGGCCGGGGTGGTGCGGGGAAATGGGATTTTCTTTTCTCGCCGCTCGCGGCGATGCAACCTCACTCCAGCGGGATGTCGATGGTGTTGGCCCCGCCGCGGACCTCGACGGTCAGCCGCGACGCGTTGGGGTCGGCGTAGTTCGTCGGGATCGCCCGCCACCCCGCGGGCCGGGTTCCCTTCGGCTCCGGCGTGCCCTCGGGAAGGTTGGGGTTCGACGGCTTGCCGCTCTTGGCGCCCGGCGGCGGCAGCGGGTCGGGGCTGGCGACCGTCACCGGCCGCGCCCCGCTCGGCACCCCGACCACCTTGTAGTTCCCCTGCTCGTCGATGGCGCCGAGGTACGGCGTCTTGTCGGGGCCGTAGAACGTGACGCTCCCGGTCACGACCGGCTTCCCCTGGTACGTCACCGTGCCGGTCACGTCGCCCGTGCCGCCGCACCCGGCGGCGAGGAGGGCGACGACGCCGAGCAGGCCCGCCCGGCGCGGGCGCAGTCCGTTTCGCATGTCACTCTCGCTGCGGGTTACTCGGGGATGGTTTCGCCGCCGCGGGCCGAGGCCATCGCCGGCACGTACTGGGAGGCGGAGTACAGCACGAACCGCACGCTGCCGTCGGCGAACGAGAAGTTCGCCCCGCCCGGGTGGAAGCTCCACACGTGGTTGAAGTCGCAGTTGTCCTGCCCCCTCCCGGGGGCGCGGAACACGTCCGGGTTCGGGCACGTCCCGTTCGCCCCGGTGCTGTAGATGCGGTTCGTCTCCCGCACCCCGACCAGCGAGTCCCACGTCGTCGGGTAGTCCCACCAGCCCCAGTAGTTGTCCCAGCTCGGCGGGTGCTCCACGAGCAGCGTGGTGGTGCTGGTGCCGTCGATGATCTCGGCCATCTTCGTCCGCGACCCGCGGAAGATGATCCCGACGCGCTGCGGGTTGGCCGCCAGGGTGTCGTAGGCGCTCTCCCCCGCGGTCGGGTGGTAGCTGGTGGTGCCGTAGGGGGTGCTCCAGCCGGTCCAGGTGGCCGCGTGCGCGTCGGACGTACACATCAGAACCGACAGGATGCCGGCCGAGCGCGTCTGGAGTTGCTCGACGTACGGCAGCAGGTGCCGCGCCCACGACCCGTACACGCCGGTGCTGGCCGGCACGCCGGCATAGCCGTGGCCGTTCGGGAAGCGCCCCTGCCCGTCGTGGTAGGCCTGGGCCGCGAGCGCGAGCTGCTTCAGGTTGTTGGTGCAGCGGATGCGGGCGGCGGCCTCGCGGACCTTCTGCACGGCCGGGAGGAGCAGCCCGATGAGGATGGCGATGATGGCGATGACGACGAGCAACTCGATGAGCGTGAAGCCCCGGCGGGCGGGGCGGCGGGCGGGCATTGCGACCTCCGAACAACGGGAATGAAAGCGGACCGCCCGGTACGAACCCGGGGGTCGATGGCGGCCGGGGGAGAACGGCGGAACCGGTGGGGAATGGCGGACGCCCGGGCGAGCTCGGGACGCACCGCACCCACTAGATGTGACTGGCCGGGTTCCGTGCGGGGAGTGCAGAGGGATGGCGGAAATGGGGTCAAAGGCGAGAGCCCGGGGACGGCCGTCCCCGGGCTTCGGACCGAGTCAGAACCTGTCCAAGTAGAATGGCCGCAAAAAGGCACAAAAAGCACAAAAAGATGTCTGGATCAGATCGGTCTTTATCTTCGTTTTGTGCCTCTTGTGCTTTTTTGCGGCCATTCTTCTTGGACAGCCTCTCAGCTCGACTTGTGCAGTTTCGGAGTCGTACCGTGGGTAGCATGGCGGGGTGATCGCCCTGGCTTCGCTGCCCACGGACGGCCGCCATGCTCCTCCCCGCCGAGGCCCAGCCGCTCCTC
>Ga0105046_10005711_pt1 | contig 19659 bp, 16 predicted proteins | sample MAT03_FD_78385 | JGI IMG/M metagenome (GOLD analysis project Ga0105046, IMG submission 78385) | Freshwater microbial communities from Lake Fryxell liftoff mats and glacier meltwater in Antarctica - MAT-03 (megahit assembly) | ecosystem: Environmental > Aquatic > Freshwater > Ice > Liftoff... | reverse complement strand
GTAGAGCGCGACACGCTGTACCGGCGCGTGGTGCGGGATGGGAAGAAGTGGAGCGTGGCGGCGGGGTGAGAAGCGGCGTGTTTCGCACGCGGGCCCTTCCTTACGGTCGGGCTGCATCTGGCTCACGCAAGGATCGGCCCGAGCTTGAGTGAGTAGCTTGGCTTTGGATCCGGCTGCTTGTCTCATCACCGCTGCGCGATCAGGAAGATCAGGACTCCAAGCGCGATCAGGCCGCCGAGGATGGCGAAGCCGATCTTGACGGGCGAGTACGGCCGCTGGCCCTGGACTTCGCCCGTGCGGGCGTTGACGAGGAAGCGGTAGACCTTGCTGCGGAAGCGGTAGGCCGAGAGCCAGAGCGGCAGCAGGATGTGCTTGAACGTGGTGCTGGAGTATGTAGAGTGCATCGAGGTGATGCGTTGCTCGTCGCCCCCGATGTCGCTGCGGATGCTCAGCTTGATCGATGGAGCCATGATGCCCTTGGCGATCTCGAAGCCCTGCGGGAGATCGATCTGGTATCGCTCGGCGGTGAAGCCCGCGAGATAATCGTCCGCGTAGGGGACCAGCGCCTGGGTATCCCAGGGTTCGAGCGCCTCGACCTTGTCCGCTGGCAGGGACTTACTCGAGAGGACCAGAACGTCGTCGAAGTTGAGCCGGACTTGGCCGGCGGCGCTGCTCCAGCGAATCTTGCGAACCTGGCGTGACTGACGCTTGCCGTTGATCGTCACCCATTCGGTGACGTAATAGGCGTCGCCGCGCTGGCCGGTGTATGTGGTGTTGGAGGTGGTGTCGAAGGTCCAGGCGGGCATGTACATGCCGGTCAAGGCGGCGTCGAGCATGGCCTGGCCGCGGAGCTTGGTGGGCGCGAACCAGCGGCTCTTGACCCAGGTCCTGAACATGCCGTCGGCCTGGTCACGGGTGATCTTGAAGGGGAGGATGGCCTTGGGGCGGATGACGGAACAGCCGCGGCCCTGCGCCACGATGTTGCTGGCGCAGAAGGCGCATGAATAGCTCGTGACGTTGGGCGGGATCGTGGTCTCGGCGTTGCACGATGAGCAGGTGGCGGTCGTCGCCGTCACGCTCGGCGCGGCTTCGGCTAAGCGAGCGAGGTACGCGCCCATGTCCTTCTCGCTGACCTGCGCATCCTCGGCCTGCTTGATCTGGTTCTGATGGCCGCAGTAGAGGCAGGTGAGAGAGTCGGTGCCCGGCTCGAATGCGAGGCGCGCGCCGCAGTTGGCGCAGGGGAAGCGGCGCTCGTCGGGGGTGCGGGGCGTGGATGGGGATTGGGCGCGGGGGTCGGTCACTTAGCGCGCGGTCCTTCTATTGGTCGAGGTGGATGCGCAGGAGGGAAGGCCGGAAGGAAGCAGGAGAGGGCTTTGAAGAGGCAGCCGGGACGCCTGCCGCAGTGGGTTGAGTAGCAAGTGGAAGAAGGAGACGGAGAGGAAGCGGCCGCGCGATTAGCTGAGCGGCGGCGGGCCACCGGGGACGGCTGGCGGCGCGGCGAAGAGCTTGGCGATCTCTGGAATGTCCTTTGCTGGTGTCCAGGCGGCCATGCCCTGACGCCAGACGAGCGTCGTGGCTTGGATCTCGCCCGAGCGGACCTTGGAGGCAACCAGGCCCATCTCGAAGGGGCCGGTCTGCTGGCCGCTGACGGCGATGAAGAGTGGCGCTGTCTGCTGGAGCGGAGGCGGCGTTCCGGGGCCAGCCATGCCCGGGCCGCTGGCGGTGCCCTGCTGGGCCATCTGGCCCGCAAACATCTGGCCCATGCCGATGCCCATGAAGGTGCCGACAGCGCCGGGATTCTTCGCGGCGTCGCGGATGGCCTCGGCGGTCTGGAACTTGGTGTAGGCGTTGAGGTCTCCGATGACGCCCATGCTGGTGCGCTTGTCGAGTGCGGCCTCGACCTCGGGCGGGAGGCTGACGTTCTCGACGAGCATGGTCGAGAGCTCGATGCCGAGCTTGTCGAACTCGGGCTGCATGACCTTGACGATCTTGCCGCCGAGCTCGCTGTAGTTGCCCGCAAGGTCGAGCATCGGGATCTTGGCCTCGCCGAGCGCCTCGGCGAGGTTGGAGACGATGAGGTTGCGCAGCTGGCCGGTCACTTCTTCGGTGGTGAAGCGGCTGTCGGTGCCGACGACGTTCTTGATGAACGTGCCGGGGTCATTGACCTTGATGGCGTAGGTGCCGAAGGCGCGCAGGCGCACGGGTCCAAACTCCGGATCGCGGAGCATGACGGGGTTCATCGTGCCCCACTTGAGATTCGTGAAGAAGCGGGTCGAGACGAAGTAGATCTCGGCCTTGAAGGGGCTCTCAAAGCCGTACTTCCAGCCCAGGAGCGTCGAGAGGATGGGGAGGTTGCGCGTGTCGAGCGTGTGGGTGCCGGGGGGGAGGACGTCGGCCAGCGCTCCCTCGCGCACGAAGACGGCGACCTGGCCCTCGCGCACGATGCACTTGGCGCCGTTCTTGATCTCGTTCTGGAACCGCTCGAAGCGGAAGCAGAGCGTGTTGTTGCTGTCGTCGAGGAACTCGACGATGTCGATCAGCTCTTTCTTCAGGCGGTCCCAGATGCTCATTCGAATCTCCCTGCGGAATGTGGGCCTTGCCCGTGCTCGCGGACGGCGCGCGGTGCGATCGCGACCACCCGGGTACCTTCATCGGAGAGAGTGTAAGGGAGTTTCGGTTGGGATGAGTGGCGGGGTGCAACCGCCGCTGGGATGAACTGGTAGGCTCTGACATGAGCCGTGCGAGGATCTGCTGGAGGTGTGGAACGGACTTTGCGCGGGTTGCGCCACGGGCTGAGGCGCGGTATGGCCTGCTCGTCAGCGACTGTCCGGGATGCGCGAGCGTGTATCCGGCGTCAGCAATGGCCAGACCGGCGACTGGGTTCTGGGCGGCGATGTCGCTGGCGGCGAGGCTGTTTGCGGTCGGGCTTGCAGCGGCCATCATCGCAGTGGGAACGACCATCCATGACCAGGAACTAAACTCATTCTCGCTGAACGGTCGCGCGTTCCTGAGCGGTTCGGCGTACCCGTTCTTGCGGAGCAATTTCAACGCGTATGTTGCGGCGGCTGGGCGCGAGCCGTCGTTCGCGATTGTGGGTCCGGTGATGCGGGTGCTGGCCGCGATGCTGGTGCTGGGGGTGTGCCTGAGCATCCGGGGTTCGTTCCTCCGATCGATCGCGATGCTGCTGGCGGTGACGATCGGTCTGGAGTGGATCGGTGCGGCTCTGGTCGGGCCTGATACTTTGGGCCCGCGGACGGCGCTATGGCCCATGGCTCGGGGCGGGACCGCGTTGGCGATCGTGATGACGTTTGTTCTGGCGCTGCCGGGGGCGATACTGGCGGGACAGAGCCGCGCGATGCACGCGCGGGCCGCGAGCCTCCGGCTGGCGCGGGCGGTCGGACGGGCAAGAAGACGCCGGAGGAACGCATGACTGTCATACACCCACAGGAGAAGCCGAGCGGAACGGACGTAACCACAAAGGCCGACGCGGGGAGGAGGGGCATGATGCCGCCATCGCTGCCGGACGCGATCAAGGCGGGTAGTGAGGCGGGCGGGGGTGCTGCTGCGCTATCGCCGGGAACGGCGGCGCTGCCCGAGGTGATGATCGGGGTCGTTCAGGGCGACCGCGCGTGCCATGCCTGTGCTTTCAACCTCCGCGGCCAGCCGATCGTGCGGGAGCGTCACTATGGCATGGTGATGCTGCGCTGTCCTGAGTGCGGTACGGTTGGCCCGATCACCGAGTATCCGGTCGCGAGCGGGGCCGCGAGACGAGTTGGCTACATCCTCTCGATGTTCTGGCTCGCACTGGTGTTGCTCATCTGTCTGATCGTCGGCATCTGGGCTGCGGGCGCGGCACAACTCGGGAAGAAAGCCGCCCTTGATCCTGTGGCCATCACCATCTCCGAGAAGTTCATCGAGTATGCCAAGGCCGACGCAGCGAAGCAGGCGCAGGCCGGTGTCGCCGCGACCAACACGTGGTCAACCTGGGTCGCGAGCCAGGCCGCTTCGTCGATGGGGTGGATCGATGGTGCGTGGTGGGCAACGCAGACCAACGCGGCGTGGCTCAGCGAGGCAAGGGCGATGCACCGACCGTTCTCTCGCAAGCTCTTGCCGATGTGGTTCCGGGCCTCGGTGCTGCTGCTGCCGGCGGGGATGATTCTGGCGTGCCTCTTCCCTCATCTTCGGCGGCCGGCGCTGATTCTCGTGGCTTTGGGCGTGCTGCCCGTTGGCGCGATCTTCCTCTGGCTGTTGGGCACGAGATCCAGCTCTTGGGGCGGCATGGGGACTTGGGGCCAGGTTTCCATCGAACTGGCTTCGAACGTGGTCGGATTTCGCGCGACTGCGATCCAGCTCGCGATGCTGCTGCCCTCACTGACCTTGGGCGTGTGCATCGGTCGGCCGGTGGCGCGGCTGCTGATCATCTGGCTCTTGCCGCCGCGGCTGCGTCTCGCGTATTCGTTCCTTTGGATCGCCGACGGCAAGCCGCTGCCAAAGCCGAGGTGAGCTTTGTTCCGTTGGAATGCGCGGCGAGCCGTGCACCAAGCAACGAGCCGAAGCGGAAAAACGAGCGACTGGTTCATCATCGGCGCGCATCCGCGTGATCGCCCCACTACTCTGGCGGGTGCTGGCGGTTGCTGGCTGGACTTCGCTCACTTCCCGAGCGCGCGTGTTGCCCGAACCAATGACCGCACCCGTCCCCAGAGCTCTTGATCCATCCTCCGAGCCGCGCGGAGCGGTCGATCCATACGCGGCCCTTCGCTCGCCCAATTATCGGCGCTTTGCGGTTGGCTTCCTCTTCTCATCCGCCGGGCTTCAGATGCTCGCGACGGCGGTGGGCTGGGAGATCTACGAGCGCAGCCAAGATCCGATGGCGCTGGGGTGGGTGGGATTGGCGCGGGCGCTGCCGGTGATTCTGTTCGCGTTGCCAGCGGGGCAGGTGATCGACCGATTCGATCGGCGGTGGGTGCTGGTCCTGACGCAGATCGCGATGGGGCTGGGAGCCGCGGCCCTCGCGGTCGCCTCGCACCGTGGGGACGCGCCGCTGCTGCTGATGTACGGTCTGCTGGCGCTGATGGGATGCGCCCGAGCGTTCAACGGACCGTCGAGAGCAACGCTGCTGCCACTGATCGTGGCGCCGGGGGCGTTCGCGAACGCGGTGGCGTGGAACAGCAGCGTCTTCCATCTCTCGGCCGTGCTGGGGCCGATCGTGGCGGGCGTGATGCTGGCGAGGTTTGGCAGCGCCTGGGAGGTGTACGCGATCACCGCGACGTTCTGCTTTCTCTTTGCCATCACGGCGATGGGTCTACGGCCTCGTGAGGCACAGCGCGCCAGCGGGCCGATCTCGCTCTCGTCGCTCTTTGCTGGGGCGGGTTTCATCTGGCGAGAGAAGCCGATCCTGGGTGCGCTCACGCTCGATCTCTTCGCGGTGCTGCTGGGGGGCGCGACGGCGTTGCTCCCGATCTATGCGAAGGACATCCTGAAGGTCGGGCCCGAGGGCCTGGGGTTGCTTCGTGCGGCGCCCTTCGTCGGCGCGTTCCTCATGTCGCTCATGCTGACGCGGCTGCCGCCGTTTCGCCGCAGTGGGCGTGTGCTGCTGTGGTCTGTGGCTGGCTTTGGCGTGAGCATCGTCGTCTTCGGATTCTCGACGATCTTCTGGCTCTCGCTGGTGGCGCTGTTCATGTCGGGCGTGCTGGACACAGTCTCGGTGGTCATCCGGCATGTGCTGGTGCAACTCCGGACGCCCAACGAGCTTCGTGGACGCGTCTCGTCGGTCAACTCGGTCTTCATCGAGTCGAGCAACGAGCTCGGAGCCTTCGAGTCCGGGCTCGTGGCGGCGTACTTCGGCGTGGTCTTCAGCGTGGTGTCGGGAGGCATCGGCACGGTGCTCGTCGTCGGAGCGGTGGCGCTCAGTCTGCCGCAGCTCAGGAAGCTCGGCGAACTGCACGATCGCGATCTTGAGGATCCCGACGGCGCTCGATCTCCATCCCACACCCCACACACCCCACACACCCCACACGCTCCACTCGGTCCACTCGGTCCGTCATCGCCTCCGGCTCCCGATTAAGGCCTGCCTCCGACGCGGATGCGGCGAACGCCGCCGAGCAGAGCCTCATCGCGTCTGGCCAGACCCCCGCACGATCCAGCGCTGCGCCGTGAGTTCCTCGAGCCCCATCGGGCCATAGGCGTGCAGTCGCTGCGTTGAGATCCCGATCTCCGCGCCGAGCCCGAGCTGGAAGCCGTCGTTGAATCGCGTGCTCGCGTTGACGAGCACGCACGAAGATCGGACGCGACCAGTAAACCACGCCGCGGAACGCTCGTCGGCGGTGATGATTGCCTCGGTGTGCCCGCTGCCATAGCGATCAATGTGCGCGACGGCCTCGTCCATCCCGTCCACGATCCGCATCGCGACCGTGAGTGAGAGGAACTCGCGCCCGAAGTCCTCGGGCGCTGCGGCATGCGCGGCTGGCGCGAGCGAGACAACCTCCGCATCGCCCAGTACCCGCACGCCCGCGCCCACATACGCCCCCACCATCGCGGGCACAAAGCTGGGTGCGATGTCGCGGTGAACAAGCACACACTCAGTCGCGTTGCACGCGGCCGGTGCGGATATTTTGCCCGTGGCACAAATCCGGGTGGCCATCTCAAGGTTCGCGCTGGCATCCACGAAGACATGGCAAACGCCCCGGTCGTGCGCGATCACGGGCACGCGGCTGTGCGCGCGCACCGCCCGGACCAGCTCGACCTCGCCGCGCGCGATCACGAGATCGATCAACGCCTCCTCGAGCGTGAGAGCCAGCGACTCTTCGCGCGAGGCGCGATGCAGAACCTGACACACCTCTGTCGGCATGCCACACCCCTTGAGCACGGCCTCGATGAACTTTCCAAGCGTGCCGTTGGTCTCCGCGGCCTCGTTGCCGCCGCTCAACACGCAGGCGTTGCCGCTCTTGAAGCAGATCGCGAAGGCTTCGAGCGTGATCAGAGGCCACCCTTCATAGATCATCATGATCGCGCCGAGCGGGATGCGCTCGCGCCGTGCCATCAACCCGTTGGGGAGCGGTCGCTCGAGCGTGACGACGCCCACCGGATCCGGGAGCGCAGCAAGCGCGCGAAGCCGCGCGGTAGTCTGCGCGATCGCCTCCTTGCCCAGGCGTAGCCGAGCAAGCGTTCTCTCGTCGTGCCCCGACTTGGCCGCGTCCGCGACATCCTTGTTGTTCATCATCAGGATGATCGGGATCGCGGCCTCGACCGAGTCCGCAAGTCCGAGCAGCACGGCGTTCTTGCGTTCCGTCGGAATGATGGCACTCAGCAGCGAGGCCTCCCTTGCTCTCCTCGCGACGACGCCGATCTCAAGCCCGGATGAACTCACGCTGCATCTCCCTTGGCCCTGAGTGTAGAGAATCGCTTCATGCCGCAGCCGCTGGCTTCAGCGCCGCGGCGGATCTTGATTGTGCGTACAGAATCACGCCAGCGCCAGTAATCGCGAGCGCGCCAAAGACCCACTGCCCGGGCGTCAGGATCTCGCCGAAGATCAGCATGGACGCGATCGAGACCGTCACCGGCTGCAACTGCACCACGCTCGCCGAGACGGCGAGACCAAGCCTCGCGATGCTGAAGAAGTAGAACGTGTGGCCAAGCCCGATCCCAACCAGCGACGAGATCGCCAGCAGCCACAACTTCCAACCCGGTAGATCAAGCGCCGACAGTCCACCATCCCATGCGTTGGTCGCGAGGTTTCGCCCGAGCATCATCATCAGCAAGACCAGCACCGCGCCGGTGTATTGGCTGACGGCGGCGAACGCCACGATCGGGTTCATGCCCATCATCCACTTGCGGACCGACAACGCGTACGCCGCGTAGAGCAGACCCGATAAGATCGCGAGTGCGACGCCGAGCCCGGTGCCGCCGCCAAGCCCGCCCGGACGCTGCACCACGGTCGCGAGCGTGCCAACCACCACCATCGACAGCCCGATCAAGAACAAGGGCGTGCGGATCACGCGCCGCTCGGCCGCGAACAGGAAGGCAGCGCCGAACGCAACAAACACAATCTGAAGCCGCAGGCTGAACGTCATCAGCCCCGGCTCAATGTAGTACGGCGCAAGTCCGAAGCAGATCTGGCCACCCGCGTTGAAGAGGCTCGGCACGAGCGCCGCGCGCCAGAGCCCCGCTGGCACGCTTCCGCGCGACATCGCCCACGCGAGAAATGGTGCCCACATCAACGCCGATAGCGCATACCGCCAACCGTTCGCCGTCCAGGCGTCGATGTCCTTCGTGAAGAACCGCAAAAAGAGCGGGATGCTCGTCCAGCCCAGCAGCGTCAGCACGACCGCCGTGATACCCATCGCGAAGCCGGTGGACTGCGGCGACAATGCAGCGGCCGAAGGAGCGCGTGGCTCGCTCACTCAGCGGTGCTCGCCCGGCGGGCCCGGGCCGCGACCACGATCGCGACCAGCCCGCCAGCCCACGCGATGGCCTTGAGCGCAAAGAGGGTGGTAACGAGATACGTCGTGTCGTGGTCCGGGCTCTGGCGCTCGCGGAAGAAGGCCTTGCGAGCATCGCGCGTCGTCGCAGTGTTGGCCGCGAGTGGCGATGAGTTCCAGGCCTCAAGGGCTGCCGGGTAGTTGCGCAGATCCTTCTGCCGCGCCATGGCGGGCATCATGAAGAGCAGGGCAAAGCCCATGCACGAGACAGCGCCAATCCCGAGCATGATGCGTCCGGTGCGCGAGGCACGCCAGATCCACACGCCGGTTCCAATCAGAATCAGCACCAAGGCCGAAGCAGTGGGGATAATCAGGGCGGTGGTCGCGTTGGCCTCGGGTGGTGCGGAAGCAAACGCGTACAAGCCCCCCGCCACAAACAGAAACGCCGTACACCACAGCACCATCGCGCCGCGAGCCAGATACGACACAGGAACCTCCGGCGTCCGCGACGCGATTCACACCCGACACGACCTTAAACTTACGCAGAATCCCGACCGACAAGTGGAGCGGAAGAGACTCGAACTCTCAACCCCTAGCTTGCAAAGCTAGTGCTCTACCAATTGAGCTACCGCCCCGGCTGCTCCCGAAGGCCCAGTGTAGGGCGGCACAATCGCCCTTTCGCCAAGGAGTCGCCACCCGATCAGGAGTGTGTGTCAGATCACGCGTGCGTAAGGGCGCGTGGGTATGCTTCCGCGCTTCGTGTCGACACTTCCAACGCCGACCAAGGAAACACTCAATGTCGGATTGCTCCAAGGCCGTCCCGCTCGCACTGCCCGCTTCGGCCAGCGTCCTACGCCTCGTCGCGTACTCGCTCTTGCTCGTCGCCGGTGCTTCGCACGCAATCGCGCAGGATCAGGGACTCGCGACAACCTCGCTCATCCCCGCGGCCCAACCCGGCGAAGCGGCCGTTCTCGCCGCGAAGCCCGGCCCATCGGCCCGCGCCACGCTCCGCGCCCAGCACGCCTTCTCTGCGGATCTCGAGGATGTTGCCGGCGATGTCTCGATCTCTCGCTTCGCGGGCCAGGTCGGTCTCACGTTCCCAACCAGCGACCGCTCCCAGATCGGCGTCTCGCTCTTCTCTGAGACTTCGCTCTATGACTTCAGCGAAGACACGGCCTTCGCGCCCTCCGTCGGCGCACCCTGGGAGGACGTGCAGGAGCTGGGCCTTGGCGTCACGTTCCGCGACCGCATCAGCGACACGTGGTCCTACTTCGTCGGGGCGGGCATCGACGCGAACTACGAGTTCGGTGCCGACGTGGGCGAGTCGCTGACTTACGCGGGCTTGGGCGGCGCTCGCTACGAAGTCAGCCCCGAGCTTGGCCTTGGCTTGGGTGCCATCGTCAGCTCTCGCCTCGAGGAGGACGTCTTCTTCATCGCGTTCCCAACCATCGACTGGCGCCCGTCGAAGGACTGGCGCCTCGCGACCGGCCCCGGCGACGGCCGCGCCGTCGAGCTGCGTCTGTCGTACATCGCTTCGGAAGAGTTCACCGCAAGCCTCTTCGGCGCATTCGAGGCCCGCGGCTTCCGCCTCGATGAGGATGGACCAGTTCCCGACGGCGTCGGGCGCGATTGGCGCGTTCCCGTGGGCGTTGGCCTCGCGTGGACGCCACACCCGCAAGTCCAGCTGTCGCTCGAAGGCGGCGCCTTTGTCTACTCCGAGCTGACCCTCGATGATTCCAATGGCGATGAAATCAGCCAGGTCGAGCCCGACATCGCTCCGTTCATTCTCGGTGAGATCCGCTTCAGCTTCTGATCACGGCACTTCCTCCAAATCTGGTCACGGGCAACCCGGCGCGGCCCAGCCGGTACGATGCTGGTATGAGGATCTTCAAAGCAGCCGATTGTCCCTCCGCCGCATCTCCTCGCGGCGCGGCTGCCGCCACACGCCGACATGGGCCGGCGCTGCTGGCCTCCGTTGTCCTCGCCGCGACCTGCGCTACGGCCGCAGCGCAGGTCTCCCCCGAGCGCCGGTACTTCCCGATCAACCGGCCTGCCCCATTCGTCGTCGTGCGCCCACCGGACGCCTCGGGCGAGCTTCGTATCGATCTGCTCAGGCTAGGAATCGAGAAGCCTGTCGCCTCCGCGGCGGTCGAGGAAGGACGCGTCGATCTCGGCACGCTCTTCCCCACGTTGTGGAGCGCGTCAAGCCCTGAAGTCCTGTACGCGCAGCTCGTCGCCGGCAACATTCCGGTCGGAGCACCGTCGGTGCTGCAGCCGATGGTGAACCCCGCGCGGGCGATGGTCTACGACCGCGGCCAGGGCAAGCCTTACTACATGGATCCGCTCACCAAGCAAGCATCCATCGACGTCAAGACTGCGGATGTCATCTTCCAGCCCCAGACCGCGGCGTACTCGGGCATCAGAGCCTGGACAGATCAGCACGTCATCTTCAGCACGTCGCTGGGAGAGATCGAGTTCCGCCTGCGGCCAGACCACGCCCCAAACACCGCGCGGAACTTCCTCGATCTTGTCGAGGGCGGCTTCTATCAGGACATCATCTTCCATCGCATCGTTCCAAGGCTGCCCTCGGGCGCACCCTTTGTCCTTCAGGTCGGCGATCCCACCGGCACCGGCGATGGTGGCCCGGGCTTTGCCATCGACATCGAACCATCGAAGCTCGCGCACACCTTCGGCGTGCTGAGCATGGCGCGAGACAACGATCCCGACACCAACGGCTCGCAGGTCTTCATCGCGCTCTCGCGCGAGGGAACGCAGTTCCTCGATGGCAAGTACACGTCCTTCGGCGAGGCCGTCTCAGGCGCGTCGGTGATCACCGATCTCGCGGCGGTCCCCGTGAGGGGCCAGACACCCATCGATCCGCCGATCCTCCACTCGGTTCGCACGAGGCCAGCGCCACCAATGAGGACCGGTCCCGCGGCGGTCGTGCGTCCGGCCACACGAGACACGTCCGTCGCGCCGCGATAACGCCCATCAACCGAGACCGAAGACGAACGGGCCACGAATCAAGTTGTGATGTTTAAGTGCGAGTGGCTAGAGCGTGGGTTCAGATCGCCCCACTCCATGAAGCCGATCACTCTTCGCTAAGCCGATCACTCTTCGCCATTGGCGCGAGCGTCAAAGCGAGACCACAGGTCCTCGATGATCGAGGCGTCGTTGTCGATCTTGTCCAGCGGCAGAATCTCGCCCAATTCGCCGGAGCGATCGGCATACCAGTGCACTGTCAGGTCGGCGCGGAAGAAGTTGGACCCAACCCGATGGTTGTAGTCAGAACGCTCACGCATCCCATCCGCCACCAGCGAGGACTGCGCCGGATCGATCAAGTACAAATTCTGCGTGCGGCGATAGCGATCAGCCGGATTCCGCGAGACCGGCCCTTGGCCGCGATAGTGATAGTTCGAGACCACCTCGCCGCCGTCGCGCCCCCACCGCTTGGCATACTTGGAGAATGGATGATCGCCACGATGCGAGGGGCAATAGAAGAGCTTTGAAGCTGGCAAGTACTCAGAAGCAAAGAGAATACCAAGTCCGTCCCACGCGCTGGGCGTGCTGATTGGTGGCTGCCCAGCACCGATTCGCATCGTTACCATCTCTGCGGGCTTGGGCTCGAGGCGCCTTGCAGGATCATTGATCAGGAAGATGCTCGGAGGGAGATGACCCTTCCAGTCGTCGGCGTACATCACGATCCCCAGCCCGATCTGACGTATGTTCGACTGGCAAGCGACACGACGCGCGGACTCGGTCACTTTCGAGAGGCTGGGGAGCATCAGGCCAATGAGGATCGCAATCACGAAGATCGAGACCAAAAGGTCGATCAACGTGAACCCTCGGCGAGCCGAGGATCGCAAGTCCGCCATTCTGATTTGACCCACACGGCCCACGCGATGCTCCTGTAAGCCCGGATACCGCCCTCCCCAATACCTAAGAAGTCTAGCGGAACCTGACCCAGACCACAAGCGCCAAAATTTCCCCTATTCTTTCAACCAGAAGGAACCACTAGGTCTCAGATCGGCCTTCTTTATGGTACGCTCACGGACGCTTCTGCGGATTCACGCATCCTTGATCGAAACGCTTCCGTACAGGGTGTCACGGGCCGACGGTCGGTCCGCTCCCAGAGGCGGTTTCTGCCGTTGGTCGGGACGTACTGGAACATGGTGGACGATATGGGGGTTGATCGGGAAGAACCCGCCGAGCCCGGCCGAGACTTGGCCCTGATGCGCCGCGTTGCTTCAAACGATGAGGCCGCCATCGCCGAGCTGTACGACCGCTTCGGCTCGCTTGTGTACCGCATGGCGGTTCAAGCGATGCCCAACAGGGCCGAGGCAGAGGATGCGGTCCAAGAAGTCTTCATCCGACTTTGGCGGACCGCGGACCGATACGACCAGACTCGGGCTGCGCTCGTGACCTGGGTCATGCTGATCTCGCGGCGACACCTCGTTGACAAACTTCGCCGGGCCCGCGCCAGGCTCAAAACCTCGTCCCTCGACCAGAGTCCAGTCCCCCTTGCAGAGTCCGTTGGACGCGAACCCGCGTCCCCCCGAATGGTGGACGATGAACGAATGACCGTCCTGCTGAAGCGGATCGAAGCGTTGCCCGAACTCCAGAGAACAGTCGTCAAAAGAGCCTACCTCGGCGGCCAAACGCTGAGACAGATCGGTGAGGAACTGAACACGCCGTTGGGAACGATCAAGTCAGCCCTGAGCCGTGCCCTCGTCAGGCTCAGGGAGCGATCAGGTGAGGAGTTCATTGTATGACCCACCTGCCTGACCGCCCTGACCGCCCTGAACATCATGACATGCTCAACAAGTCTCAAGCAAACCACATGACCCTGAAAGAACTCCTCGAATCCGCTCACCTCGACGCCCTCGGCCTCCTTGATGAGGACGAGTCCCGCACCTTCGATAACGCCTTCCGCGCCGCCCCACCCACCGTTCAGGCCAGGATCCGGGCGGAACAGGGCCGCGTTTCCGGCAGCGAGTCGATGCTCCCTTCCATCCAGGCACCGGCGGGTTTGCGTGAGCGGGTCCTCGCTGGCGTTGCCGCGGCTATCGCTCTTCAGGCGGTACAGGGCTCGACCTCCGAAGCCGCCTCGACTCAGTTGTCCGCCCCCGCGAACTCGTATCAGGCAACGGCCTATCAGGCTCGAGCGGACTTCTCGGAGGCCATGGATGTTTCCGGACGTCGTCATCGCGTCGCCCCGGCGTGGCGTGCTGCTGCGCTTGGCCTTCTCACCGCGTGCGTCGTCCTTGGAGGCTCGCTGGTCAAGATCCACTCTGATAGCGACCGCGCCATGCGCAGCCTGACGGACCAGCGCTCGCAGGAGAGCATCCTGGCACTCTTCGGCAACTCGACGCAGATGCGCGATGTCCTTTTCTCGACCGACACCCGCCGCGTCATCTTCACGCCCGTGGATGACGCGCCCGATGCCGCGAAGGCCGAGGCTGCCGTCTTCGTCAACCCGCGCTGGAACACCGCCCGCATCTTCGTCCGCGGGCTCAGCGCCGGACCGAACGTCTCCTACCGGCTGGTCGTTCTCAACGCCGACAACTCCATCAGCCGCGAACTCACCGAGATTCGCTCCGGCGGCACGCTGGATACCCAGCAGATCGATGTCACCGCCGCGGCGCCCGGCACACGACTGGCCATCGTCCTCGTGGCTCCTGGTGAGCCCGCGCGTGCCGATCGAGTCCTCATGGTCGCGACCGCCTGAACGCCGCGTCGCATCTCGCGACGCTTGATCGCATCAATCTGGCGGATCAAGATCTAACGAGTCCAAACAAGATCAGGCCCGCGGCGAGCCTCGCCGCGGGCCTTTTAGTTCTTGAGTTTGCATCTCAACACTCTTCGCGAGCCAGCCTGCCGGGCGGCGCTCAACCCTTCAGCGGGTTGGGCCATCTCGCTTCGTCGAGAACGCTGGCTGTGTGCTCGTCCTTCTCGAAGTCTGTCTTGGCCTTGGCGAGCTTGCGCCAGAGAAACGCGGAAAAGAGAACGATGATGAACGTGCTCGCGCCCATGATGCCCAGGGCATAGAACGGCCGCGTCTGATCGATCGGGCTGCTGCCTGACCGCGCTGGCTCTGACACCACCGTGACGCCACCATCGATGCGGCGTGTCTGAGCGTCGTTGGCGTGCGCCTGGAGGGAGGCCGCGAAGACCTCAAGCGTCCGCGCCGCGCGGTCCGCGCCCCGATCGCGATGGATCAGCCGGAGCTGCCCGACCTCATCGCTGTCCGCGAGGACGCCCGACTCTGCGAGCTTCGCGACCGCCGCGGGAGTAGCGAGTTCGACGAGGCCCTGTCGCTTGAACTTCTCCGCCGCCTCCGCATGGAAGCGTGGGTCCTTGAGAAGATCAAAGTGGAACCGGCCCCACTCGGCGAGCTCCGCCGCATTGAGCTCTCGCCCTCGTCCCTCGGCTCGCAAGGTCGCGGTCGCCTCGAACGTGGCGGGCGCAAACTGCACTGCCATTGCCCAAGAGAGTCCCGCGAGCAATCCGAGCACAACCACTGCGCAGAGTGCCGTCACCGCGGAGCGCGAACCTGCCCGCGAGCGTTGCGCGCGGCGCTCGGCCTCGACCACTCGGTCGCGGATGGATGCAAGCTCGGCTCGCTGCGCGAGCAGCGACTCACACGCCTCAAATCGCTTTCTTAGAACCTCGCTCCCCTTGCGAAGCTTGTTGGTCTGTCTGCGGAGCAGGTCGTGGGCCGCCTTCAGTCGCCGGCGGCGACGCGAGAGCGCATCGCCCTCGAGCGGCGCCCGCGATGGCGATCCATTCAGGCCACCCGAATCGCCCGACGCACCCGATGCCATCGTCGCCTGCGCTTGCGCGAGTTCTTCCTGCAGATTCTCGACACGCGAACGCAGCGATGCGATCTCTCCCGCGGCTCGTGTCAGAGCGATCGTCTGCATTCCGATCTGTGTCGCGTCCTGCCCGGTCGATGCGGCACTCGCCTCGAGCGCGCCGATCCTGGAATCACGCTCGTCCAGCAGCCGCGTCTGCTCGGCGCGCTGGGCCTCCATCCGCTGGCGAAGCTCATCCACCGTACGGAGCTGCAGCCCGAGATGATCCCGCAGCTGCGCGATCACCGCCTCGGCGGCCACCATCTCCCCACGCTGTTGCGCCCCCTCACCCAGCTCACAGAGCCACAACGCCTCATACTCGGCCACGACCTCAGAGAGCGCCTCGATGCGCTCAGTAAGCTCGTCCATGTTCCCGCGTACCAGCTCCGAGGCAGCGCGATCCGCGGCGAGTTCTGCCGCCATCCGCGCCAGCTCTGCCTCGCGTGCCGCGAGCTCGTCACCCTTGGCCGTCACGACCTGGACCGTCCGTTCCAATGCCTCACGCTCGGCGGCGAGCTGGGTCTCACCCTCGGCAAGAACGGAGCCTTGCTCGGCCAGGTCCTTAACGCGCTGGGCGTACTCCTGCGCTGCCTTCAGCGACTTGTCTCTGGCCTCGCGCACCAGCCGCTCGTGCTCGCGCGAGGCCGCGTCAACGCCCTTGGCCCTGCCATCAAGCTCGCCCGATCGTGCCGCCGAAGCCGCCTCGATCTCCTTCGCTCGCTGCTCGATCCCGACCTTGCGCGTGTCGATCTCGGCGCGGCCGCGCTCGATCTCCGCGGCCAACTGCGAGAGCTCTTCTGATCGCAGCTCAATGTCGACCGCGTGCTGCGAGAGCCCGGCCTCGCGCTGCGCAATCGCCGCGGCGAGGTTCTGCTCACGCTCGACCAGTTCGGCCTCAAGCTGGCCGAAGGTCACGTCTCGCGCCCTGGCCTCGACCTCCGCGCGCTCGAGTGCTGCGGAACGCTCCTCGGCCTCGCGACGCAGCGCCGCCAGTTCCTCGCGCGCTGTTGTGAGCTGATCTGCCTTGGCTTTGAGTTCTGCGTCGGTTCGTGCAAGCTCATCCTCGCGCCCGATGATGGTCTGTCGCGCCGCTTCTAGAACGCTCTGCTGCTGTGCCAGCAGCCGATCACGCTCGCCAAGCTCGGCCTCGCGGGCCTCGAGGCGATCGCGAAGCTCCTGGCGCTGCGCGTAAAGCACCTTCAGATTGTCGAGCCCGGTGGAGAAGTCATCGAGTGCGCGAAGGATGTCATCGCCCGATCGCCTCCCGCCCGGCTGGGCGAGCTGCGCTTCCTGCGAGGGTTCACTCCGCGCTGCATCCCTGCCATGTTCCGTTCCGCTTGAATCCATGGCGGTGCTCTCTCCCAAGGGGCCAATCTCGACCGACGTCGCCGGTGGTATCGGTCCAACGCGGTCGCGGCTGAACGCACGGTCCCCAAGACCTGCCCAGTGACCAAAATTCTCGCGAATCCGCACCGCACCTTGGTTCGATCCGATATACTCAGAGAGCCCGAATGGGCGTCTGGAGTGTTGCCATGAAGGTCGGAATCACCTCGATCGGTGCCGTTCTCGGACTCGCTGCCGCTGGCTTCGGCGGCTACAACCTCATCACCACCGGCTGCCCCCTTGGCATGTGTGAGGCTCCCGCGGCCATCACCGCCGCCAGCCTTGCCAACGGATCTGGCGCGCACGAGTGTGCCCTGGGCTGCAGCGAGCACGCGCCCACACCGATTGATGTCGTCACCGTCGCGTCCAAGACCGAAGCGGCTTCGACCTGCTGCTCGGGGGACGCTCAGGCCAAGGCCGACAAGCTCGCGAAGGGCGAGTCCTGCTGCGGCAGCTGCACCGAAGGCTCCAAGTCCGATCACGATGGCGCTTGCAAGGACGAGGTCTGCCCGGTCACCGGCCAGTCTGCTGAGAAGACCGAGCCAGCACAGTCCGGACCAAGCAAGACCGACCCCAAGCAGCCCGCCTGAGCCACGGTCCAACCGCCTCAGCGATCGTGAGGCCACTTGGCCACGTTCCTCTTCAAAACCGAGCCCGGCGAGTTTTCCTACGCGGACCTCGCGCGAGCAGGCTCGTGCGTTTGGGACGGCATCGCCAACGCCGCGGCCAACGGCCACCTGCGTTCGTCCGCATCCGGCGATGAAGTGCTGATCTATCACACGGGCGATGAGAAGGCCGTCGTGGGCCTCGCGCGAGTCAGCGAAGGTCCACGCGCCGATCCGAAGAACCCGGCCCTCCTTGTCAGCGGCGAGATCAAGTTCGTTGTTGTCACGCTCGAGCCTCTGCGCAGCGCAGCAAAGCCCGTCACGCTCGCGGCAATCAAGTCCGACCCACGCTTCAAGGACTTCGCTCTTGTGACGCAGGGGCGACTGAGCGTGATGCCCGTTCCCGAGGCGCTCGACCGTGCGATCCGGAAAATGGCAGGGCTCTGACCGCGCGACGTGATGTTACTGCGGCTCGATGCTGAGGCGCAGGACGGCGTGACCATCCAACTGGAAGTACTCAACCTCGATCTCGACTTCTGCACCGCCCGCGGCCTGCTCGAAGACTGCGGTGTCGGTGGTTGGTCCGTGGTGGCTCCAGTTCTCGATGATGGTGGCGCCATTCACTCGCACGCAAACTCCATCGTCGCTGAGTGTCGTGAACTTCCAGCGACCTTCGGGGAGTGAGAGCCGCGTGGTCGCAACGAGTCCGAACTGGGCGCGGCCGGGGAGCGTTTCCTTGGCACTTCGTAGCGCGGGCACACCCGCGGGTCCGGCGGACCCGAACGCAAAGTCGATGGCGTCGGCCACGGTGTGCGCGGCCTGATCGCCGCGAGATTCTTCGCGCCATGCCTCGCGGGTGCCCGGCGCGAGCGGATCAACAGTCATTGGGAAGATCCGCACGTCCCACGAAGCGACGACCAGCGTGCCTTCGATGGCTCGCGTCATTCGGTCGGTGCCGGGCCGGAGCTCGACGCGATAGGGGTGCACGCCCGGCTCGCTGGCGACGATGTCGAGCTCGCGAAAGCCGTCGCGTTGCCAGACGTTGACGCCCAGCGCTGTGCCGCGAGGCTCGATTGCGCGAGGAGTGCCCACATCGCCATAGATCTCGTATCGCACGCGGTCCGCGAGACGGCCGCGCTGGCGAATCATGGCCGACTCGTGGTCCCATGGACCCCAGGGGCCCATGATGATCTGGTGTCGCCCGCGGAGGTGGGCGCGAGCGCCGACGGGGCGCGTCGAGCCAAGAATCTCCGGAGGAGGCATCCGAAGACCACCGCCGCACTCATCGAGCCCGATGACTCGCAATTCAGGCTTGAAGCCAGCGGGCACCGACCACTCAGAGCCCGCGTCGATCTCCACTCGGTTTCCGCCATGGACAAGCGTCCCCAAGAGTTCCGGACGCGGGCTGCGGATCTGAATGGCGAGTGCGCCCGGGTCGGCGGTTACTCGGACGAGGTTACAGATGAACTCATTGTCGGTGACGCCCCGGTAGCGGGCCTTGACGCCGGGAAGCTCGAGGAGCTTGGCGTCGTCGTCCCACCAGAGATGGAGCGCCACGCGGTTGTCGACGAACGAGTTAGAGAAGATGCGGTGGCCCGAGCCGTGCTCGATGTTGATAGCGCCGCGTTCCTGGCCGTAGCCGAGCTGGCCGTTGCGTTCGAAGACGTTTTCGATGATGGTCCAGTCGTTGGAGTATCCGCCCCAAATGGCGCAGATCGCGTTCTCCACCATGCGGTTCCCCCAGACGAGCGCGTCGTTGCTGAAGGTGAGCTCGAGCCCGTGCGCGGGCGCGTAGGAGAGATCGTTGCCGTAGAAGATGTTGGCGCTGCAGCCCGCGGCGGCGAGATCGAGATCGGACTCGACGGGGGCGCGTTCGCCCAGGGCCTCCTTGCCCGCGAAGCCGAAGAAGCCGTCTCCACCGTGGGTCGCGGAGTTCTCGGCGAAGGTGTTGCGTTGGCAGGACTCGAACGCGAGGATGCCGGCGGAGTCCTGCCCTCGGTTGTAGACGCCCTCGCTGTGGCCACGCACGCAGAAGTCCAGCGCGTTGCGCGACACGATGTTGTCGCTGCTGCGCCACATCGCAAGGCCCCAGCCTGAGAGGAACGAGGCGTCGTTGTCGTACACGCGCGAAGCGGAGACGCGGTCCAGGATGATGCCGTTCTGCCCCGTGCGAACGCGGTTGCGCCGGATCGTGACGGCGCTTGATCGCTCCACCACAATCGCGGCGCCGTACCGCTGCCGCCACTCGCCCGCGTCGTTGTCGTGCGGCCAGAGCCAGTCCGAGGCATCTTCGGCGAGCGGCGTAGAGGCCAGGCGCTGGCGGAAGTTGTCGGCAAAGTCGCCGTCTTCGATCGTCAGGCCCGGAGTGCCGGCGGCGGCCACGCCGATCTTGAATCCTTG
>Ga0105046_10005708_pt1 | contig 19665 bp, 16 predicted proteins | sample MAT03_FD_78385 | JGI IMG/M metagenome (GOLD analysis project Ga0105046, IMG submission 78385) | Freshwater microbial communities from Lake Fryxell liftoff mats and glacier meltwater in Antarctica - MAT-03 (megahit assembly) | ecosystem: Environmental > Aquatic > Freshwater > Ice > Liftoff... | reverse complement strand
TTCTGGGCCTCGGTGCCGAAGTGGAGCAGGGCCCGACCCAGGAAACCGACGTGCGGGGCCGGCGGCGCCCCGGCCAATCCGATCTCGTCGTTGAGGATCGCTTCGTAGACCTGGGGCCGGCCCTGCCCGCCGTACCCGACCGGCCACGACAGGCCCATCCAGCCCCCGCGGTGCAACGCCCGGTGCCAGTCGTTCCAGTACTGCGCCCGCTCGGCCCCACCGATCGGTGCCGGCTCGGTGGGGCGGTTGACGGCGAGCCAGGCGCGGAACCGGCCCCGGAACTCGGCGGCCTCGATGTCGTCGCGGAAGTCCATCACACCCCCCCGACGTCCGATTCGCCCCGAACTTCACGCCGCAGTGAGTCGGCGATCATGCCGAGGTGGACGTGCTCGTCGCCGAGGATCCGGCGCGACAACAGGACGCGTCGCTGGTGGAGGTGGGCCCGACATTCCCAGGTGATCCCCCCACCTCCCCAGACCTGGATCGCCGCCTCCACGACCTCGAGTGCGACCTGCGAACAATGGGCCTTCGCGACCCGGGCCAGATCGAGGGCCACGAGCGGCGGCTCGGCGTCGACCGCCCACGCCGCGTGCCACATGATCGATCGGGCCGATTCGGTCGAGACCAGGGCGTCGGCACAAAGGTGCTGCACCGCTTGGAAGGCCCCCACCGGCTGGCCGAACTGCACCCGCTCGCCGGCGTGGACCACGGCGGCGTCGAGGGCCGCGTGCATCGCGCCGAGCAGGTCGGCGCACAGAAGCGTGAGGGCATAGGCCTCCACCCGGATCACCGCCGCGCCGTCGAGAACCCCGAGCCCGATCGACAGCGCCCCCGGCCCGGTGGACGACCGCGGGGTCGAGCCGGGGCCGACCAACCTGCTGCTCAGGCCTTCCGGTCCCACCGTGGCGAGCGGTCGGGTGAGGTCGACGCCGTCGAGGGCGGCACCCGCCGAGGTGCGCACCACCTCCGCCGTCGTACCGGACCACCGCAGCCCGAGCACCGAGACCCCGGGACCGGCATCGAGCGCCACCCCCTGCTCGTCGAACCGTCGCAGATCGTGATCGAGGACCACCCCGTGAGCCAAGCCCGCCACGACCGCCTCGACGACCTCTCCCCCGCCGCTGGCCGCGCCGGCCAGCTCCAGGGCCAGGACCGTGCCGAGGTAGGGCACGGCCACCGGACCGCGGGCGAGCTGTTCGACGACCAGGGCCACGTCGAGCGCCGTCGCGTCCCCGCCGCCCACCGAGGCCGGGGCCCGCATGGCCACGAAGCCGGCGTCGACGAGCGCCGACCACGCCATCTCGTCGACGGGGACACCGGTGCCGGGGGGCGGCAACCCGACATCGGCCCGACCGACCAACCGGGTGCAGGCGTCGACGAGTTGGCGCTGCTCGTCGCTCAAGGTCACGTCGGTCATCCACCCACCCCCGCACTCGCCACGGCCGGACGATACCGGGCGGCCCCAGCTCCTTCCCCACCATCGGGCCTCGCAGGGTGGGCGGTGCGCCCCCGACTTGGGCGGACGCCTACGCTCGCCGGGCGAACAGGGGTGCCCACCGGTCCCCGCCACGACCCAGGGGGAGCCATGGCCGAGGGACAGGTCCGACTCGAGATCGACGGGGCCATCGCCACGATCACCAACGACAACCCGGAGAAGCGCAACGCCTTCACCGACGCCATGGACGCCCAGCTGTTCGACATCCTGGGCGAGTTGCGGGCCACCCCCAGCGTGCGGGTCGTGATCTGGCGGGGCGAGGGGCACTCGTGGTCGTCGGGTCGCGACGTGTCGGCCATCGGCACCAACGTGACCGAGCTCACCCATCACGAGCTGATGACGCGGGGCCACCAGGGCATCCTGCAGCTGTTCGATCTCGAGGCCCCGGTGATCGTGCCCATACAGGGCTGGGCCATCGGGGGTTCGTTCCAACGGGCCCTGCTCGCCGACATCCGCATCGCCGCCGATGACGCCCGGTTCATGCTGCCCGAGGCGGGCCACGGGGTGATCCCCGACACCGGCGGGATGGGCCGGCTTTTCCAGATGTGCGGCCACGGGGTGGTGAGCGACATGGTCCTCACCGGCCGCAAGCTCGACGCCGACGAGGCGTTGAGCCTCGGCATCGTGTCGAGGGTGGTGCCCCGCGACGAGCTCGACGCCACAGCCCGCGAGATGGCCGAGAAGGTGGCGGCGGCACCGGCGGTCACCATCAAGCTGGCTCGCAGGGTGATCCGCCACCTGGCCGAACCCGAGATCCGCTCGTCGATGGACGACGAACTCTTCTACCAGACCTTCCTGAACCGGTCCGACGACTTCGCCGAGTTCCGCCTGGCCCGGGCCGAGGGCCGCGAGCCCCGCTACACCGGGAGCTGACCGATGACCGACGAGAACCCATCCACCGACGCACCGATGCCCACCCCGGGTCTGCCCGACGCCCCCGCGCTCGGGGCGGCGGCACTCCCCCCCGGTACCTACGACGGCACGGCCGTGTTCGTGACCGGTGGCGGCACCGGCCTCGGCGCGGCGATCGCCACCGAGTTCGCCCGGCTCGGAGCGTCCATCGTGATCGCCAGCCGCAAACCCGAGCACCTCGAGGCCGGCCACCAGCGCATCGCCGAGCTCGGTGCTCCCGTCATCACCGTGACCTGCGACATCCGCGAGCCCGAACAGATCGCCGCCGCGTTCGATGCCGCCGCCGACGCCTTCGGGCTCCCGAGTGTCCTGGTCAACAATGCCGCCGCCAACTTCCCCGTTCCGGCCGAGGACATGTCGCCCAACGCCTGGCGCACCGTGGTCGACATCACCCTCAACGGCACCTACTTCTGCTCCCGGGAGTTCGCCCGCCGCCACCTGGCCGCCGGCACCCCGGCGTCGATCATCGACGTCGGCGCCTCCTACGCCTGGACCGGCGGGCCCGGCTTCGCCCACTCGGCCGCGGCCAAAGCCGGCGTCAAGAACATGGTCGAGACCCTCGCGGTGGAGTGGGGCCCCTACGGCATCCAGGTCAACGGCCTGGTGCCGGGGCTCATGCCCCACGAGGACATGACCGCCGACATCCAGGGCAACCTGGCCCGCACCAACGACAAGGACGCCTGCCAGCCGGCACTGCGGGTGGGCCGTCCGCGCGAACTGGCCTGGGCGGCCACGTTCCTGGCCTCGCCGTACGCCCGGTTCATCAGCGGCCACACCCTGGTCGTCGACGGCGCCAACTGGCAGCGCCGCACGCTCACCAACCCGCCCGTCGTCACCGTTCGCGATCAGATGGGCCGAGGTCCGTTCGCGCTCGGTTGACCAGCGACCGCGCCTGCACGCGCGAACATCCCACCCCTGCGGTGGAGCGACGGGAAGCCGAGCTTCGACGGGTTCTCGCCGAAAGCGATGGCGTGGCTCCCTTCGGCGAGGTCCACGATCGCGCCAGGTCGAGGGAGCTCGCGTTGCCACAGGTCCTTCGGCTCGAGGACGTGGGCGCCACCAGATCAGGCACTGAACTGCTCGAACGGGGCCCCTGAGCCGACACGGGAAGTGAGCTTCCCGTGGTACATCGCGGCGTCGGCGCGGCGCAGCACCGTCGTGGTGTCCTCGCCCGACTCGGCGATCACCGCGCCGACCGTCGCTCCCACCACCACATCGGGCACACCCACCACCCGAATCGGCTCACCCAGCCGCTCCCGCACGCGATCCGCCACCCGGGCGACGACCGCCTCGGTGGCCGGCTCACACACGATGACGAACTCGTCGCCGCCCACCCGTCCCACGAAGTCCGACGGCCGCACCACCTCGGTCAGGCGTCGGGACACCGCCCTGAGCACCCGGTCGCCCAGCTCGTGGCCGTACGTGTCGTTGACCCGCTTGAAGTGGTCGAGATCGATGAAGAGCACGCCGACGCCGTGGAGGTGGGTGTGCCCGAGCGCCTCGTCGAGTCGACGGTGCACCGCCGTTCGATTCGGGAGCCCGGTCAGCCCGTCATGGTGGGCGAGGTGCGACAGTTCCTGGGCGAGCGACCGCTGGTCGGTGATGTCCTCGATGTGGGCCAAAAGGTGCGCCGGTTCACCGTCGGGACCACACAGCAACGACACGCTCGACCGCGTCCAGACGGTGGAGCCATCGGGACGCAGGTAGCGCCTCTCCTGCCGGTAGCCGTCGATCTCCCCGGCCAGGAGTCGCCGCGTGGACTCGGCGTCGGCCAGGCGATCGTCGGGGTGGGTGATCTCCTGTCCCGTGTGGGCCACCAGATCCGCAGGAAGGCGACCCAGGATCTGGCCGAGGGCCGGGTTGACCTCCACGAAGCTGCCGTCGAGACCCATCACCGCAATGCCGGTCGGTGCTTTGGCGAAGGCCAGGCGGAAACGCTCCTCGGCCGTGCGGAGGGTGGCCTCGAGGGTCCGTCGTTCGCTCAGGTCGCGCAGGTGCAGGATGACGCCGTTCACCGACGGGTCGTCGAGCTGGTTGTTGGCCAACGCCTCCACCAGCACCGGCCGACCAGAACGATCCCGAACGCGAAATTCGCGGGGCACGGTCGGGCCCGGCTCGGTGAGGGTCTCCTCGAGCGACTGAGCGACCACGGGAAGATCGGCGTCGACGATGAAATCGAACCCCGGCCGCCCCTCGAGCTCGCCCGCGGTCCAGCCCAGCAGCATCTCCACCGATGGGCTCACGTACTGAACCAGGCCATCGGCGTCGATGACGACCACGACGTCGGTGGAGTGCTCCACGAGGGCCCGGTGGCGCCGCTCACTGGCCGTGAGCGCGGCCACGGCCTCCCGTTCCACGGTGATGTCGACACCGGTCGCCACCAGAAATCGCGGCTCGCCGAGGTCGTCGAGCAGCACGGTGTTGGTGAACGAGATCACCCGCTCCACTCCCGATCGCGTGACCCACCGACCGACGCTGCGCTGCGAACCACCAGTGCGCATCAGCCCGACGAACTGAGCCACCACCTCGCTGCGCCAGCCCGGCGCCAGCAATCGGAACGCGTTCTCGCCGATCATCTCCTCGGCCGCCCAACCGCTGAGCCGCTCGCAGGCGGGGTTGAAGCGCAGGATGCGACCCGACGGGTCGGTGACGACGATCAAGGCATCGGCCGTCTCTACGGCGACGGACAGGATCTCGAGCTCCGACCCGCCCCCGACCTCGGGCTGAAATTGGGCCTGGGCATGTGGCAACACCCCCATGTGATCGTCGGTTCAGCCCGGCCGCTTGAGGGCGCTGAGCCCGAATGATCCGGCGGACCCATCACCCGGGGTTCGGCCCCCGTCATCCGCTGTTCAGCGCGCACAACGGTCGAGTAGAACCGAGGGATGGAGCATCTCTCGACCCTCCGCCGTGAAGGCACCGCCATGATCGCCGCCGGACGCCGAGCCGGACTCGACGCCCCGGTCCCCACCTGCCCGGACTGGGACGTGCGCCGCCTGCTCCAGCACACGGCGAAAGTCCACCAACGCGCCGAGGCGGTGGTGCGCACCGCGGCCAGCACACCCCCACGATCGAGTGAATTCCCCCGCTTCGCCGACGACAACAGCCTGTTCGACCAGTGCGCTGTGACCCTCGACCGCCTGGTCACCACCCTCGAGGTCACCGATCCGTCCACACCAGCCTGGAACTTCACATCACTGCCGCAGACCGTCTCGTTCTGGCCCCGACGCATGGAGCACGAGACCACCATCCACCGCGTCGACGCCGAGCGGGCGGCGGGCGAGACACCCAGCCGCATCGACCACGCCCGCGCCGTCGACGGCATCGACGAGCTCGTCGGGGCGATGATGCCCAACGTGTTCCCCCACAAGGGATCGGACCTCGCGGCCACGGTGCACCTGCACTGCACCGACCTCCCCGGCGAGTGGCTCATCACCTTCGGCGACGGCCTCATGGTGACCACCCGTGATCACGGGAAGGGCGACGTCGCCGTTCGGGGCCCGGCCATGGGCATCTTCCTGTGGGCCTGGTCACGCCTTTCGATCGACGACGCCGACCTCGAGGTGTTCGGTGATGCCGCGCTCCTCACCCGGTGGAGCGGCCTCGTCCCCTGATCCGGCGGGCACCGATCAGCGCAGGAAGGTCCACCACACGCTGGCGCTCACCGCGACGACAGTGACGGCCAGCCCACCGAAGATCACCCGCTTCGGAACGTTGCCGTGCTCGTCGGCAGGGAGGCGGGCGCGCACCTTCTCGAGCATTCGCGCCGCGAAGGGCACGTCGACCGACAGGATCAGCAGACCGCTGGCGATGACGATGAGCCCGGGACCGGGCAGGACCAGCAGCACCAACCCGAGGCCCACCAGGAGGAAGCCGGCGGTCATGCGGGCCACGCGTCGAATGACGCCGCGTTTGGCCTCCGCCACGGTGTCCTCGGGGTGACCGCTCTCCATCTCCGCGGCGATGGCCGCCTCCTCGAGGCGCTCCAATCTCGGGTGCTTGTGGTGCTCGTGGTCTTCGTGGTCGGCTGTCATGGGGGCTCCTGGTGCCGGGGTGGTCAGAAGTCGAAGATGTCCTCGACGAACGACCTCTTCTTCTTCTTGGGGTGGCCGTACCCCGACTCGGCCCCCGAAGGAGACGGCGGCCTCACCGGAGTGGACCAGGTGTCGGCTCGACGGTCGTCGCGGTTACCCCCGCGGTCGTCGTGGCCACGATCGTCGTACCGACGGTCGTCGCGCCCCGCAGACCTCGCGAGAGGAGGCGCCGAAGCCAGGGCGGCACGACTCTCCTCGACCAACTCGGCCGACGAGCGCTCCATGATCTTGTCGAGCTCACCGCGATCGAGCCAAACGCCCCGGCATTCGGGGCAGTAGTCGATCTCGACACCTTGACGCTCGCTCATGAGCAGGTTGGTCTGGCAATGAGGACACTTCACGACACACCTCCAGTGACGGCGGGGTGGACCGCGATGGCCTCCACTGCGGATTCGGGTAGGGGACTGGTACGGCGATCGGCGCCCAGCCCGAGGAGGCGAGAGCCGAGTTTACGCAGTTCCTCGAGGACGAGCACCGAGAGGGCCACGACGAAGCACAGCGCCCACTGGCTCGGCGACAGGTACTCGGTGCCGAAGAGGGACTGGAGCGGGCCCCACGAGGTGGCGAGGTACTGGAGCACGCAGACCGAGACAACGGCCAGCCACAGCTTCCAGTTGGTGAACAGGTAGCGGCTGAACACCGTGCCGTGCTCGGTGCGGGCGTTGAACACGTTGGCCAACTGGAAGAGCACGAACACGGTGAAGGCCATGCTGAGGCCGACCGATTCGCTGTAGTTGTCGCGCCCGTACACGAACAGACTGAGGGTGCCCACGGCCATGATCAGGGCGAAGAACCCGAGGCGGGCCACGCGTACCACCGACAGAATGGGCGCGTTGCTCGGTCGGGGCTGGCGGTGCATCACCCCCGAGGAGGGCGGATCGACACCCAAGCTGATGGCCGGGGGGCCGTCGGCGATCAGGTTGACCCACAGCACCTGGATGGGGCTGAACGGCACCGGGAAGCCCAGCAGGCTCGCCCCGAGGATGGTGGCGATGGCCCCGAGGTTCGTGGAGAGCTGGAAGCGCACGAACTTGACGACGTTGTCGTAGATGGTGCGACCCCGCTCGACCGCGCCCACGATGGTGGCGAAGTTGTCGTCGGTGAGCACCATGTCGCCGGCTTCTTTGGTGACCTCGGTGCCGGTGATGCCCATGGCCACCCCGATGTCGGCGGTGCGCAGGGCGGCAGCATCGTTGACGCCGTCACCGGTCATGGCCACGACCTGACCGCGCGCCTGCAAGGCGTGCACGACGCGCACCTTGTGCTCGGGCGACACCCGTGCGCACACGCCGATGTCCTCGATGCTGGCCGCCAGTTCCTCGTCGGACATGGCCGAGAGCTCGGCGCCGGTGACGACCCGACCGGTGATGCCCAGCTCGGCGGCGATGGCGCCGGCGGTCACGGCATGGTCGCCGGTGATCATCTTCACGGAGATGCCGGCGGCGTGGCACAGGGCGATGGCATCGCGGGCCTCGGTTCGCGGCGGGTCGACGATGCCGACGAGCGCGTGCAGGACCAGTTCCCCCACCCACTGCTCGGGGTCGGCCACCACACCGTCGGCGCTCACCACGTCGGCCGTGGGAAGGGTCCGCGAGGCGACGGCCAACACCCGCATCCCTTGGGCGGCGAGGCGGTCGTTGTCGGCCTGGCGAGCGGCACGGGCGTCGACGCCGAGCGGCCGGACCTCGCCATCATGATCGAGGAAGCTCGTCGCCCGGTCGAGCAGCACGTCGGGGGCGCCCTTCACGTACATCACCACCGAACCCGCTTCGGAACCGGTGCCCTCGTGGAAGGTGGCCATGTACTTGGTGGTCGAGTCGAAAGGCACCTCACCGAGTCGCGGTCGTTCGGTACGCAGCGCTTCGACGTCGATTCCGGTCTTGGCCGCGAGCACCACGAGGGCCACCTCGGTGGGGTCGCCCACGACCTCAGGTCGGCCATCGGGCCCGGTGCGGGCCACGGCATCGGCGCACAGGGCGGCGGGAACCAACGTGGGTACGAGCGAGTCACCGTCGACCAACGACCCATCGGCGTCGAGGAACTCCCCGGCGGTCGAGTAGCCCTCACCCTTGACCGTCCACACGTGGTCGCCCCGCACCACCTCGCGAGCGGTCATCTGGTTGAGGGTCAAGGTGCCGGTCTTGTCGGAACAGATCGTGGTGGTCGACCCGAGGGTCTCCACCGAGTGCAGGCGCTTCACGATGGCGTTTTTCTTGGCCATCTGCGACACCCCGACCGCCAGCGTGACGGTGACGACCGCAGGCAGACCCTCGGGGATGGCAGCCACGGCGAGGGCCACCGCACCGATGGTGGCCTGAGCGAGGTCCTCACCCTGCACCAGTTGCAGGATGAACACGAGCCCCACCGCGACCACGGCGATCACGGCCAGTCGTTTGCTGAGCCCGTCGAGTTGCTTCTGCAACGGCGTCGGCCCGGGATCGGCGTTGCTGAGGAGATCGGCCACCTTGCCCATCTCGGTGTGCATACCGGTGCCGGTCACGACCATCTCGGCCCGGCCCCGGGCGATGGTGGTGTTCATGTAGAGGAAGCCGTAGCGGTCGCCCAGAGGGCCGTCGACCACCTCGATCGGGTCGGTGTTCTTCTCCACCGGTACCGACTCGCCGGTGAGCGCAGCCTCCTCGACGAGGAGGTTGGCCGACATCATGATTCGGCCGTCGGCGGGAATTCGGTCGCCGGCCTCGAGCATCACGATGTCGCCGGGCACGAGATCGTCGGTCACGACCTCGGTGGTGACACCGTCGCGCCGGACCCGGACCTTCGACACCAGCATCTTCTTCAGGGCATCGAGGGCCGAGGACGCCTTCGCCTCCTGTGCGTAGCCGAGGACGGCATTGATCAGCAGCACGATGCCGATGACCACGGCGTCCTTGATGTCACCGATGGCGCCGGCCAGCACGGCCGCCGCCACCAGGATCAGGACGATCCCGCTGCGGAACTGGTCGAGGAAGAGCTTCCACTTCGGGCGCCGGGCCGGTTCGGCCAACCGGTTGAGGCCGTAGGTCTCGACCCGCTCGGCCACCTCCGCCGAGGTGAGCCCGCGATCGACCACCACGTCGAAACGGGCCGCCACCTCGCCAGCGGGATAGGTGTGCCAGGGGGATGCGGCCTCGGCAGCGGCAACAGCGGGAAGGGGCGGGGACGACAACGGGTTCTCCGGTCAGGTCGAACGATGACGAACTTGGAGCGCCGTGTCGGGCGCCCGATGAGACCGGAGGTCTCCCCCACCCGTGAAGGCCAGCAGCACCGGGTCGATCAGCCCGAGGGCCGGTCCACCGTGATGACGACACTGCTGTGCTGGGGTACTCCCCTCGCGGCGTGCAGTATGGCCCATCCCACCGGCATTCCCAACCATGGCCCCCGGGCTCAGGCCGGCCCGACGTGCCGCTCGCCGACGAGGACCCGACGGACCTCTTCCTCGGAGTCGCGGGTGACCAGGACCAGGACCTCGTCACCGACACCGAGAACGGTGTCACCCCGGGGCACGACGAGGTGCTCGTGGCGCAGCACGGCCACGACGGTCGAGTCACGCGGCAGGCCGAGGGCCTTGATCTCCTTGCCCTCGGCCGGGGAACCGGGGGCGAGCGTCACCTCGGCGAGCTGGGCCCGGTCGTGGTCGAACGAGAGCAGGCGAACGAACGTACCGACCGACACGGCCTCCTCGACCAGCGCGGTGAGCAGGTGCGGGGTGGACACGGACACATCGACACCCCAGGACTCGTTGAACATCCAGTGGTTCGAAGGGTTGTTCACGCGAGCCACGACACGGGGCACACCGAACTCCTGCTTGGCGAGCAGCGAGATGACGAGGTTGTCCTCGTCATCTCCGGTGACCGCGACCACGACGTCGGCCGTCGCCGGATCGGCCTTGGCCAGTTCCGACACCTCACACCCGTCGGCCTGCAGCCAGATGACGCCGGCCGGTTCACCCACGGCGGCGGCGCGTTGGACCCGGTCCGGATCGACCTCGACGATGAGCACGTCGTGGCCCGCCTTCTGCAACTCCCCGGCGATGTAGGTGCCGACATTGCCGCCACCTGCGATCACGACTCGCATCAGAGGTGCGCTCCCAGGGCGATCGGACCGGCAGAGACACGGGCATCGAACTCGTCGAGGCGTTCACCGTCGACGGCCACCCACACCACGTCACCCTCTTGGGCCAATAGCGCCGGGCCCACGACCTGGGCCACGCCGAGGCGGGTCACGGCCACGATTCGCGCCAGCCCGTCGGCTTCGATCTCGACCAGCCGGTGGCCGGCCCACGCTCGGGGCACCGGGCGCTCGACCAAGCAGACCTTGGCGCTGGGGTCGATCCACTCGACCGTCTGCGACCCTGCCTCGATCCGGCGCAGCACCCGTTCGATGGCCCAACCGACAGTGGCGACCGTGGAGATGCCGAGGCGCTCGTAGATCGCCGCCCGACGCTGGTCGTAGATGCGCGCCACCACTCGCTCGACCCCGAAGTACTCGCGCCCCGTGCGAGCCACGAGGATGTTGGAGTTGTCGCCATTGGTGACCGCAGCGAGGGCGCCCGCCGTCTCGATCCCCGCCTCCTGGAGGCATGTCCGGTCGAAGCCCACCCCGACGATGCTCCTGCCGGCGAAATCGGGGGGGAGGCGCCGGAAGGCCTGGGGCTTGCGGTCGATGATGGCCACGGAGTGACCCTGGCTCTCGAGGGTTGTGGCCAGGCCCGAGCCCACCCGTCCACAACCGACGACGACGACATGCATGCTGATGCGACCTCCACGACCCTTTCGGGTTCACCGCGCCCGTCTGCGGACTCGGTGAGCGAGCCTACGACTCGCCGTCACCGCCGCAAAGCCGTGCTCAGCTGGTATTGGGTGGCGCCGCCACCGGTCGATGACCCCGGCGAGCCGCGGGCCCGATCAGACCTCTGGTCAGGTTGGCCGCGGAGTTGACGAGCCCCACATGGGAGAAGGCCTGGGGGAAGTTCCCGAGCAGCCGCCCCGATGCGGGGTCGTACTCCTCCGCCAACAGGCCCACGTCGTTTCGCAACGACAGCAACCGCTCGAAAAGCGCTTCGGCCTCGTCGATTCGGCCCAGCAGGACGAGGTTGTCGACGAGCCAGAAGGTGGTGAGGAGAAAAGCCCCTTCGCCGGCCGGGAGCCCGTCCACGCCGACATCGGCGGACCCACCGTCGACGCGCTCACCGTCATCGGCCGCGTCGGCCGGGCGGGGGTGGACGACGTCGGTGCGGTAGCGCAGCACGAAGCCGTCGACGAGCAGTTCACGCTCGATGGCGTCGACGGTGGCCACGAGGCGGGGGTCGGTGGGGGGGAGGAACCCGACGAGGGCCAACATCAGCAGTGAGGCGTCGAGCTGGTCGGACCCGTAGTACTGGGTGAAGGAGCCGACCTCGGCGTTCCAGCCGTTGGCGCAGATGTCGTCGTGGATCTCCTGACACAGAGCCCGCCAGCGGTCCAACGGCTCGTGGGGTCGACCCTGGTCGCAGAGACGGATCCAACGGTCCACCGCCACCCACGCCATGACCTTGGAGTGGACGAAATGACGACGAGGGCCGCGTACCTCCCAGATGCCGTCGTCGGGCTGCATCCACACGCTCGCCACATGGTGTACGAGCATGCGCGACAGGGCCCACGCGTCAGCCGGCAGCGGCCGCCCGAGGCTCTCCGCCGTGGTGAGCATCATGTCGAGGACCTCACCGTAGACGTCGAGCTGGAACTGCTCGCTCGCCTCGTTCCCCACCCGCACCGGGGCCGAACCCTCGTAGCCGGGCAGCCACGGCACCTCGTACTCGTTGAGCCGGCGCTCGCCGGCCACGCCGTACATGATCTGCAGCTTCTCGGGGCTGCCGGCCACGGCTCGGCGCAGCCACTCGCTCCAGGCGATCGCCTCGTCGCGGTAGCCGTTGCCGATCAAGGCGCTGAGGGTGAAGGTGGCGTCGCGGAGCCAGCAGTAGCGGTAGTCCCAGTTGCGGACGCTCCCGATCCACTCCGGCAGCGACGTGGTGGGCGCGGCGACGATGCCCCCTGTCGGCTCGTAGGTGAGGGCCTTCAGGGTGATGAGCGACCGTCGCACTGCGTCGCCCCACCGGCTGTCATCGACGCAGGTCTTCGTCCATTCCCGCCACCACGACTCGGTGGCGGCGAGGGAGGCGTCCGGGTCGGGCATGGTCGGAGGCTGCTCGTGGGACGGGAACCACGCCATGGAGAACGACTCCTGGCCTCCCGCCTCGATCATGAAGTCGGCCACGGTGGTCATGCGCCGCCCCCGAGTGGGGACCGAAGCGTGCATCACCAGCCCGTCGGCGCCGCCCCGGGCCTCGATCCCCCCGTCGTGGCGACGGACCCAGGGCACGAGCCAGCCGTAGTCGAACCGGACCACGATCTCGCTGTGGAATGCGACCCGGCCCTCGATCCCCCTGACGATGCGCACGATGCACGGGTGGGCGAGGTCGTGACGGGGCATGAAGTCGACGATCTCGGCCCGCCCCGACTCGGTGACGAAGGTGGTGACCAGCACGAGGGTGTCCGGGAGGTAGCGGCGCGTCACCTCGGTCGGCGTCTCGACCGGAGCGACCAGCCATCGCCCGTTCATCTCGTCGCCGAGCAGCGCCGCGAAGCAGGCGGCGGAGTCGAAGCGCGGGGCGCACCACCAGTCGATCGACCCGTCGCGAGACACCAGGGCGACAGTGCGGGCGTCGCCGATCAATGCGTAGTCCTCGATCCGCGCCACGGGTGCCTCCCTCGGCGGCCAGCATCGCACCTCGGGGCCCGCGACGACGGGAAGACGGCCTCGAGGGGGGCTCGGAGCGACGGGTGGCCGATGAGTCCATTACATGTAAGGTTGTGATCATGTCATCAACCGAGAAGTCCCATCAGGAGTGGTTCGCCGAAAAGGTCCCCGCCGAATGGATCGACGCGCCGCCCGAGGTCACCGTCGACGCCGACGAGATCGTGGTCGTGCTCCCGGTGCCCGCCGACACCGAGATCCGCGCCTTCCGCGCCGCCACCAAGGCCGACCGCATGGAGATCGCCACCGACGGTCAGCACCTTTTCGGACGCACCGTCTCGTGGGGGGTCAAACGAGCCGACACCGTCTCGCTCTTCACCCATCTGGCGGTCCCGGCCATGACGCGACTGCGCCAGCCCGAGCGACGAGTGCTCGACACCCTCGTGGCCGGCGGGGTGGCGCGCAGCCGCAGCGAAGCCCTGTCATGGTGCGTCAAGCGGGTCGGCGCGGCCGAGACGGTCTGGCTCGAGGAACTGCGAGAGGCCCTGCAAGCGGTGGATCAGGTGCGTCGTGAGGGTCCGGCGGCCGCCGAGCCCGCCTGAAGGCCCGCCCGAGCGCCCACCGCGCCTCGGGGCGCCAACCGTTAGCGTGAGGCGCCCGATTCCCCGCGTCCAGGAGCCCCGATGCCCGCGCTGACCCTGCCCACCGAACGGCCGCGCTCCGACCTGCTGGTCATGTTCGGAGCCTCCGGCGACCTGGCCAAGAAGAAGCTGTTCCCGGCCATCTACCGCCTCCAACGGCGAGGCCTGCTCGACGTACCGGTCATCGGCGTGGCCCTCGACGACTGGACCGACGACGACCTGCGCGCCCACGCCCGGGCCGCGGTGGTCGAGGACGGCGAGGACTGGGACGCCGCCGCGTTCGAGCAGCTCGCCGCCAACCTGCGCTACGTGAGTGGCGACTACTCGGACCCGGCCACGTTCGAGGAGCTACGCCGCCTCGCCGCCGGCGCCAGCCACCCCATCTTCCACTTTGCCATCCCCCCGTCGATGTTCGCCACGGTGGCCGGCGGCATCGCCGCGGTGGGTCTCGACCAAGGGGCGCGACTCGTCATCGAGAAACCCTTCGGGCGCGACTTCGACTCGGCCGTGGAGCTCAACGAGACACTGCACGAGCACTTCCCGGAATCGGCCATCTTCCGCATCGATCACTTCGTCGGCAAAGAGGGGCTGCGGGCCCTGCTGGTCACCCGGTTCGCCAACGCCATCGTCGAGCCCATGTGGCATCGCCACGTGGTCTCGGCCGTGAAGATCACGATGGCGGAGGACTTCGGCGTCGAGGACCGGGGTGCGTTCTACGACTCGGTCGGGGCGATGCGCGACGTCATGCAGAACCACCTGCTGCAGATGGTGGCGATGCTGGCCATGGAGCAGCCCGTGAACGAGAGCGCCAAGGCCCTGCGGGACGAGAAGGGCAAGGTGCTCGAAGCCGCCCGGGTGGTCGAGCCGCAGCACTTCGTGCGGGGGCAGTACGACGGCTACCTCTCCGTGCCCGGCGTCGCCCCCGACTCCGACACCGAGACCTACGGCGCCTTCCGGATGGACATCGACAACCCCCGTTGGAGCGGCGTGCCGTTCTACCTGCGGGCCGGGAAGGCCCTGGCCGAGACCGTCACCGAGATGACGATCGAGTTCAAACCCCCGCCGCGCCCGCTGTGGATCCCCGAGCACTCCCACCTGCCCAAGAGCGCGATCAGGATCGAGGTCAAGCCCGAGAGCTTCACGGCGCTGACGTGGCTCACCAAGGCCCCGGGCGACGACATGATGCCCACGGCCATCACCCTCGCCCCGCCCCCCGACCAGCGCGCCGACTGCGGTCCCGAGCCCTACGAGCTGCTCATCGAGGAGGCCATGACCGGCGACCCCACCCTGTTCGCCCGAGCGGACTCGGTGCTCGAATCGTGGCGGATCGTCGAGCGGATCCTCACCGACTACGCGCCGGTCGAGCCGTACCGGCGGGGTTCGTGGGGCCCCAAACGAGCCGGCGAGCTGGTACGACGACACGGCGGCTGGCCCGGCGAGCCTCCGGCCCCCCCAGACCATTGAGCGAGCAACCTTCTGGACGCAGCTCAGGGCCCGGGAGACGCGACCTCTGGCTCGTGCGCCACGGCGCCACCGAATGGAGCGTGAACGGCCGTCACACCGGGATCACCGACCTCGCCCTGCTCCCCCAGGGCGAGGAGCAGGCCCGGGCCGTGGGCCGGCTCCTCGACGGCCGTCCCTTCGCCCTCGTACTCACCAGCCCGCTCCATCGAGCCCGCCACACTTGTGAGCTGGCCGGGTACGCCGACCGGGCCGAGATCGACGCCGACCTGCTCGAGTGGGACTACGGCGAGTTCGAGGGTGTCACCACCGCCGAGATCCGGCGCACGATCCCGGACTGGACGGTCTTCACCGGACCGGTGCCCAACGGCGAGACCATCCATCAGGTCGCCCGCCGGGTCGACCGGGTGATCGCCCGAGCCCGCGCCGCGCCCGGCGACACGGTGGTGTTCGCTCATGGGCACGTGCTGCGGGTGTTGGCGGCTCGCTGGTGCGACCTCGACCCGGTCGAGGGCCGGCGCCTCCCCCTCGAGACGGCCACCCTGTCGGTTCTCGGGTGGGAGCGCGAGACCCCGTGCATCCACCTCTGGAACAGCCGAGGCTGACCGGCGACCCCACCCGTCAACGGGGGTCACACAGTCCGGCCGCCATCGGTGACGAGGCTCTAACGTGGTGGCCGAACTGCGGGCGGTCCGCCGGCGAGGGGGATGGGGAACGCGATGACCACCGTTGGGGGAACTGCCACAACAGACGCGGGCGCCGGCGAGACCCGACCCCCCAAGGTCGGCTTCTGGCTCCTCATGGTCGGCGTGGTCATCATGCTGGCAGGGCTGCTGTTCGGGTACGACCAGGGCGTCATCTCCGGCGCCCTGGAAGGGATCCAGGAGACCTTCTCCGTCGGCACCACCCTCACCGAGGTCATCACCTCCTGGGTCACCCTCGGCGCCCTGTTCGGCGCGCTCCTGGCCGGCATCCTGGCCGACCGGGTGGGGCGGCGGAAGACCATCGTCATCGCCGCCGTGCTGTTCATCCTCGGCGCCGCCCTCGAGTCGCTGGCGCCCACCACCGGCGTCTTGGTGGTCGGGCGGTTCGTGGTCGGGTTCGGGGTGGGGGTGGCGTCGGTAGCCGCCCCCCTGTACGCCGCCGAGCAGGCCCCCGCCCGGCTGCGGGGCCGCTTCGTGTCGACCTACCAACTCGCCATCACCATCGGTATCTTCGTCGCCTACGCCGTCGACCAGGCCCTGGTCAACGCCAACTCGTGGCGGGCGATGCTGGGCGTCTCGGCCGTGCCCGCCGTGCTGCTTCTCATCGTGATGGTCCCCATGCCCGACACGCCGCGTTGGCTCATGAAGCAGGGCCGTCGCGAAGAAGCCACCGCCGCCCTCACCAAGATCCGCCCCGACGTCGACGTCGAGGCCCAGATCGCCGACATCGAGGAATCGAACGCCGCCGATGCCGACCAGGCCAGCTGGTCGGAGATCTTCAGCACCCGGCTGCGCCGACCGCTGACGGTCGGTGTCGGCCTGGCGATCTTCCAGCAGATCACCGGGATCAACGCCATCATCTACTACGCCGACAAGATCTTCGCCGCCGCCGGGTTCGCCACTCCGGCCGACCAGGCCACCGCGACCACCTGGGCCATCGGTGCCGTCAACGTTCTGGCCACCCTCATCGCCGTCGTCTACGTCGACCGCTTCGGCCGCCGCCCCCTGCTGCTCACCGGGTTGGTGGGGATGACGCTGAGCCTCTTCACGGTGGGTATCTGCTTTCTCTTCATCGACGACGTCGCCGGTTCGGGTGAGCAGGCCACCGGTGGTGGGCCCACCAGCGCCGGCCTGATCACTCTGGTGGCCCTGGTCGTGTTCATCGCCTCCTTCGCCTTCTCGCTCGGCCCGGTGGTGTGGACGGTGATCAACGAGATCTACCCGAGCCGGGTGCGGGGCCGGGCCGTGGCCGTGGCCACGGCCGTCAACTGGGGGACGGCGTTCCTGGTGAGCCAGACGTTCCTGAGCCTGGTCGACAGGATCGGCAACACCGGCGCCTTCTGGCTGTTCGCCGGGTTCTCGGTGATCGCCTACGTGTGGATATGGAAGAAGGTGCCCGAGACCAAGGGCCGCTCCCTCGAGGAGATCCAGGAGATGTGGGCCGACGAACGTCGCGACCTCGCCGCGTCGCAGGCCGTCGCGGTCGCGGCCGAGGAGTCCGGCACCGATCAGCCCCGGTGAGGCCCGCCCCGGCTCAGGTGTAGAGGCTCGCGATGTCGTCGGCGTAGCGGGCGTTGATGCCCCGCCGCTTCAGCTTCGAGGTGGGTGTCAGCACGTCGGAGTCGGGGAGCCACTCCTCGCCCAGGATGAGCACCTTCTTGACGGACTCGGCGTTGTTGAAGTTGCCCATGACCTCACGCACCCCCTCGTCGATCGCCGCGACGACCTCGGGGTGCCGGGCCAGGTCGTGGAGGTCGGCGAAGGTGATGTCGCGGGCCGCCGCCCACACCGGGGCCAACTCGGGGTCGAGGGTGACGAGCGCGGAGACGAAGGGCCGTTGGTCGCCGATGGCACACGCCTGGCCCACCAGTGGGATGAGCTTCAGCGCCGCCTCGAGGTTGGCCGGGCTCACGTTCTTGCCCCCGGCGGTGATGATCAGCTCCTTCTTGCGGTCGACGATGCGCAGGTAGCCATCGTCGTCGAGCACACCGATGTCCCCCGAGTGCAGCCACCCGTCGGCGTTGATGGTTTCCGCGGTCTTGTCCGGAGCGTTGAGGTAGCCGCCGAAGACGTTGCCGCCCTTGTAGATCACCTCGCCGTCTGGGGCCAGGGCGATGGTGCTGCCGGGGATGGCCGGGCCGACCGTGCCCGCCTTCACCCTGCTGGCCGTCCAGGTCATGGGGCCGGTCGACTCGGACATCCCGTAGATCTCCGACATCGGCACCCCGATGGCCCGGAACCAGGTGAGCACCTCGGCCGGGATCGGCGCGGCGCCGGTGACCGCGACGATGACCTCATCGAGGCCCACGAGCTCGCGGATCGGACGGAAGGCCACCTCGTCGAGGAACGCCCACGTGGCAACCTGCTCCTCGGTGGCCCGGCCCCAGTCGACCGCCTCGGCGATGGGCGCGGCCGCGGCCAACGCCTCGTCGAACTGGCGGGCCTTCTCGGGGTCGAGGGCCACGGCCGCCATCACGCCGGCGTGGATCTTCTCGAACACCCGGGGCACCCCGAACAGGAACTGGGGGCGGACCTCGCGCAGGAACGTGGACAGCAGGCCGGTGTCGGGACAGGTGGTGACCTCGTACCCCAGCGTCGAACCGCAGTAGTGGGAGGTGGCGCGTTCGGCGATGTGGGCCATCGGCAGGTACGACACCACCCGCTTGCCCACGTAGTCGTCGAACGGCAGGAGCAGCTTGAGGCTCTCGAGCGTCCAGATCACGTTGCGGTGCGAGATGGTGACGCCCTTGGGCGGGCCGGTGGTGCCGGACGTGTAGATGATCGTGGCCAGGGTCTCGGGATGGACCAGGGCGACGGCCGCCTCGAGATCGAGAGGATCGTGGTCGAGCAGCGCATCGAGGGACGTGGCATCGCCGGGCAGGTCGGCGCCGCCGGGGTGCACGACGACGAAGTGCTGGATGCCTTGAAGCTCGTTGCGCACCGAGAGGAACCGGTCGAGAAAGCCCTGGTCCTCCACGACGGCCACGACGGCCTCGCAGTGACCGGCGAGGTAGGTGATCTGGTCGGGGGCCGAGGAGTTGTAGATCGAGACCGGGGTGGCGCCGAGCACGGCCACCGCGAGGTCGACGACGTGGAACTCCGGGATGTTGCGCACCATCAGCACGACCCGGTCGCCGGGGGAGACCCCGAGAGCCTTCAGCCCCGCGGCCGTGCGGGCCACCCGCTCGCGGTACTCCCGGTAGGTCCAGTGACCCCACGTGTCGTCGTCGTTGCGCCATCGGATGGCCACGGCGTCGGGCACCCGTTCGGTGAGAGCGAGGAACTCACCACCCACGGTGCGCCCCTCGGCGAGAGCGTCGAGGTCGGACTTGGTGACATCGGTGACAGTCATGGCCGTGGGCCTCTTTTCTGGGCATAGAGTGTGATGTCGGTCACATCAATGAGGGACAGTGTGGCTCACGCACGCAGCGTCTGTCTCGTCGCGCTGACACGGGCGTCGCCGATGCCTGCGGCAGCGAACGCTGGCTGACCATCGCCAACCTCGTTGCTCCCGACCACTGAACCCACCGATGAGGTCGCGGGCGATGATGGGCAGGGCGGTCGGGGCCATCGCCTCGACGCCTCGAGCCCTATTCGAGGGTGGCGTAGTTGGTGGAGCGGTCCTC
>Ga0105046_10005704_pt1 | contig 19680 bp, 17 predicted proteins | sample MAT03_FD_78385 | JGI IMG/M metagenome (GOLD analysis project Ga0105046, IMG submission 78385) | Freshwater microbial communities from Lake Fryxell liftoff mats and glacier meltwater in Antarctica - MAT-03 (megahit assembly) | ecosystem: Environmental > Aquatic > Freshwater > Ice > Liftoff... | reverse complement strand
TCGCTTCGACAGTGTCCAGCCCTTCGTCCTGCTGAAGCTTGTAGGCCTTGAGCTTGTTCAGCAGACCGATGCCGCGACCTTCCTGCCGCATGTAGACGATCACGCCGGCACCCGCAGCGGCGACCTGCTGCATGGCGTAGGCGAGTTGCGGGCCGCAGTCGCATTTTTGGGAATGGAGCACATCGCCGGTCAGGCATTCGGAGTGCATGCGGACCAGCACCGGCACGTCGTGCACGGGCATCGCACCATCCTTGCCGGGGACGCCGATGCCGCCGAGGGTCAGGGCCAGGTGCGGCTCGGGATCGACGATCGAGGTGTAGGCGATCAGATCGAACTCGCCGAAGTCGGTCGGTAATTTCAGCTGAATCTCGCGCTTGACCAACTTTTCGCTGCGGCGGCGATACTCGATCAGGTCGGCGATGCTGCAGAGCTTCAGGCGGTGCGTTTGGCGGTAGGCTTGGAGGTCCCCGAGCCGGGCCATGGTGCCGTCTTCGTTGAGAATCTCGCAGATGACTGCGACTTCGCGCAGGCCCGCAAGCCTGCACAGATCGACGCTGCCTTCGGTGTGCCCGGCCCGGACGAGCACACCCCCGGTTCGGGCGATCAGGCCGTCGACGTGGCCCTTGTCCCGCACCAGATCGTTCGGCGTGCTGTTGGGGTCGGCACAGACGGCGATGGTGTGGGCACGGTCAGCCGCACTGATGCCGGTCGTGACACCGAGGCGGGCATCGAAGTTGTGCGTGAAGGGCGTGGCGGTGGGATCGAGGTGAACGCCGGGGAGCAGGTCGAGATTCAACCGGCGTGCCTGCGGTGGGGACATGGCCACGCAGAGTCGGCCGCAGGCTTGGCGGATCATGAAGTTGACGGCTTCCGGTGTTACGGCCTCGGCCGCCATCACGAGGTCGCCTTCGTTCTCGCGGTGTTCGTCGTCCACCAGCACGATCATGCGGCCCGCGCGAAGTTCACTGAGGCCGATTTCGATGGAATCGAATCGCATGGGTTCCGACGACATGCCGACTCCGGGTTGCGTGGGGAAACTTACTGTCCCCCCATCATACCGCCCATCATGCCGCCGGGACCACCGCCGGGCGGAGCTTGGTCCTTGTTGATCGGCACTTGCTTGAGGTCCGTGACGATCTTCACCACACGCCAATTCCAGATCGGCAAGTCGTTCCGCAACTCCAAGGACGGCTCGGCCGAGCGGACCGCACCCGCGGCTTCCGCTCGCAGTTTCGCCAACCGTGCCCGCAGGACCGCATCGTCTTGGTCCGACAGCTGCATGAACACCCGCGCCCGGGCGGTCGGCGGCTGTTGGCCTTCCGGGCTGAGGACGATTTCCGCCGCCTGCGAGTATTCCAGCCGCGGCCCCGAGACGGCCAGGGCCTGGTAGGTGTCGACGTTCATCCGCAGAATGCGGCCCGCAGGCGCGATCCGCTGCGGCATGTTCCAGAAGGTTTTGAACTGAGTGCGTTCGTAGTCGCCCGGGGGCTTGCCGTCCGCCTTGGCGAAGACGCCGTTGTAAAGTTGATCTTCGTACTTCGCCGGAAACGGCACAATCACGGACCAACTTCCCGCGGCGGCCTGACGCCCGCCCGCAGTGTTGACGAAGCCGTTCATCAGGTTGGTCGCATTCTGCGGCGATCCGTTCGGATCGACGAACGCGTAGTAAGCGAAAGTGCTGTTGCCGCGGGACAGGTTTTCCAGAAAGCCGTTGACGATCTCGCGGCAGTTGCCTTCGATCGCTTCGAGTTCCCAGCCGTAGGGCGTGAGCCGGCGGGCTTTGACGTAGCCGTCCTTGGTCGGCACGATGTACCAACGGCGCTGCTTCTTCGTGTCGATTTCCGCCTGCATCGGCACGACGAGATCGTGTTCGCCTTCGGGGCTGGTCAGCACGGCTTTCAGCGTGCAATTGATCTCGGTGTCCTTCTGATTCCAGTCGATGAAGCCGGTGATCTTGAAGCTGCATTCGCCCGAGTTGCGCAAGCACAGACGGGCCAAGTCCGAGGCGCGGAAACCGAGAACATTGTCCTTGAAGCCTTGATCCATCGTCTCCGCGTCGGTCGGGCCACGCAACGCCGAGCGCTTGCCGGGGCTGATCGTGGCGTACACGGCCGAGTAGAACTCGGGATCGACCGGGTTGGAGGGATCGAACTTCGACAGGTGAGACGTGAAGCTGCGGAATTCGCGTTCGGCATCGTTGCGGACGGCGAACTCGATGCCGAAGAGATAGGTCAGGTAGCCGAGACCGCCGATCACGCCGAGATACCAGGCGATGTTGGCGTATTTCTCGCCGGTCCGGGTGCCTTCGGCGGCGCGAATCTGCCGACGGGCGACGAAGGCCAGCACCACGGCGAGTACCGCCAGAAACAGCAGCCACGGCTGAATCAGCGACTGCTTGCGGACGAAAGCATCCAGGCCAGTCACGAGGATGATGAGGAAGAAAATGCCGGCGACGATCAACGAGGCCACGGCCGTCCAGGAGATCGGGGCGTAGCTCGGCAGGTTGCCGGTCGTATTCGACGGGAGTTTCGGCGTCGGCTCGGCCATCGGTTTCTTCCGTGGAAATGGGCGAAACGGTCTGTATTCGCGTTCCTCGGTGATACGCCGGCGGCCGTCGTCCGGTTCGTTGTTACTCGTCGTCCGTGTCGTCGACCTTCTCGGCTTTGGTGACGGTCGTCGTCGAGCCGCCGGAACCGCCGAAGTAGGGCGTGGGCAGGTTCATGCTGATGGTCATGTTGGTCGTGGCGATTTCGCCGGTGGGGTCGAGGTAGATCTTGTCCTGCAGAATCTCCTGCAGAACGATCGCCATGCGGTCGCCGGTTCGCAGGTCGACCAAGGGCTTGGAGCCTTTGTTCAGTTCGACCATCCGCTTCTGAATCAGCACGGAGAGCTTGAAGCGCCCGCCGACCTTGTTGACGATTTCTTCTTCTTTGATTTCATCGAGCATGGTGCCCACTCCCGGTTCGTGTGTAGTCCCGAATCACTGCTTCCAACGCTTCCGCCGCGGTCGTCAGGTCATCGTTGACGATTCGATGATCGAAAGCGTGCGCTTCCGCCAACTCCGCTCGTGCGGTCGCGAGCCGCCGCTGCACTGTTGCTTCGTCCTCGCTGCTGCGGCTCCGCAGCCGCGCTTCGAGCACTTCATTCGTCGGCGGCAAAACGAACACCGACACGTGATCGCCGGGGTGTAGTTCCCGGACCGTGGCCGCGCCTTGGACGTCGATGATCAGCACGGCGCCCACCCCGGCTTGCCGATGCGGGACGACCTCGGCCAGCGGCGTTCCATAGAAGTCGCTGCCGTGGACGACGGCATGCTCGAGCAGCCTGCCCTGTTGAATCGCGGCCTGGAACTCGTCAACTGTCAAGTAATGATAGTCGGTCCCGGGAATCTCACCCGGTCGCGGCGCGCGGCTGGTCGCCGTAATCGCCCGCCGCAACGGGATGTTGCCGCGACGCAGGACCTCATTGACGAGCGTGGTCTTACCGACCCCACTCGGCCCGGCAACGACGATCAGCGGACCCATCGCGGGATGAGTTGAGGTGTCGCTCATTCGATGTTCTGCACGATCTCGCGAATCTGCTCGGCCGCGCTTTTCATGTCGAACACCAAGCGTGATATCGCCACGTCCCCGGCTTTGGAGCCGAGGGTGTTGATCTCCCGGCCCATTTCCTGCACCAGAAACTCCAGCCGACGTCCCGCTCCGTCCGGGGCGCCGTGCGTCAGCAGTTCGTCAAACTGTTCCAAATGCCCGGTCAGCCGATGGACTTCCTCATTGACGTCGGTCCGGTCCGCATACAGGGCGATTTCGCGTACGAGATGTTCGGGTTGCACCGCGATTCCCGCGTCGGCAACGGCGGTGCGGATGCGTTCGAGCAATCGACCGCGATAGTCCGCCATCACCTGCGGCAGGTGAACCTTAACTCCGGCAAGAGCGTGAAGAATCGCCGCGTGCTTCGACCGCAGTTCCACGGTTGTGGTGTGCCCTTCGATTTTTCGGGCCGCCTGAAGTTGCTCGACGGCCTTGCCGAGTGCCGCTTCGACCATCGGCCACTCGGCTTCGCGGTCGGCGGATGCCATGGCGGCTTCGGGAACGATGCCGGGAACCGCCAGCAGACCGCCGAGCAGATGCGGCAACAGGAGGATGTTGCCGCTTTCTTCGCAGGTCAGTTTGAGTTGCTCGATCAACGCGACCAGTTTGCCGCCGTCGAGGCTTGGCTCGTTCAATGCTTCGGTTCGGCGGACGTGAATCTGAACCAATACCGAGCCGCGGCGAACGGTTTTGCGGAGGTGCTTCTCGAACTCGGATTCGAGCGACGGATAGGGTTCGCTGCCGCGGACGACAACCTTGAGGTGGCGATGGTTGACGGTGCGCAGTTCGACCGCGACGCCGAGCAACGGCGACTCCCAACGGCCGACACCGAAGCCGGTCATACTGAGAAGCATGGGAGGCCTTATTGCTGGTGACTATTCCTGGGCAACGATCGCACTGGGTTGCGGTGCACCTTCATCGCGGTCGAGTTGGGCGACCTTCACATGGATCATGATGATGAGCACCCACGCTCCGGCGAGCCAGAGAGTGAAGCGGGTGAAGGCATCGCCCGCCCGCGATCCGAACGCACTCGAGCCGCCGGCGCCGCCGAACGCTCCGGCCAAGCCGCCGCCCTTGCCGCGCTGAATGAGCACGATGAACATCAGGAACAGGCTGACGAAGATGATGGTCAGGTTGAGGACAATCGACATCGTCGATGCCGAAGCGAGCAAAGGCACGGTCCACCCCTCGGAATAAAAAACTTCCAAATGACGATTGTAAAGGCTGCTTCCCGTTCGGGAAGGGGAACCCTTACTTCGGCGCCGCCGCGATGATCGCCAGGAATTGGTCGGCCTTTAGGCTCGCGCCGCCGACCAAGGCTCCGTCGATGTCCGGCTGGGACAACAGTGCCGCGGCGTTCTCCGCCTTCACCGAGCCGCCGTATTGAATACGGACAGCTTCCGCGGTGGTCTCGCCGAAGAGCTTGGCGATTTTCGCGCGGACGAAGGCATGAGCAGTCTGCGCCTGCTCGGTGGTGGCCACCTTGCCGGTGCCGATGGCCCACACAGGCTCGTACGCGATCGTCACCTTGGTCATCTGCTCGGCGGTCAGCCCGGCGAGGCCGGCGGTCAGTTGCGTGTCGAGTACGGCTTCGGTCTTGTTCGCCTCGCGCTCAGCCAGCAGTTCGCCGATGCAGAAGATGACTTGAAGGCCCGCCGCGAGTGCGCCTTTGAGCTTTTTGTTCAGCACGTCGTCAGTCTCGTTGAGCCCGTGCCGGCGTTCGCTGTGACCGAGGATGACGTAAGTGCAGTCGGCGGCCAAAAGCATGGCCGGTGAGATTGAACCTGTGAACGCGCCTTCCTTCTCGGCATGGCAGTCCTGCCCGCCGACGGCGATGTCCGACTGTCCCAACGTTTCGGCAACGATCGTCAGCCATAAGAACGGCGGGAAGACGGCGACGTCCACATCCGTCCGCATCAGGCCCGCGTCGAGCGCCTCGGCGAGTTTGACGGCCTCGGCGGAGCTGGTGTACATCTTCCAGTTGCCGGCGATGAATGTCTTGCGGGCCATGGTTAGTGCACTTCCTCAGTCGCCGGGTTGGTCTTGGAAAATTCGCGGTTCATGGCCTCGGCCAGGCGGCGCAGATCGGCCATGAGGTCGAGGAACTGATGGGGGAGCAGGGCCTGAGGGCCGTCCGACATCGCCTTCTCCGGGCAGTTGTGGACTTCGACGTGAACGCCGTCCGCCCCTGCGGCCACGCTCGCGCGGCACATGCTGGGAATCAGGTCGGGCCGACCGGTGGCGTGACTCGGGTCGACGATGATCGGCAGGTGCGATTGGCCCTTCACGTTCGGCACGGCGGACATGTCCAGCATGTTTCGCGTACTGTCCTCGAAGCTGCGGACGCCGCGTTCGCAGAGCACGACATCCTTGTTGCCCTCGGCAAGAATGTACTCGGCGGACATGAGCAGATCCTTCACCGTCGCACTCATGCCGCGCTTCAGAAGAATCGGTTTCCTGGTCTTGCCGACTTCCTTGAGCAGGTCGAAGTTCTGCATGTTCCGCGCCCCGAGTTGGAGCATGTCCGCATAGCGGCATACGAGGTCGATCTGCCTGGGATCCATGACCTCCGTCACGGTGGGCATATCGTACTTCTGCCCGACTTCCTGCAGAATCTTCAGGCCGTCCTCGCCCATGCCCTGAAAGGCATAGGGGCTGGTTCGCGGCTTGAAGGCTCCGCCGCGCAGGATGTTGGCCCCGCCGGCCTTGACGTACTTGGCGACGATGTCCATCGTCTCGTAGTTTTCAACCGCGCACGGCCCGGCGATCATGGCCAAGCTGCCGCCGCCGATGCGGGTCTTACCGACGTAAACGATCGAATCCGCATTCGAGAACTCGCGCGAGGCGAGTTTGAAGGGCTTCATGATCGCCAGCACCTGCTCGACGCCGGGAATGACGGAAAAGTTGGCCGCCTGCGGCTTGGTTTCGTCGCCGATCACGCCGACGATCGTCCGGCTTTCGCCGCGGCTCACATGGGGCGTATACCCGAGTTCCTTGACGGTTTCGACGATGTGTTCAATTTGAGCCAGAGTCGCATCCGGCCGAATCACGAGAATCATGACGAGGACTATCCTTCCAACCGGCTCCGGGAGAGTTCACCATCGTTTCGGATACGACTTCGCGGCCCGAATGCAAGCCTGCGGCAACGGAGGTCGCGTTGGTCCCGATCGCCTGAAACGACCAGTCGATCCGGCCTCCGGTTGCCGTCGGCGTCAGGGTCAGACGAAGGCTGCCGCGAAGCGTTTCGGCCCGCCCGCCGCGGGTCACGGTCATGACGGCAGTCTGCTCCGTGCCGTCCCGGCGGTTTTCCGGCGATTCCAGAAACCAATCGACGACGGTCACGCCTGTGGCGTAGTATTCCGCCATGACCAATCCCTGCAACGCGGCCAAGGCGTCTGCCGGGGGATGGAGGCCGGCACCGTCGCCGGAGAGGGTCCACGTCCACGTTCCCGATTGCGTCGGATAAGTCGTCATGCTCGGTCTCGCGGGTCCGGCGGGAAATGACCACCGAGGCCCCGTACCGTCACCGCGTTGCCTTGTGACAAAGTCAGGCCGAAAGTTCCTTCACCAGGTTGGCGACGAGTTCCGGCTTGGCTTCCTTGAGGATGTGCTCGCGGCGGGCCTGCGGGATTTCCATCTTCTCCAACAATGTCGCGATCGTCGCCCACGCCTTCGCGAGCTTTTTACCTTCGCAGAGGTACAACTCGCCGGCGAGTTCGGAGAGGCGTTGGAGCTGAATGCCGTCGATGTTCTGGTAGTACCGCTTGATGATCTTCTGCTGGTGGGCGGAGAAGTTTTCCATCGCCATGATCGTCGCCTCCGAGGATGTTCGCCGACCCCGGTATGATAAGCGGCGATCGACCGATCCGGAACCACGGAGCAGGAATCCCGATGCGGGCGGTTCTTCAACGCACGACAGCGGCACGGGTTACGGTGGATGGGCAAACCGTCGGGGCCATCGGCCTCGGCTGGCTGGTGCTCGTCGGCATCGCGCCGACGGACGCGCAATCCGATGCGGCCAAACTGGCGGACCGGATCGCGGGACTGCGCGCGTTCGCGGATGAGGCCGGAAAGATGAATCTGAACCTCAATGCGGTGCAGGGCAGTGTGCTGGTCGTGAGCAACTTCACCCTCTACGCCGATTGCCGCAAAGGCCGCAGGCCCAGCTTCACACAGTCGGCAGCGGCGGATGTCGCACTGCCGATCTACGAGATGTTCCTGCGGGAATTGCGGCTGCTCGGCGTGCCGGTGCAGGCGGGCGTCTTCGGGGCGGACATGCGGATCGAACTCGTCAACGATGGCCCGGTGACGTTCGTGCTCGACACGACGGAATTCTGAGTCCTTCGATACGCAGGCTTGCAGGCGATGTGAAAGTTCGGCTAAGATCGCGTCGTTCCGCCTTCGCACTCGCCTCCGCATTCCAAGGACGCCCCAAACGTGGCCACAGCCGAACCCGTTCCGCCCGACCTCTCCACCCCCGTCAAAACCAATCACCCCATCGGCTTCTGGTTCTTCTTTTGGGGGGAATTCGCCGAGCGTTGCTCCTACTACGGCATGCGAGCCATCCTCGCCTTGTATATGACCGACCGCTTGGGCGTGGATGAGGGCAATGCCGGAACCTACATGGCTCTGTTTATCGCGGCGTGCTACTTCTTCCCGCTGATCGGCGGGTATGTGGCGGACAACTTTCTCGGCAAATACTGTACGATCATACTCTTCAGTGTCCCATACGTAATCGCGCAATTCACGGTGGGGATTGAGAATAAATACTACGTCTTCGGTTCCCTGTTGCTGCTTGCGATGGGATCCGGCGTCATCAAGCCGAACATCAGTACACTGATGGGGTTGACTTACGAACAGCAGCGGCCGGGACAGGATCAACTTCGCACCAGTGCTTTCTCTTGGTTCTACATGGCCATCAACATCGGCGCATTTCTGTCGCAGATCACGATGCCGCTGCTTCGCACCAAGTACGGCTATCAGGCGGCGTTCTTGTTTCCGGCAGTGTTGATGTCCTTGGCCTTGATCATTTTCGCGCTCGGCAAACGGTTCTATGCCAAGGAAAGCATCACGCGGAAAATCGTCGGCGACGAATCCCGCAATCGTAACCCGATCGAAGGAAAAACCATCACTGGGCTGCCGATCCACATCAAGTACGTGTCCGCGGAGGATAAGGCTGCCGACGCCGTCTTGAAGCGTCAGACGCTCGGCCGCATCGGACTGCTCTTTCTCACGGTCATGTTTTTCTGGGCGATCTTCGATCAGTCCGCGAGCACTTGGATCTTCTTCGCCAACGTCTACATGGACTGCACCCTATTCGGCGTACCGACCCCGCCGGACAGCATCCAAGCCTTCAATGCATTTTTCATCGTGCTGTTGGTGCCGGTCAGCGTGGGCTTCTTCAAGTTCGTTCCGCTGAAGGCGACGACCAAGATCGCACTGGGCTATGTGCTGACCGGGCTGAGCATGGTCATCATGAGCCTAGCCGGATTTCAGGCCGGACAAGCCCAAAAGTCCGTGAAATTGACCTTCGCGGAGGGCGCGATCGTGTTGCCCGCATCGACGCAGGTTCTTGCCGAGGTTATGTCCGGTACAGTCGATTTCGGCGGAGTCCAAGTGAATGCGAACGATTGGAAGTACGATGAGGAAAAGAAAAAGCTGACCTTCAGGAACGGAACCATCCGCCTCGCGGACGGCAAGGAAATCAAGATCCTAGAAGGGCACGGCGACTGGCCGCTGTCCGATGCGGATACCATCGCTGCGGGCGTCTTGGAGCCGCTGCTGAAGAAGGACGACGATCTGAAGGAGGTGAAGAAGGACGCGACGACGGTGACGTTGAGCGTCGTGGATTGGGTCGTGCCGGCCGAGCGGATCACCGTCTGGTGGCAGGTGTTTGCCTACCTGATTCTTACGATCGCGGAGATTCTCGTTTCGATCACCGGTCTCGAATTGGCGTTCGTGGCCGCACCGGCAACGATGAAGAGCTTCGTGACCGCCTGTTGGCTTTCGATCGTCTTCTTGGCGAACCTGCTCATCAACGCGCCGATCACGCAACTCTATCCGTTGATGTCGCCCGGCGTGTATTTCGCCATGTTGGCCGGCTTCATCGCGGTGATGCTGGCTGCGTACGCGCCGATCGCAAGCCGCTTCAACCGCAACCAGAAGCCGGCCTAATTTCTTCTTTAATGCGCACGGATCGCGGTTACGACCGCGATCGCCAAATTTCGGGATCGCGTGCGTTGTGAAAAACAGCGAGAACGATCACGCGATTCTTGAGGACGCGATCATAAACGCAATATGGAAAGCGATCCACCAAGGCTTCCCGCGTCTAGCGATACACAATCGGATAGCGAAGTGGTGTGGATTATGTGATTGTGAAGATCTGATCTTTTCGATTTCTTCAATTAATTCTTTGCCAAGTTCAGATCGTTGAGATTTGTACCCATTTCGATGCGGCAATCATATCGCATTCAGCAATTCTACACATAATCAATGAGAAACTCATACCTCGTCCAGCTCGGTGAGGATTCTCGCTTTGGCTGTCGGCCATGGACTTTCATCATCCGGATTGGTGTCACAGTCTGCGACAGTCTGCGATCCGACGATCAAGTTCGTCCTTCTTCGCCTGACTCAGCGGCAGCAACGAAGCTTCGGAGGCGATGCTGTTCCGGATTTCCTCGACCAGCGCGATCCGTTCGTCGCGAGGCAGGTGTGTGATACCCAGCGATTCCATCGTAACGGCCATGTGCGGACTCCTGAATGCTTACGAGTCATTCTACATGCCGGGGTCCTTTTTTTCCGGCTCCTTCTTTTCCACCGGAATCGGTGGGGCTTCGGCGGTCTTCGGCAGCGGGAGGGGATACTTGCGGATGAGATCGCCGACGTCGTTGCTCGAACCGGCGAGCAGTTGGCGGATGACGGCCAAGCGACCGCGGACTTCGGTGTCGGCTTCGGTCGCCGCGGCTTGGGTCAAGGCGGTGAGCTGGTTGGCGGGGATCAGCTTGCCGTAGGTTTGAATATGCTGAATCAGCCGGTCGCCGGCCCGAAGGCGCAGCTCCGGCTTGCGGCCAACGGTCATCGCTACGGCGAGCAGATCCTGCTGGGCCTCGGCACCCGGAATGCGTCCGACGGCGTCGATGGCCGGCTCGGCCAGGTCATCGTCCTTCATGGCGTTACGAAGCGCCGCTTCCGCAGGGCGGATGTCGTAGCCGAGCACTTCGCCCAGGGCCAGCTTGCGGAGCAGTTCCACGGCCCGGCGGGCGGCCTTCTTCTTGTTCGCGTTGTTGACCGGGGCTTGTGCCGGCGTCAGCCCGGCGGCCTTCAGGTCCTCGGCGAGTGTTGCCGGATTCACCGTCTCCGGGATCACGGCCGCGGTGAGTTTCCGCCCGCGGACGAAGCGTTGCAGGTCCTGCTCGACGATCAGATCGCGCGGGGCGTCGGCGGCGATGCCGAGGGCGACGGGGTCGATGCGGCTGAGCATGTCGTCCAAGAGTTTGCGGTGCGGGGCGTCGAGAGCACCGTCGAGTTCTTCAATCAGCCGCGTCAGCCCGGTAGCGGGCTGCTTGTCCACGGATTCGTCGAATTGTGGGGTGTTGGCGACAATGCGGGATTTGATTTCCAACGACTTGAAGGTGAGGGGTGACGATTCCAGCGTGACCGGGTGCTCGGCTGCCAAGGCGATGTAGGTCAGTTGCGGCAGCCGCTGATCAAGACGCGTCTGCAGGGACGCCGAGATCGGCAAACCGGCCCCGGCGACGAGACGCTGCAACCGGGCCAGCCTTAGTCGGAAGAGATCGTCCATGCGGCGGTCGCGGCTCGCGGCGAGTTGGACCTTGGCCGCTTCGACCTTCGCCCGGTCCCCATCGGCGATCGGGATCCGCGGATCGAAGGCAAACGGCGGCGGTATGGTGATCGACGATGTTTCCGTGATCGCGATCAGTGCGGCCAAGCGGAGCAGTTGCTGTTCCAGCGAGACCGGTCGAATCTGATCGACCGAGGCGACGATGAAGACCGGCTTACCGTCGATGGTGTTGCCGAGCATCGGGAACAGATCCGGCAGCGTTGGGTTGACCACGTGACGATCGACGAAGACCAGATCGGCATCGGCGGCACGATTCAGTCGGGTGGCCAACTCGCGGCCGGTGGCGAAGCGTTCGACCGTATAGCCGAGGTTGCGAAGCCCGGCCGCAAGGCGATCCCCACGCAGGTCGAGCGGATCGACGATCAGGGCTTTGCCGACTTCCTTGCCGGCCTGAACCAGCGTATCCGACGCGGCCACGCGGCGTAGGATGTCGACGATTTTGGCATGCCGGCCGTGGTTGGTGGTGCCGGCATTGATGATCCCGGCGGCGGCGGCGAGTTGCACGCGGACGTCCGGATAATCCAAGGCCTTGAGCAGCACGCCGGGTCGGCCGTTGCCTCCGACTTCGGCTGCGGGTCGGTCGCCGCGCTTGGCGAGCGCGGCCGTGAGACCGAAGGCGAGACTGGTTTTATTGTCCGCCAAGGCCCGTTCCAAAAGTCCGGAAAGCATGTTGAACGGCGCGGCGGCAAGCACCTGATACAAGGCCGGGTCGGTCTGGGCCAACTCGCCGAACTGGCCGGCTTCAACCGAGCGTTCGACGGTGAGCGACAGGAATTGTTCCTGAGCGGAAACGTCGTTGGGGTTGCGTTCGATGGCCCAACGCAGGTTGCGCACCCCAAGGTAATCGCCGGCCTGCACGGCGGTCAGGTCGGTTGGTGTGACGGTCTGATTGGCTTCGTCCCAACTCCAGAGCTTGACGCGGTCACCGGTGCGGAAGCGGCCCTTCTTGGCGACGAAGGGCGCTGCAAGCTTCACCAATTCTTCGGAAGCCGATCGTCGAGTCGAAAGCCCGCCGGTCAGTGCTTCGAGAGTGGCCGAACTGTAGCTGCGAATCGTCTGCAGGTCTTCGGTTTTGGACGAAGCGAAGTACCACAAATGCGGCGTGAAGTCCGTATCGCCCGAAGCCAACATCGCGGCAATGTCCGGCCGCGACGCCAGCGACCGCAGCACGATCAGTTTCTGCTCGCCGGGCAAACCATCGACGGCGCCGAGGATGCCGGGCAACTGTTCGATATTCAACTTCGTGATCATGCCCGCGATCCCGGCCCGCAGATTCGCGTCCGAGGACGTACGCAAGGCGTCGACGATCGCCGGTGCCGCCGCATCGCCGGCGAGACGGAGGCGGCCCTCGGCATAAATGCGTTCTTCCAGCGTCGCCCCGAGATTGCGGACGAATTTGGCGACGGTCGCGGGGTCTTGGTTCAACTTTTTGTTGGCAACTTCCGCCTTCGCGATGATCTCTTCGACCGCCTTCATCGCATCCGCTTGGGCCTGTTGATTGTCGGACCAGACGGGGACGTTGCGGAGCTTGACGAAGACCGTCGGCTCGTTCCTGGCCAACTCGAGCAGGTCCTGGTCAGACGGATTCGCCGCCGCGAACTTCTTCAAATTCTCCGCTGCCACGTCGAAGCGGCCGTCGCGGATGTCGTTCTGAGCCTGGCGGAACAGCTCCAGCGGCGTCTTGACGACCGCTTCGCCGGGTACGCCCGCAGGCGGCTGGGCCATGACGATGACGGCGGGGACGCCGAGGAGCGCAGTGGACAATCCGAGTGCGGCACGCAGTTTCACCGGGTCATCCTCCGAACGGGCCGACGGAACAATTCAAACGAAGTACACCCGGCCGAATTTCGGCCGTCATCGTCAAGACATTCTGCGCGGCCGGAAAGCCCTCAGCAATCTTCTTCCGGCCGGACCAAGTCGTCGTAGGTCTCCCGTCGGCGGATTAATCGGTGCGATTCACCCGCCACGAGAACTTCAGCCGCCCGAGGCCGGCTGTTGTAGTTCGACGCCATGCTCATGCCGTAGGCACCGGCGCTGAAGGTGCAGAGCAGGTCGCCGCGTTCCAGCTTCGGCAGATTGCGGCCTTTTGCGAGATAGTCGCCCGATTCGCAGACCGGGCCGACAACGTCTTGCGGGGTCGTTCCCGGCATCGCCGCTTCATAGTCCGTCGGTCGTTCCGGCACATCGACGCGCGGCTGCACCGGCCAGATGCGGTGGAAGGAATCGTAGAGCGTCGGGCGGATCAGGTCGTTCATGGCCGCGTCCTGGATCACGTAGTGCTTGCCGCCCGTGTCCTTGTTGAACAGCACCCGGCTGACGAGAACCCCGGCATTTCCGACGATGAAGCGACCGGGTTCGAGAACGAGCCGACAGCCGGTTTCCCGCACGGCAGGCAGGATGACGGCGGCGAACTCGCTTACGGGCAAGGCCTCCTGCATTCGGTAGTGGATGCCGAAGCCGCCGCCCATGTTGAGGTAGCGGATATCGTGCCCCTGCTTGCGGAAGGCCGCGATCAGTTGTACGGCCTTGGCGGCACCGGCCCGGTACGACTCCGCCGAGAGAATCGGCGAACCGAGGTGCATGTGCAGGCCGACGATCGCCAAGCCCGGCTTGCCCAAGGCTTTCGCCGACACTTCCAAAACGCCTTCGATGTCCAATCCGAATTTAACGCCTTTCACACTCGTATCGGTTTTGGCGTGCGTCTTCGGCGGCAGATCCGGGTTCACCCGCAGCGCCACCGGGGCCAACTTGCCCATGGCGGCCGCGACTTCACCCAGCGCGAACAGTTCTTCTTCGCTTTCGACGTTGAAGAGCATGACGTCGTTTTCAAGGGCGTAGCGCATCTCGGCCGCAGACTTGCCCACACCGGCGAAGACGATCTTGGCCTTGGGTCCGCCGGCCTTCAGTGCCCGGTAAAGTTCGCCGCCGGAGGTGACGTCGAACCCCGCTCCGTGCTCGGCCATCAGTTTGCCGATGTGGATGTTGCCGTTCGATTTCACGCTGTACGCGATGATCGGTTTAGCCTCAGCGAAGGCCGACTGGATCTGCGCGAGGTGATGCACCAGTGTCGCGCGGCTGTAGACGTAGACCGGCGTCCCGTAGGTCTCGGCGATCGCGGACAGCGCGACGTCTTCGCAGAAAAGGTTGCGGTTGCGGTAGTCGAAATGGTCCATGAAGTTTCGCGTGTGTTGAAGGAAGTCTGCCGGCCGTGACGACGATTCGGCTTACAAGAACAGTGTAAGAACCCCGCCGCGGCGGGCAGCACCGGAGAGCGGAAGATGATGCGATACCTGTCGGCCCTGTTCGGATTATACCTGCTTGGCATCGCCGGCGCTCACGCCGCCGACCCGGCATTCACTGCTTCGCCGTGGATGCCGCTGTTTCAAGGCATCGAACTGTGCAATCTTAAGTCCGAGATGCCAAGGTTGAATCGCGGCCACGCGGTGAGGATCAACCTGCAGGCTGACGGGGTCCGACTGCTCGCGACGCCCGGCAACGGCGATGCCGCGGGTGAAACCGACGGCCTGAAGACGAGCACCTTTCTGACGAAAAACAAGTTGCAGTTGGCAATCAACGCGGCACCTTACGGCCCGATTCATGCGGTTGAAAACAAAGCTCAGAACGTCGCGGGCTTGCAGGTGTCCGGCGGTCGGTTGATTTCCGAAACCGAAGGCAAGTTGCCGGCGTTGCTTTTCACCAAGGCGAACAAGGCAAGCATCGCCGCGCCACCGTTCGACCTCGCGGCGATCGAGAACGCCATCGGCGGATTTCAGATTGTCCTGACCAAAGGCGAGGTCATTCCCGGCAGCAAGGATGTCCACCCGCGGACTGCCGCGGGGATATCGGCCGACGGCCGGATGCTGATCCTGCTTGTCGTCGATGGCCGCCAAAAAGACTACAGCCTCGGGCTGACAACCGCGGAAGTCGGAATCTGGTTGAAGGAGCTGGGCTGTGCTGAAGGCATCAACCTGGATGGCGGCGGTACGACAACCCTGGCAACCGAAGACGGGGGCAAAGCCAAGATCGTCAACCGCCCGATCCACGCCGGCAAACCCGGTACGGAGCGCGTCTCGGCGAGCCATCTTGGGGTCTACGCCAAACCGCTGCCGATCAAATAACCCCCAGCCGATCCTGCCAAAACTTCAACTGCACCGCCACCTGTGCCGGCGCCGCCGAGCCGTAGCTCCGGAACGCCGCCACGGCGTTCGCACTGCCGAGCGCCGAGCGGATGGTCGCCGCCGAGCCGGGGGCCGCTTCCTCGAAAGCCTCGTCCGGCAGATCATTGAGCCGGCATTTGGCGACCTCGCAGCGGCGGACCAACTTGCCGACGGCCTCGTGGGCCAAACGCATCGGGACGCCGAGAGCAATGAAGCGTTCCATGAGAGTGGTCGCATCGAGAAAGCCGTCGTCGATACGCGAAGCGATCACTTCGCGACGGAGTTTGGTCTGTTCCACGAGCGGTGCTGCCACACCCAAGCATGCGGCTACGGTGTCGGTTGCGTCGAAGAGGGCAGCCTTGTCTTCCTGCAGGTCGCGGTTGTACGCCAGCGGTAGTCCTTTCACGAGCACGAGCAGTTGCTGCAACGCCCCGATGACGCGGCCTGCCTTGCCGCGCGTCAGTTCCAGCACATCCGGGTTTTTTTTGTGCGGCATGATGCTCGACCCCGTGCAGAACGCATCGGGCAGTTCGATGAAGTTGAATTCGGTCGTGCTCCAAATCACCCATTCCTCGGCCCAACCGCTCAGGTGCACCGCGATGACGGAGAGGGCGAAGACAAACTCCAAGAGAAAGTCGCGGTCGCTCGAAACATCCAAACTGTTGCGGGCGACACTGTCGAAGCCGAGCGCACCGCGGACGTGGTCCCGGTCGATCGGCAGCGTCGTCCCCGCCAAAGCGGCGGCGCCCAGCGGCAGGATGTTGACGCGCTTGCGGCAGTCCGCCAGCCGTTCGCGGTCCCGCTGAAACTTTTCGACATAAGCCAAAAAATAATGCCCCGCGGGCACGGGCTGCGCCCGCTGCAGGTGCGTGTAACCGGGCAGGATCACGTCGGCCTCGCGGACGGCCGAGCCGACGAAGGCCCGCTGCAGTTCCGCGAGTTGCTCATCAAGCCCGTCGATGGCTTCGCGGACCCAGAGTTTCACATCGGTGATGACCTGATCGTTGCGGCTGCGGGCGGTATGCAATTTCCGGCCCAGGTCGCCGAGCTTGGCGATCAATGCCCGCTCGATGTGGGTGTGCACGTCCTCCAGCGAAATCGTGAATTCCATGCGGTCGGCTTCGATGTCCGCCGCGATTTCGTTCAAAGCCGTGCAGATCGAAGCCGCTTCCGGGACGGTCAGCAGTCCGACGTGGGCGAGCATGCGGGCATGGGCTTGGCCGGCCTGTACGTCCTGCCGGTACAGCCGGCGGTCGATGGTGATCGATTCGGTAAAGGCCTCGACCCGGCGATCCGTTTCCCCGCTGAACCGACCGCCCCAGGTTTTCTGACTCATCGCCGCGTGCCTCCCGCCCTGCTGTTGCAACCCACCTCACTCTATCTTTCAACGGGTGGGGGAACAGCGTGACACCGATTCGACCCATGCGGGGTATCATGCGGGGTAGCCACCGTTGCCGAGGATTTGCCATGCGTCTTGCCGCCGTTTCCGTCATCGTTTTCGCAACACTGTTCGGCTCGATCGCTCGATCGGCCGAGGTGCCGCCGCCAACGGTGGAACTTCGGATTCAGTCAGTCAACCAGTTGTTGCCGACCTTCGAATACGTCGCCGGCATCTTCAACCAGGCCGAGGCGGGCAAACAGGGTGTCGAGTTCCTCAAAACCCTGACGGACGACAAAACCGGCATCGACGGCATCGACCCCGCCCGTCCCTTTGGGATGAGCATCGCACTGACCAAGGATGTGGTCGACAGCCCCGTGATCGTCATGCTCCCGCTGGCGGACGAAGCGGCGTTTCTGGACCTGCTGCGGGACAAGCTGGACCTCGATCCGAAGAAGACCAAGGACGTGTATGAAGTCGAAGTCCCGAACGTGCCGGCACCGGTCTTCTTCCGGTTCACGCAGGGCTACGTCGTTGCCACGGTTCAGAATGCCGGAAACCTCAACGACGCGAAGTTCCTGCCGGTCAAGGAATTCTTCGCCGTTAAGCCGCAGGGCATTGCCGACCTGAGGGTCCACCTCGACCGCGTCCCCGAGGACGTGACAAAGGTGGTACTGGCACAGCTCGAACTGAAACTGCAGGACGAACTCGCCAAGCCGATGGATGGGGAAACCGTCGGGCAGAAGAAGCTTCAGCTCTGGGTCGGCGAGCGCCTCACCGAGGTCGTGCCGATGCTGCTGAAGCAGGGAAAACTGCTGAGTCTCACACTCAACGCCGATGCGAAGAGCGATGCCCTGACGACCGACGTGCGATTCTCCGCCAAGGACGGCACCGCCCTCGCCGACATCCTCGCCGCCCTGGACGGCCGCAGTGGCCTGCCTCTTGTCTCTGACGCCGACGCGCTCAACGTACTCGCACTGAACGCGAAACTCGCCTTACCGACACAGGCCCGCGAGTCGTTCGAGCCGGTGTTGGAAGCCTTGTTGAAGGACTTCGTCGAGCAGGCCAAGGAGAGCGAACGCGGCTTTCTGATCGTTGCCCTGGATGCAATCAAGCCGACCATCCAGGCTGGGGAACTCGACATGTCCGCCGCACTCGTCGATGCGGCGGACGGCAAAAGCTCGACCGTGGCCCTCTCGATGAAGCTGGTCAAGGGGTTGGAGATCGAGAAGCTGCTGAAGCTCTTCGGCCCGTTCTTGCCCTCCAAACAGGGTAAGTTCACGTTGAATGCCGACAAGGTCGACGGCAACGCGATCCACAAACTCGAACTCAACGACGACCGCCTCAAGACGCTCTACGGCACCAACGCGATCTGGTTGTCGGTCCGCGACGACCGTCTGACGCTGACCGTCGAGCCGGACGGTTCGCGGATCAAAGCAATACTTGCCGCCAAGCCGAATGCCGCCGCCGCACCGTTGACATTGCGGGCGACCGCAAGCCGCCTGCCGAAGTACTTCGATTCCAAGTTGGACGCGAAATTGCTCGACGTCGTCCGCACCGAAGTCTTCGGCGACGGCAAGAAAGCAACCGGCGACACAATGGAAGTCAGCCTGACCGGCGGCAAGGAACTCCGCCTGAAGCTGACGACCCAAGGCAAAGCCGTGAAGTTCCTGGCGGTGCTCGATCAGGAATCGAAGAAGTAAGCCTTTGAAACTTCACTCCTGCCGCAACGCCGGGATCACCGCCTGCCGTGTCACAGCCACCACCGCGACGGCGGCGACTGCGAGCCCGACGCCGAGGGTGGCGACAATCAGCAACCCGGCGTTGGCCCACGGAATCGTTCCGCCGAAGGCGAGGTTCGGCAGCACCGCCGCCAACGCCGCCACGACGCCGAGGCCGACACCGACGACCAGCAGAAACAGTGTTTCGCCCAGCACCAGCATTTGCAGCGCCCGGCCGTTCCAGCCGATCGCGCGGAGCAGGGCCAACTCACCGCTGCGCTCGCGGATGTTCCGCAGGATCACGACGCTGATGCCGAGGACCGCAAGCAGCAGCCCGAGGCCGCCGAGAAGTTGAAACACGGTGAGATAGGCACCGACGACTGCGAGATACTTCCCGGTGATCGCGCTCGATTTCTGGACGGTCACCCCGTTGGCCCGCAACCCGGCATTGAGTCGCCGCACCACGGCGTCCTCTTTCTCGGCAGGCACATCGAGCAGGAACAGGTTGAAGCCGTCCTGCCGGGGGAACAGCGTGCGAAAGTTGCCGTCGGCCATGAGCAGTTCACTCTGGAAGACGGAATCCTGAAGCAAACCAACGATCTTCAGCTTCACCATGGCGCCGTTCTCGTCCGGCACGTCGACGATGCCGCCGAGCAGCGTTTTCAGCATGAAATAAGCAGTGTTCTGTTCCGCGAAGACCGGGATCGCTTCGCCCGGTTTGACAAGCAGCAGCCAGGGGTTGGCGCGCTCTTCGGGAGTTTCCGCCAGCGTCTGCGTGAAGCGGAAACCGCCGCGATCGACGATCGCTTGCGGCACGCCCAGCACGCGCGGCTTGGCGGCTTGGTACAGGTTCAGGCAACTCGCGTCGTCCCCGCGCCGAAGTCGGAAGGGGAACGCGTTCAGGCCGTCGAGATCGGCGATCGCGGCATCGAGACGGGCTTGCTTCGTCGGCCCGTTCGGGTCGCGCTTCACT
>Ga0105046_10005703_pt1 | contig 19682 bp, 23 predicted proteins | sample MAT03_FD_78385 | JGI IMG/M metagenome (GOLD analysis project Ga0105046, IMG submission 78385) | Freshwater microbial communities from Lake Fryxell liftoff mats and glacier meltwater in Antarctica - MAT-03 (megahit assembly) | ecosystem: Environmental > Aquatic > Freshwater > Ice > Liftoff... | reverse complement strand
TGATTTGTGCAAATCGCCGATATGCTGCAAGTCATGTTTGGTGCCACCGTGGTCGCTGACGAGTCACAGGTAGATCGCGTGCAGCTGCCCGTGCGCCGAACGTCGCCCGTACCGGTCGACGCGTTAATCGATCCGACGGTTGACGCGGCGGCGCAGCTGCTCGACGACCCGCAGGAGTGGGCAACATTCAGCCGCGCCAGTGAGGCGCACCCTGGGTGGATCGAATCGAACCTCGTCATCGAAGGCATGACGTGTTCGGCCTGCGCAGTGACGATCGAACATGCCCTGTGTGCGATGCCCGGTGTTCAGCGCGCCGATGTCAGCGCCGCCAGCCACCGCGCGACCATCGTCTGGTCGCCAGACCAGGTGCAGCCCTCCGGCTGGATTGCTGCCATCCGCCGCACCGGATACGTTCCGTTGCCGGCCAACGACAGCAGCGCCCGCGCCGCGCGCAAACAGGAGAGCCGTGCCGCCTTGTGGCGCTGGCTGGTCGCAGGCCTTTGCATGATGCAGGTCATGATGTACGCCTACCCGGCGTATGTCGCGCTGCCGGGAGACCTCAGTGCCGAGTCCGAGCGCCTGTTGCGGTGGGCCTCGTGGGTATTGAGCTTGCCGGTGGTGCTATTTTCCTGCGAGCCGTTTTTCCGCAATGCCCTGCGTGACCTGGCGCAGCGTCGCATCAGCATGGACCTGCCGGTCGCCATTGCGCTGGTCATCACTTTTGCGGTCAGCAGCGCTGGAACCTTCGATCCGCAGGGGCCGTTTGGCCGCGAAGTTTTCTTCGACTCGCTGACGATGTTCGTCTTTTTCCTGTTGACCGGTCGCTGGCTGGAGTTGCGTATGCGCGATCGCACGGCCGGCGCGCTTGAAGCCATGGTCAACCGCATGCCCGAGGTGGTGCAGCGCCGGCAGGCGGACGGCAGCTTCGAGGCGGTCTCTGCGCGTCGGCTGTGCGTGGGCGACATCGTGCGGGTGCTTGCGGGCGAGGCGATGCCGGCCGACGGCGTGATCGTGCAAGGCACGACGCAGGTCGACCAGTCACTGCTGACGGGCGAGTCGACGCCGGTGACGCGTGGCGTCGGCACACCGGTGGTCGCGGGAAGCTTCAACCTGTCGGCGGCGGTCGAGGTCCGGGTCGAGCAGGTGGGTGAGCAGACGCGTTTTGCCGCGATCGTCGCGCTGGTGCACAGCGCGGCCACAGCCAAGCCTCGTCTGGCGCAGCTGGCCGATCGGATTGCCAAACCTTTCCTGATCGGCGTGTTGCTGGCGGCAGTTGCAGCTGCGGCCTTTTGGTGGTCTTACGGTCCGGGTCATGCCCTGATGGTTGCGGTAGCGGTTTTGATCGTCACCTGTCCCTGTGCCCTGTCGCTGGCCACGCCCACGGCCATGCTTGCCGGCGCCGGCACTCTCGCGCGTGCCGGCGTGCTGGTGCGCCGTTTGCAGGCGCTCGAGGCGCTAGCCGCCGTAGACAGCGTCGTGTTCGACAAGACGGGCACCCTGACACATGATGTGTTGCGTGTCGAGGCGGTAGACGTACGCGCGGGCTTGTGCCAGCAGCAGGCGCTGGCGATGGCCGGCGCGCTGGCGCAACAGTCGCTCCATCCCGTGGCTCGGGCACTGGCGCTGGCCGGTTCCGCGACCGATCAGGGCAAGCGTTGGAGCGCGCAGGGGGTGGTGGAGCAGGCCGGAGAGGGCCTGAGTGGCAGTCTGCAGGACGCCCAAAGCGGTGATGTGATCGACGGTCTGCGCCTGGGGAGCGCACGGTTCTGCGCACCGGTCACAGGTGACGCTGGCGGCGCAACAACCCATTTGTGCGACGCCTCGGGTTGGCTGGCCAGCTTCGGGTTGGCCCAGGAATTGCGAGCCGACGCGGCGCAGACCGTGGCGCATTTGCGCAAAGACGGCGTAGCGGTGCATATGTTGTCGGGCGACCAGCGCGCCGCAGCGGCGGTGATTGCCGGTGAGTTGGGCATTGCATCCGTGCAGGCCGAATGCACACCCGATGCCAAGCTCGCGTTCTTGCGCCGCTTGCAGGCCGATGGCCATCGTGTCGCTATGGTGGGCGACGGATTGAACGATGCTCCGGTGCTGGCCGGTGCGAACGTGTCCTTCGCGGTGGGCCGCGCCACTGCGCTGGCACAGTCGCAGGCGGACTTCGTCGTGCTCGGCGAGCAGTTGTTGCGGGTGCCCCAGACGTTGCGCCTGGCGCGCCGCACCATGCGCGTCGTGCGTCAGAACCTGGCTTGGGCGCTGGCCTACAACCTGGCGTGCATTCCGTTGGCAGTCGTAGGCTGGATACCGGCGTGGCTGGCCGGTCTGGGAATGGCCGCCAGTTCCTTGCTCGTGGTGCTCAACGCGATGCGGCTGTCGACTGACCTGGAGCGCGCAGAAGGCTGATCATGGATATCTTGTATTTGCTCATCCCCTTGTCGGTCGTGCTTGTGTTCTTCATACTGGCCGGCCTCTGGTGGGCCATCCACCGGGGCCAGTTCGACGATATCGAGCGCGAAGGAGAGCGGATTCTGGAGGACCCGTGAAGTCTTCGTCGCCCATTTGATGTTGGTCAAACCGATGGCGGGTTTACCAGCGGAAACTTGAAACAAATCAATTCGGAAGCCCAAAAATGCAATTTCCCAATGCGAAGGCCACTGCATACAACGATACGGTGGTGCGGCAGTTTGCCATCATGACCGTGGTCTGGGGCGTGGTCGGAATGCTGGTCGGGGTCATCATTGCGGCGCAGCTGACCTGGCCGGAACTCAACTTCGGCATCCCCTGGTTCAGTTACGGTCGCCTGCGGCCGCTGCACACCAACGCCGTGATCTTCGCGTTTGGCGGTTGCGGCCTGTTTGCCACTGCCTATTACGTCGCCCAGCGCACCTGCCAGGTGCGATTGTTTGGCGACAAGCTGGCGGCGTTCACGTTCTGGGGCTGGCAGCTGGTGATCGTGGCCGCAGCCATATCCCTGCCGCTGGGTTATACGCAGGGCAAGGAATACGCTGAACTGGAATGGCCGATCGACATCCTGATCACGCTGGTCTGGGTCGCGTTCGCCGTGGTGTTCTTCGGCACCATCGGCACCCGCAAGGTGCGCCATATCTATGTTGCCAACTGGTTCTTCGGCGCGTTCATCCTGGCCGTGGCCTTGCTGCACATCGTCAACAGTGCAGCCATTCCGGCCGACTGGATGAAGTCGTATTCTGCCTATGCCGGCGTCCAGGATGCCATGGTGCAGTGGTGGTACGGTCACAACGCAGTGGGCTTTTTCCTGACGGCCGGCTTCCTGGGCATGATGTATTACTTCATACCCAAGCAGGCCGAACGGCCGGTCTATAGCTACCGCCTGTCGATCGTGCACTTCTGGGCTTTGATCTTCACCTACATGTGGGCCGGTCCGCACCACCTGCACTACACCGCATTGCCGGACTGGACGCAATCGGTGGGCATGGTGTTTTCGCTGATCCTGTTGGCGCCGAGCTGGGGCGGCATGATCAACGGCATCATGACCTTGTCGGGCGCCTGGCACAAGCTGCGCGACGACCCGATCCTGCGTTTCCTGATCGTGTCGCTGTCGTTTTATGGCATGAGTACGTTCGAAGGCCCGATGATGTCGATCAAGACCGTCAACGCGCTGAGCCACTACACCGACTGGACCGTGGGTCACGTGCATTCGGGCGCCCTGGGCTGGGTCGGTCTGGTCACGATGGGCAGCATGTACTACCTGATTCCGCGCCTGTTCGGCCGCAAGCAGATGTACAGCGTCAAGGCAATCGAGATCCACTTCTGGACCGCGACGATCGGTATCGTGATCTACATCGCCGCGATGTGGATCGCCGGTGTCATGCAGGGCCTGATGTGGCGCGCGGTCAACCCGGACGGAACCTTGACCTACACCTTCGTCGAATCGGTCAAGGCCACGTTCCCGTTCTACTTCCTGCGGCTGATGGGTGGCCTGTTGTACTTCGGCGGCATGCTTGTCATGCTCTGGAACGTCTGGAAAACCGCGACCGGCGGCAAGGCGGTCATTGTCAATATTCCTGCGGCTGCCGCACACGCCTGAGAAAGAAGTACCCACCATGGCAAACGAAAAACCGACTTCCCATGAGGAAACGCCGGGCCGCTCCCAAGTTTCCTCACCCCCCCTTGGGGGGCCTGGCAAAGCCAGGGCTGGGGGCGCTCTCATGTCGCACGAGCGGGTCGAGACCAACAATTTCCTTATGATCGTGCTGATCCTGCTGGTGCTGGCAGTCGGTGGTCTGGTCGAGATCGTCCCGCTTTTCTTTCAGAAGTCCACCACGGAGCCCATCAAAGGCGTCGAACCCTACACGCCGCTGCAACTGGCCGGACGTGACATCTATGTGCGGGAAGGCTGCTACAACTGCCACTCGCAGATGATTCGCCCGTTTCGCTCCGAGACACTGCGGTACGGCCACTATTCGGTGGCCGGCGAGTCCGTCTATGACCATCCGTTCCAGTGGGGCAGCAAGCGCACCGGGCCGGACCTGGCCCGTGTGGGGGGCAAGTACAACGATGAGTGGCATCGCATCCACCTGAACAATCCGCGCGACCTGGTGCCTGAGTCGAATATGCCGGCTTATCCCTGGCTCGAGACCACGCTGGTGGCCAGCGCCACACTGCCGGCACATATGCGCGCGCTGCGCAAGGTCGGTGTTCCCTATACCGATGCGCAGATCGCTGGCGCGACCGAAGAGGTCAAGGGCAAGACCGAAATGGACGCCACCATCGCCTATCTGCAGATGCTGGGCCTGGCCCTCAAATAACGCGGGAGCATTTCATATGGACATCAATATCCTGCGTTCGATTACCACCGTTGGGGCCCTGGTCGTGTTTCTGGGCATTGTCTGGTGGGCCTGGTCGAAGAACCGCAAACGTGACTTCGAGCAGGCGGCCAACCTGCCATTCGACCAAGACTGACGCAACGCACAAGGAACAAGGAACAAGCATGAGTGACTTCACCAATGGCTTCTGGTCGATCTACGTGAGCGTCATCACGCTGATCAGCATTTTTGCCTGTCTGTTGCTGCTGTGGTTCAGCGGCAAGGCCACGGCCATGACCGCCCATGACAACACGACAGGCCATGTCTGGGATGGAGACCTGCGCGAGATGAACAACCCGCTGCCGCGCTGGTGGGTCTGGCTGTTCATCATCACGGTCGTCTTTTCGCTGGTTTATCTGGTGCTGTATCCCGGGCTGGGTACCTATGCCGGGCAGCTGAACTGGACGTCAACCGGACAACACGCTGCGGAAATGAAAAAGGGCGAGGACCAGGTCGCGCCCTTGTACGCGCGTTTCGCGGCGATGAAGACCGAGGACATCGCCAAGGACCCGCAGGCGATGGCGATCGGCGAGCGCCTGTTCATGAACAACTGCTCGCAGTGCCACGGATCGGACGCCCGGGGCAGCAAGGGTTTCCCGAACCTGGTCGATGGCGATTGGCTGTACGGCGGCCAACCTGAGCAGATCGTCGAGACCATCACCAAGGGACGCGCGGGCAACATGCCACCGCTGGCGGCCGCGCTGGGCACGGTCGACGACGTGCGCAACGTCGCGCAGTATGTGCTGAGCCTGTCCGGCGGTCCACACGATTCGCTCAAGGCCGCGCTGGGCAAGTCGAAGTTCGGCGTCTGCGCCGCTTGCCATGGCAATGACGGCAAGGGCAATCAGGCCCTGGGCGCGCCCAACCTGACCGACGACATCTGGCTGCACGGCTACGGCGAGAACGCGATCCTGGCGATGGTCAACAACGGCAAGGTCAATCAGATGCCGGCGCAGAGCGACAAGCTGAGCGCACCGCAGATCAAGGTCTTGGCCGCCTATGTCTGGGGCTTCTCGAACAAGCCGGCCGTGGCCGGCAATTGAACCCGGGACGGTTTGCCTTGAGTAACACGCAGCGCACAGGGCACAAGGTCATTCCGATTGTGCCCGTCGGTCCAATGGATAGCGCGATTGCGGCCGATCCGGAAATGGTGTCGCTGTATGAGGCGCACAAGAAAATCTACCCGCGCAGCGTGTCCGGGTTGTTCCAGAACTGGCGCTGGGTCATGGTCTGGATCACGCAACTGGTGTTCTACGGCCTGCCGTGGCTGGACTGGGGCCAGCGCCAGGCGGTGCTGTTCGACCTGGGCGCGCGGCGCTTTTACATCTTCAATCTGGTTCTGTATCCGCAGGATTTCATTTACCTGACCGGGTTGCTGGTGGTTTCGGCGTTGTCGCTGTTCCTGTTCACGGCGGTGGCGGGGCGCCTGTGGTGCGGATACGCCTGCCCGCAGACGGTTTACACCGAAATTTTCCTGTGGATCGAGAAGCAGTTCGAAGGTGACCGTTCGGCGCGGATGCGGCGCGACGGCGGGCGACTGTCGGCCGACAAGTTTCTGCGCAAAGGCGGCAAACATCTGGCCTGGCTTGCGGTGGCGCTGTGGACCGGTTTCACCTTTGTCGGGTATTTCACGCCGATCGCGCAACTGGGTAGCGAACTGATGGCGTTGCGCATGGGCTCCTGGGAGGTGTTCTGGAGCGTCTTCTACGGTTTTGCCACCTACGGCAATGCCGGTTTCATGCGTGAGCAGGTGTGCAAACACATGTGCCCGTATGCCCGTTTCCAGAGCGCGATGTTCGATCGCGACACTTTGATCGTCACCTACGACGAGCAGCGCGGTGAGCCGCGTGGCCCGCGCTCGCGCAAGGCCGACCCGACCAAGCTCGACCTGGGCGCCTGTGTCGATTGCACGCTGTGTGTGCAGGTCTGTCCCACCGGCATCGACATCCGCAACGGGCTGCAATACGAGTGTATCGGTTGCGGCGCCTGCGCCGACGTCTGCGATACGGTGATGGACAAGATGGGATATGCGCGCGGCCTGGTCAAATATTCCACGCAAAACGGAGTCGAACAGAACTGGAGCAGCAAGCAGATGCTGCGCCATGTCGCGCGTCCGCGCGTCCTGCTGTATTGCGGCATTCTGTTGGCCATCGTGCTGGCGATGGGTATCAGCCTGGTGCTGCGCACACCGTTCAAGGTCGACGTGGTGCGTGATCGCGGTACATTGGCGCGTATCGTGTCGGGCGGCAAGATCGAGAATGTGTTCCGGTTGCAGGTGATGAACGCCACCGAAGCGAACCAGGAATACCGCGTGTCCGTGAGCGGAATGGACGGCATCGCCCTGGCATCGGAAGACCACTTCACCGTCGACTCCACGCAATCGCGCTGGATCGCGGTGCGGGTGCAGCTGCCTTATGAAGCCGCAAAACCGGGTTCGCATCCGATTCGCTTCGACATCGCACAGAGTGGCAGTGATGAAAAGGTCAGCGAGAAGTCGGTCTTTCTGGTCCCACGATAAGTAAGGAGTTCGAAGCATGCAACCATCTTCCGCGTCACCTGTGCCTGCACCGTGGTGGACCTTCGGCCATGTCTGGCTGGTCATTGCCGGCCCTGCAATCGTCGTGGTGGCGGCTTTCGTCACGCTCTACCTGGCGCTGCGTTATCCCGATCCCGTGATCAGCAAGGACTATTACCGCCAGGGCCTCGAAATCAACAAGACGCTGGCCAATCCCGCCGCCAGCCTCGCGCCTGCCGTGCAGGGGCGCAACCATGCGCAGACCGGTGTCGTCGTGCCGGTGACTTCTTCCGACGCTGCCAAGCCTTGAGCCACCGACACCCAAACAGGACAACAGACATGTGGACCAAACGCCTGATGTGGGTCATCTGGCCGGCCTTCCTGGTGGCCGGCATGTTGGAGATGCTGGTGTTTGCCACTGTCGACCCGCAGGATCTGCACTGGGCTGGTCAACCGCTGGATTTGTCGCGCCAGGGCATTTACACTCTGGCGTTTTTCGTGTTCTGGGGCCTTGCCATGGTGGCCAGCGGGCTGACTGCCTTGTTGGCAATGCCGCCGCAGGAGGTCAATCAACTGCCGCTGGATGGCGAGGACGCCTGAGCCCGAGCGCGCGTGCTGTCTCCAGGCGCCACCGATAGGCCGGACTTCCGCCGGCGACCGTCTTTGAGCATGACCATCGGTCCGATTGAGTTGAACCCCGTATGAGGTCCATGTGGAACAAAGTCTCAGCGCACTGTTTGCCTTGCTTGATGCCCGGCAAGACGCCATCCCGCTGGCGGTTCTCGATGCAGAACTCAAGCGGACGGTCCTAGCCAAGGAAAACTACCAAAGGATGGCCTCCTTTGGCGAAAAGGCCTATCGCAGGAATCTTCTGCATGAAGGGCCAAGCTACCATGCCCTGGTGTTGTGCTGGCGAGCTGGCCAACGCAGCCCGATTCACGACCACAGCGGCTCCAGCTGCGCCGTTCGTGTGCTCGAGGGTGTGGCCACCGAAACCGCGTTTGCCGCTACTGCCCAAGGCCTCGTGTACGCCACGGCCACCGTGGATCACCCGGTGGGCCATGTGATCGGGTCTTTCGACAGCGACGCACACCAGATATCCAACCTGCAGCCACTAGGTCAGGACTTGATCACCCTGCACATTTACTCCCCGCCGCTTCTGAGGATGAATCGGTTTTCGCTGACTGACGCAGGGGTGGAAATTTTTGTCGATCCGATAGAACTGTTCGCCGAAGGCGCGGGTATCTGAACCGACCCTAGTTGCAGACCTGCGGGTTCACCAATTGCCTGAGTGCATCAGCGTTGACGATGCGCACATGGCGCTGCTTGACCTCGATGATGCCTTCTTCGGCGAACTTGGAAAAGGTCCGACTGACGGTTTCCAGCTTGAGACCCAGGTAACTGCCGATTTCCTCGCGCGTCATGCGCAGTACCAGTTCGGACTGCGAGAAGCCGCGCGCATGTAGCCGCTGCACCAGGTTGAGCAAAAAAGCGGCCAGGCGCTCTTCTGCACGCATGCTGCCCAGCAGCAACATCACGCCGTGTTCGCGCACGATTTCGCGGCTCATGATCTTGTGCACGTGGCGTTGCAGGCCCTGGATTTCGTTGGACAACTCCTCGATCCGGTCAAACGGCATCAGGCAGACATCGGCGTCTTCCAGTGCAATCGCGTCGCAGGTATGCCGGTCATTGACGATGCCATCGAGCCCGACGACTTCGCCGGCCATCTGGAATCCGGTAACCTGGTCGCGCCCGTCTTCGGATGTGATGCAGGTCTTGAAAAAGCCGGTGCGGATGGCGTACAGGCTGGTGAACTTATCACCGTTGCGGAACAGGCTGGTGCCCCGCTTGACGCGACGACGGCTCGCCACCAGGCTGTCGACGCGCTCCAGTTCATCATGCGTCAGACCCAGCGGCATGCACAACTCGCGCAGATTGCAACTAGAACACGCAACGCGGATCGTACTGGTGTTCAGCGGCATGATCGGGGTGACTGTCTTGGGTTCGTGGTGTGACGTATTGACTTGCAGCATGTTGCCTCCTGATACATATCAATTGTGGTGGTTCCGATCACCTGCAAGCTTGAGGCAAGTCAAGCTCACTGCCATCTGCATGGGGCATATTGCGGAGGTTGACCGATCTACCCTCCCGCACGCAGCCACTTGCCAATGACCGCCACTGAAACCGTTTCAGCAGAACTTCTGCAGAAGTTCGACGTATCCGGTCCGCGCTACACATCGTATCCGACCGCCGACCGCTTCGTGGAGGCTTTTACCGCCGAAGACTACCAGCGCGCCTTGTTGCAGCGTCGCCAGGGCGCTTCGGCATTGAAGTTGCCACTGTCACTGTACGTTCACATTCCGTTTTGCGAGTCGCTTTGTTATTACTGCGCCTGCAACAAGATCATTACGCGCCACCATGAGCGCGCCACGCCCTACCTGCAGTATCTGGGACGCGAGGTGGAATTGCATGTCGCAGCGTTGGGAGCCATGCAAAAAGTGTCCCAATTGCATCTGGGCGGCGGTACACCGACATTTCTGAGCGATGCCGAGTTGCGCGGACTGATGGACATGTTGCGCCGGAACTTCAAGTTCGCGCCCGACGGTGAATATGCGATCGAGGTCGATCCGCGCACCGTCGACTCGGCGCGGCTCGATGCGCTGGCCGACATCGGCTTCAATCGTCTGAGCTTTGGCGTGCAGGATTTCGATCCGGTGGTGCAGAAGGCCGTGAACCGGGTTCAGCCCGCGAACCAGGTGTTTGCGCTGGTCGAGGCGGCCAGGCGACGCGGATTCGGTTCGATCAATGTTGACCTGATCTACGGCTTGCCACATCAGTCTCCCGAATCGTTCGACCGCACGCTGGCCCAGATCGTGGAGCTTCGCCCCGACCGGATCGCGCTGTACGCCTATGCGCATTTGCCCGAGCGCTTCAAACCGCAGCGGCGCATCATATCGATCGATCTGCCCAACGCGTTTTCCAAGGTCACGATGTTGTCGCGGTCTCTGGCGTCACTGATCGACGCGGGTTATGTGTACGTCGGCATGGACCACTTTGCACTGCCAAATGATCCACTAGCTGTCGCCAAGCGGCAGGGTCGGCTGCATCGCAATTTCCAGGGTTACAGCACGCAGCCCGACCATGACCTGATTGCGCTCGGCGTGTCGTCGATCGGCCGGATCGGTGCCACCTACAGCCAAAATGCAAAGACCTTGCCCGAATATTACGACGCCCTCGACCGAGGACGGTTCCCGGTGGTACGGGGGCTCGCCCTGAGCCGGGATGACCTGATCCGGCGCGCCGTGATCATGGCCCTGATGTGCCAGGGTGAATGCCTTTTCGAGTCCATCGATCTGGCCTACCTGGTCGACTTCAAAACCTACTTTGCCGCCGAACTCGAGATCCTGAGCGATTTGCAGGAAAAGGGCATGGTCCGACTGGACGACAACGGCATCCAGGTGACGACCATGGGGTGGTTCTTTGTGCGCGCGGTGGCGATGGTGTTTGACCGCTATCTGCAGACCGATCGCAACCGAGCGCGGTTCTCCCGCATCATTTAAGCTCTTTGCATGCATAGCTCGCTGGCGATCACCGCCTTACTGATGGGGCTGGTCGGCGGGCCCCATTGCATCGCCATGTGCGGAGCGGCCTGCGCCGGCATCGGGCAGGCTGCCGGGCCGCATGCGAATCGCGCCATGTGGACGTTTCAGGCGGGCCGGATCGTGGGCTACTCGGCGCTTGGAGCGGTTGCCGCCGCGTCGATGCAGGGCGTGGGCTGGTTGACCACCCAGTCGGCCGCGATCCGGCCGGTCTGGACCTTGTTCCACGTGGCTGCCATGGTGCTGGGTCTAGTGCTTCTGGTCAGAGCGCAACAGCCGGTATGGCTGGAGCAGGCCGGGAAGTCGGTGTGGCGCAAGGCACGCGGCTGGGTCGGCATGGGCGGGAAGGGCGCTCCGCTGCTGCTGGGTACGGTCTGGGCATTGTTGCCGTGCGGCCTGTTGTATTCGGCGTTGTTGGTAGCGGCGATGAGCGCACTGGCACTGGATGGTGCCATCGTCATGGCCTTGTTTGCCGCAGGTACCAGTGTCTCGATGATGGCCGGACCGTGGTTGTGGCTGCGCTTACGCTCCTCAGGCTCGGGTCAGTGGGGTGTTCGCCTGGCCGGCCTGGCGCTGGCGACGAGCTCGGCCTGGGCGATCTGGATGGGCCTGTTTCACAACACGGCACCCTGGTGCGTGACGGGCTGACCTGACGCCCCGTCGCCTGCCGGCACACGCATTGGCTGCATTTACGGCGCCATGCTCCAGTTGATCGACGTCAGGTACCACAGGATCAGGGTCGGTATCAGCACGGGCAGGGCCAGACCGACGAAGGTCAGGGCGGTCAGCAGGAAGGTCCCCATGTCATCGATCCAGACCTTGGCCAACTCGGTCAGGTCGACGTCCCAGAAATTCTGTTTCATGTCGGACTCCTTGGCACGACGCCATTTGCAAACCCTGTGTGCCAAATTGTCTTATACACCCCCTTGGCGATTCCTGGACTGCGCGCAGGCAATGACCCGGCCATCAGACGATGTCGATGGCGTGAAAGCCCAGCGCGCCACTGCGGCGATCCGCGAAATAGTGCTCTAGCGTTTCCTTGACGGTCCGAAAGGCGATCTCGTCCCACGGGATGTCGGCTTCGGTGAACAGGCGCGCCTCCATCGTCTCGTGACCGGGATCGAACCGGTCCCCCAGCAGGCGCGCCGTATAGAACAGGTGCACCTGTCCGACACGCGCCACATTGAGCACGGAGAACAGCTTTTCCATCTCGAACAGCGCACCCGCTTCCTCCACTGTTTCACGCGCCGCACCTTGTTCGGTGGTTTCATGCAACTCCATGAAACCGGCCGGCAGCGTCCACTTGCCTTTGCGCGGCTCGATGTTGCGTTTGCACAGCAGGACCAGATCACCCAGGTGCGGCACGGTGCCAACGACGTTCAGCGGATTTTCGTAGTGGATGGTGGCGCATTGCGGGCAGACGGCCCGCTCGCGCGTATCGCCGTCGTCCGGCACGCGGTAGACCACGGCGGCACCGCAGTTGCGGCAATGTTTGATCGGGGTGTGGAACATGGATCCAGTGTAGGTGGAACCAGCCTGGCGCAGAGGCGGGCCGGCTCCAATCCCCTGGTTCAGACCACCTTGACCCGAATGCTTTCAAGCCCTTCGACGCCGCCCACCATGGCGTCACCGACGACCACCGGTCCGACGCCTTCGGGCGTGCCGGAGAAGATCAGGTCGCCGCTCTGCAATTCCCACGCCGCCGACAGATGTTCGATGGTCTCGGCGATGTTCCAGATCAGCTTGCCGATCGTGCTGCGCTGGCGCTCCTGGTCGTTGACCAACAGGTGGATGGTGGCCCGTTCGATATGGCTGGTCCGATCAGCTGGCGTGATCGGACCGATCGGCGCGGAGTGGTCGAATGACTTTCCGATACACCAGGGGCGGCCCTGCTTCTTCATCTCGCCTTGCAGATCGCGCCGTGTCATGTCCAGGCCGGTGGCATAACCGAAGATATGTTTGTGCGCGTCGGCGGCCTTGATGTTCTTGCCGCCGGTGCCGATGGCCACCACCAGTTCGATCTCGTGGTGCAGGTTCTTGGTCAGGCTGGGGTAGGGCATGGTGGCGGTCTGGCCTGCAGGCACGATGACCAGCGCGTCGGTGGGCTTGAGGAAAAAGAATGGAGGCTCGCGTCCGGTGAAGCCCATCTCCTTGGCATGTTCTTCATAGTTGCGACCAACGCAGTAGATGCGGTGGACGGGAAAACGCGCCTCGGACCCGACGACGGGGACGGAAACGGTGGGTGCCGGCTCGAAAACAAATTGCATGAAAACCTCGGGTTTTGGGGAATGAGGATCGGAAAAAGGAATCGGGAGCCTCAGCCAATGCAAGCCGTCTGCCGCGGGCGGGTGCGGGTTCTTATTCGGAACGAGTCACCAGTTCGAAGTGCTCGACGCTGGGCGCACCATCGAAGAACGGGCCCACGATCGCGCGCCATTGCGTGAACAACTCGGACTGCCGGAATCCCACGGTGTGGTCTTCCAGCGTTTCCCAGAATATCTGCAGGATATAGCGCTGCTCGCTTTCAATGCCTCGATTGACCTTGAACCCCTGAAAGCCCTTGGCCTGGCTGATGACGGTTGTCAGGCCGCGCGCTATGGCCTCCTCGAATGCGGCATTGCGGCCGCTGTGGATGCGGATATCGGCGAGTTCAAGAATCATGTCGTGCTACTTCTGGGTTTGGGTTTGAATCTGCAACTCTTCGTTGCTGCCATCGGCCTGGCTGGCGAAGCGCCGTGGCGCCGGGCCGTGGGTGGGCGCATCGTCGGGCCAGGGCCAGCCGCCAAAACGGGTGCGTTGGTAATCGGCAAACGCCTGGTGGATTTCGGCCTGGGTATTCATGACGAAGGGGCCGTATTGCGCCACCGGTTGTGCGATCGGTTGTCCCTGCAGCACGAGTATCTGGGTCACATGGGGTCCGTTGACAAGTTCCAGATCGTGCCCGCATTGCAATTGCAGTGCGGCGTGCTGGTCGACCTCCTGGCCGCCAATCGCGAGTCGGCTTCCCTCGAAGAAATACAGACAGCGCCGTGTGCCTGTTCCCGTAGCCCGAGGCAAGGTCCAGCGTGCACCCGGATCCATCCGGATGGTCCAGATCGCGACATCGGCCTGCGGCTGCGACGCCCACGAGTCTGGCGGCGGTGCCAGCGGGGCAGCGCCGGGCGCATCGCGCAGCGCGCCTGCGATGCAATTGACCGTGGTGCGTGCACCGTTGCCGTCTGCGAAACCATGGCGCGGAATCTTTTCTGACCAGAACATCGTGAAATGGGGGGCGACCATCTTGTGGCTCGTCGGCAGGTTGAGCCAGATCTGGAACAGTTCGAGCCGGTTGCTGCGGTCGCGTTGCAGCAAGGGGAACATCTCCGAATGCACGACACCCCGCCCCGCTGTCAGCCATTGCACATCGCCGCCACCGAAGCGCGCCGCAGCACCGAGTGAGTCGGAATGGTCGATCAGCCCTTCACGCACGATTGTCACGGTCTCGAATCCGCGGTGCGGATGGGCTGGAAACCCGGGAACCGTCGACCCGTGGTACATGCGCCAACCGTCCTTGCCGGCGAAATCCTGACCAATGTCGCGTCCGGCCAGTGAGGCGTCGGGACCAAGCGCCGCGTTACCGTGCGGGTAGGTGTCGTCGTGGTGGACACAAAACAGGAACGGATCGATCGCCGGCCACCGCAAACCGAGTGCCTGTACGTCAATGATGGGGTTGGTGGCGGACATGGCGTCTGGTTCGTAGCGGAAACGGCGATAAGTCTACGACCAAAAAGCGGTGCGATCGGAGCTGTCGCCCAAAAGCCCGCCGATTGGCGATGCTGGGTTTGGTTGGTCTCGTCGTTACCGGCAGCGAACGCTCAGGCTCTATCGGGTTTGGCCAGGGCCGAACAAGGGCGGTATCAGACGCGGCCAGAGACCGACATGGCCTTGCGCAAGAAGGCCTTCTTGCCGCCGGCGTCTTCGATCTCGTTGGCCAGCAAGGAGTACAACTCGTGCTCGCTATGGGCCTTGCCGGCGGCCCGGCGCACGATGGCCTTGGCCACGGCGCCGATGTATTGCGCCAGTTCGGCTTCAGCCTTGGCCAGCAACGCGGGATCGAAGGTCGTCTGCGACGGATACAGCCCTGTGGGAAGGATTTCGCTGCGCGAGCTGGGCCGGGAACGCTCGCCGCGCGTCGCGTTTGGGCCAGCGGGCGCATGCTTCTTGATGAAATCGGTGCGTGCCACCCGGTCGGCGATGTCTTCGGACAGTGTTCGCACCAACGCGTCCAGACCCACACTTTTCTTGGCCGCCGACTTGACGACGATGTTGGCGACCGGTCCCAAATGCGCTGCCAGGTCTGCCGCAAGTGCTTTCAGCGTCGCGGGGTCGAAACCCGTGACCACTGTCGTGCGGTTGGTCTGGACGTTGGGGACTTCGGCCACCGGGGTTCGGCCAATGAACACGGTTGTTGCATCGGCATTGGACAACTGTTGGCCCGACTCCACCAATTGGCGCAGTTCCGATACCGATTGCGGGCGCCTCTTCTCGGACGGCGACAGGGCCCAGTCGATGGCTTCGAGCAGCGGACGTCCATAGTGGGTGGCACTGGCCGCCTGCACTGCCGGCTGCATGCTGTCGTCCGGCACACGGGCCGTTGCGTCCATTGGCTTGGTGCCAGTGACGAGCCAGTACAACACCGCGCCCCACGCATACAGATCGGTCCAGGGTCCCTGGTTGCCGTGCGAATGGTATTGCTCGAGCGGCGCATAACCCGGGGACACAATCGCGGTGCGCTCGGTGTCTGCCGCTGCGGTGCGCGCGGAGCCGAAGTCGAGCAGTACCGGAGTGCCATCGTCGCGCAGAAAAATATTGCCGGGTTTGATGTCGCGGTGCAGGAAACCGGAGCTGTGGATCACCTCGATGCCTGCGAGCAGCGCCAGCGACATCTCTGACAGGAATTGTGGGTTGATCGGGCGGCGTGTCCGGACCCATTCGTTCAGCGGTTTGCCGGAGACGAACTCCATCACCATGTAAGCGGTCTGATTGGCCTCGAAGAACCGCATGACACGTACGATATTGGGATGCCGGAATGACGCCAGCGTCCGCGACTCGTCGAGAAAACGCGAACGCCCCCAGTTGAACTTCTCCAGCGTGTGGTCGGACTTGGACCGGATGGACTGGTCTTCGCAACGTATCGCCAGATCGCTGGGCAGGTATTCCTTGATCGCGACCCGCATGTTCAGGTTGCTGTCGGTCGCCAGATAGGTCAAGCCAAATCCGCCGACGCCCAGCGTCGACTCGATCCGGTATTCCTGCAGCGTGTACCCGCTGGGTAACGCGATGTCGTTGTGCACGCCCAGTCCTTGCGCGTTATTGGTCGTCGATCAGGCTGATGGCTTTTTCCAGGCTTCGTCGCATCCGGTTGAACGACTTGCCAAGCAGTGCCACTTCGTCTTTTCCGGCTTCGGACAACTCTGGTACATCCATTTCACCCACGCTGATCTTGTTGGCCGCCGCCGACATCATCCTGATCGGTCGAACGATCAGCACCGACAACATCATGTTCAGGATGATGAACAACACGGCGAACACACCTGCCAACGACGCCATGAAAACAATGAAAGCGCTATTGGCCTTCGCGATCGGCAGCGACATGGGGACCGATACGATCTGGGCACCGATGGTTTCGTTGAGCTTCCAGCCGAAGCCGTTGCTGCTCCCATAGAGTTTGATCATCGATGCAGGGGCCATCTCGGCCGTCGTGTGGCAGGCCAGGCAGGCGGGGTCCTTGATCTGCAACGGGCGCGCCAGGTACATGGACAAGCCGCTGGGCGTAGATCGAATACCGGAGAATTCGGCGCGGTCCTGGTTGTTGCGGAAGTCCATGATGATGTCCGACTCCCAGCTAACCGCTCGATCGCGTGGGTTGGTCGGGTTCAGTGCCGCTTCCTTGTACCCATAGTTGGGGTATTTCCGGTGCAGATGCCCCATGATTTCCGTGGCTGCGTAGGCTGGGACACTTTGCGGGAAAAACTCCTGATCCTGTTCCCGCAGCCGGGGCCGCACCTGGGTCACTGTATAGGAGCGCATGGCCAGCGCTGCTTCCATCATGACGCCGGCGGTGCGCAGCACCTCTTCGCGCGCGTTCTTGTGCAGCAATTGGTAGGAGACATAGCCGGTGACGGTCAGTCCGAGTACGAACACCAGTAGCAGCACCAGATTGAACTTCAGCCGCAATCCCATGGTGTTATCTCCTCAAGCGGCTCAGGCCATTGTGTTCGACGCAGATTGGCAGCAGGCTGCCTTTAAAGTATACGCGGCACCGGCCGTGAGCCGCACGGAGGGCCCGCTGTGCTTGTACGTGGCCGTGCGCTGGGTTATCGTCGGGAACATGATCGATATCAGCACGCTTGGCATGGCCGACATCATCCGGTTGCAGGGCATGCTGCAGCAGGAGCTGACGCGCCGATTCGAGCATCCGATGACCTTGGCATTCTCTGACATCGTGGCGTCCACGCCCTATTTCGAGCGCTTTGGTGACGCCGCCGGGCGCCAGTTGCAGCAGCTGCACCTGGATTTGCTGCAGGGCAGTCTGCCGGCTGACGGCGGGCGTATCGTCGAAACTGCCGGTGACGGCGCCTTCCTCGCTTTCCCGGATGCGAACGCGGCACTGGCGGCCATGATCGCGTTCGAGAAAGACATTTCGAGGGTCAACGCCGCGCGCGCGCGCGAACACCAACTCAAGGTGCGCATCGGCCTGCACCACGGGCCGGTGCTGACCGATGGCAAGGTGGTCAGTGGCGATTCAGTCAACCTGTGCTCGCGGGTTGCGACATCCGCCAAGGCGGGCGAAGTGCGGCTCACGCGTGCGGTGTTCCAGGAACTGACCCTGGCGCACCGGCTCAGTTGCCGGCCGATAGCGGCGCAGGATCTCAAAGGTGTCGCACGGCAGGTTGACATGCTGGCCTTCGATTGGCGCGACCATTCGATTTTTCCGACCCGCGTGCGTTTCGAGGAGACCAGACAGGAACTGGAACTGCCACTGCAGGACATCATCAGTTTCGGACGCTTGCGCGAACACGAAGGCACCCCGGCCAATGACGTCGTGCTGACACCGACCGATCCGGCTCTGGCGCGCCATATCAGTCGTTGGCATTTCGAGTTGCGTCGCCATGCCGATGGCTACCGACTGCGTGCCGTCTCGGACGGGGTGACCGAGGTCGACGGTGCGCTGGTGGGTAAGGGTTCCGACGTTGCGGTCAGGCCGGGCGCGACGATCCGAGTCGCGCGCATACTGACGCTGTCGCTGGTTTCGCCGCAGCGGGTGGTACCCGAGGATTCCGCGGCGACGCGGTTGGTTACCTGACAAGAGGACTCCCCATGCACAAAAGCAGAACGCTCCATTGGTTGCCAGGACTCATATTGGCGGCGGCCGGCGCTGCGAGGGGAGCCGAACTGACCGTGGTGTTGCAGGCCGCCGGCCCCAACGGCCCCGGCGCCGACCTCGGCTCGGTGCGGATGCTGGAGTCGGGCTACGGCTTGGTGCTGTATCCGGCCCTCAAGGGTTTGGCACCGGGCCAGCATGGGTTCCACGTGCATGAGAACGGCTCCTGCGCACCGGGCACCAATGCGGGTGTCCTGGTGGCCGCACTGGCCGCAGGCGGGCATTACGACCCGGCGCGGACCGGGCGCCATGGTGAACCCTGGGGCGACGGCCATCTTGGCGACCTGCCGGTCCTGGTCGTCGCGGCCGATGGCACTGCCACCATGCCGGTGCTTGCGCCGCGCCTCAAGCTGGCAGATGTGCGTGGGCGGGCCTTGATGGTGCATGCCGGCGGCGACAACCACTCGGACCATCCGCAGCCACTGGGTGGTGGCGGGGCGCGAATCGGCTGTGGCGTGATCAGCCCATAGCCGGCAGCCTGCTCAGAGGCCCGCAGAACAGTGCCGGTTTGCCAGCGCTGCAATCGGGTGTCCGGTGTGCCCGATGGGCCAATTGGACGGGTTTCGAAAGACGTAGCGTGAGCACCGTGGAAATGCAGATCCGGCTGGACGATCTCAGCGACCCGCGCATCGCCGCCTTCCTGGAGGAACACATCCGTGACATGCGCGCGGTGTCGCCGCCGCAGAGCAAACATGCGCTCGATCTGGAAGGGCTCAAGCGACCGGAGATCCGATTCTGGAGCGGCTGGATCGGCCCCGAACTGGTGGCCTGCGCTGCCCTGAAGCAACTGGACGCCACACATGGCGAGCTCAAGTCGATGCGCACCTCTTCCCGCCACAGGCGCCAGGGACTCGCCCAGGCGATGCTGCTGCATGTACTGGGACGGGCGCTCAGCGCCGGCCTGCGCCGTGTCAGCCTGGAGACCGGCTCCATGCCCTTTTTCGAGCCGGCCCGTATGTTGTACCAGCGGCACGGCTTCGTGCCATGTGAACCGTTCGCCGACTACAGGCCGGATCCGAACAGCGTATTCCTGACAAGGGTGGTGTAGCGGGCGCTGGCTTGGGTGGTCTGTGCAGATCGCGCCGCTTCACGGACGAGGAGCCATCGGCGCATCAAGGCAACGATAGACCTGCGCTACGACGATTTCGCCGGAATTCGGCGCATCCTCGCTTGCCCTGCTGATCTACACCGTCATCCGCACGACTTTCTCAGGGCTGGGTGGCGCGCAGGATGCCGCGCATCGTGTTGCGGCTGTGGGCACCCAGCCGGGCCAGCAGATCCGCGACAAGTGCCTCGAGTGCAGCACG
>Ga0105046_10005702_pt1 | contig 19685 bp, 12 predicted proteins | sample MAT03_FD_78385 | JGI IMG/M metagenome (GOLD analysis project Ga0105046, IMG submission 78385) | Freshwater microbial communities from Lake Fryxell liftoff mats and glacier meltwater in Antarctica - MAT-03 (megahit assembly) | ecosystem: Environmental > Aquatic > Freshwater > Ice > Liftoff... | reverse complement strand
GGGGACTTTGAATCCAGTTCCCCCCTTTTTATAGACGCGAAGCGGCTTCCCGAAGGGTAGGGGGCTAGGGGGATCAACAGGTGCCTAAAATCACAGCAGACCACTTTTCAAACATCCTCTAAAAGTCTGCGCCGCCCGCTGCGCGGGCGGCGCAGACTTTTAGGATTTTATTTAGGTTGAACTACTTAGCATGAAAAGCTATGGTGCTTGAGATAACGAGAATGATTATCATTCTGCTTATTCTACATCGGATAACACCAAACTTCACACCCAACAACTAATTTGCCGAGAATTAGCAATGCCCGATTGAGCATTTAAGTAGGTGGGTTTAGACAAAAACCAAATTCTAAAACCCTGCGCCGCCCGCAGTGCGGGCGGCGCAGGGTTTTAGAATTTGGTTTTTGTCTAGGGTTTTTATTTAGGATTAAGCAATGCCTACTTTACTACCCCTAACTTGGCTGATTACTTCCGCAGTGTGACGTTGAGTAGTCCCAATCCTAAGATGGCAGTTGCGGCGATCGCCCCCATCCACATCACTGGAAATGAATTCGGTTGATTGGCTTTTGCGTCAGGCGTTGGGCTAGCGGTAACAGTCGATGGGGCAGTAGCTGTTTCAAGTTGTGGCGATGCTTTTGCTTCAGCGCGCGGGCTGCCAGACGCTACAGTCAGTTGATAGAGTATTTGAAAGGAGGTAAAGTCCTCTTTTACCTTGGGCGTACAGGCTAGCTCTAACTCGTAGAGTCCAGTTTTTGGAAAAATAACCTCTGCACCGGGAATGCCTTGATACCGCTCTACCGCGATCGCCTGAAGTGGCGGTTGTAACACAGGCTCATCTTCTGGACGACGAGGAAGACTATAAACGCCTAGCTCACACTCGGCGCGATCTAGTGGCAAAATGCTGCCACCTTTACGGGTAAGCGCAATCCAAACTGTAGCTGGCTCTCCCGCTTTGGGCGTGTGATTTGGCTCAACATGCCAAGTACCCGCCACATCTCCGGCCACCTCGGTGGTATGTGCCAGCCCCGACGTTACGGGCAAGGCAGCTAGTGCTGTGCCTAAAAAACTAATAGTAATAACGGCTGAACGCAATGCCATGTCGTAACTAAGTAGTTCAATCTACATAAAAACCAAATCCTAAAACCCTGCGCCGCCCGCTGTGCGGGCGGCGCAGGGTTTTAGGATCTTATATTTAATTAAGACTATCTACTTATCTACTTACAGTCAACGGTAGTCCTAAATTGGTAAGGATTTGGGAATGTTTTGAATGGAGAGCCGAAGGTTCTCCATTCAAAAATATTCCAGATTTCGCTCTGCCTCAGTTTCTAATCGGGTAAGCTATGGCCCTAGCCACTTTACTTAAAGATCAGAGGTTGACAGGATACCGCATTAGGCAAATTCAGCATTTCACCCAACGAAAATCCAACAAATGGATTGTTAGGAACGGGTACGCTCCCGGTTGCTAACCAGAATAGCAGGCGTTGGGGGTCGTATACCACCTGGCGCACAACTCCATTGGTGGCAATGCTGGCATTGTCGTCATAGATCGTAGAGGGGCTTTCTTTCAGAGTGGTGGGATTGACGCGATCGCGCAGAACTTGAATCATCACAGCAGGGTCGATCTTGCCATGTTTAGAGTGGGGACCACCTGGCTCTAGCAGTTGTTTGAAGCGCTCATGTCGAATCAGGCTAGATGTGCTGGGCGGGTCGCGGTCTTCACCCTGCATTTCTGGTGAAACGAAATGGTTGGCCATATAAAGCACGCCACTTGAGCCAAGTTCCCGAATCCCTATTGACGTGGCGATTAATTCAAATACGCCAGCCCGACGAGACATGCCGTCGGCAATCAAAATTAAGTCTGCTGCCATGCGTCGTTGCGATCGCATAAAGGTACGAGCTTCTGCATAGCTATTGGCATTGCTTAAGATCCGCGCCATCATTTGCACATGGCTGCGTCCAGTTGTAGACAATCTCGTCACGTCCTTAGGATGGCCTGTGTTAAGGGCAAGCGTGATACCTGAAGCATTCATTCCAGAATTAGGCCACACCATGCCCGGAACCGAAATAAACATATGCGGAATGCCGTCGTTGGGCTGTCGGATAAAGACAGTTGGGTGCTTGAGCCAGTATGCGTTTGGTTTACCGTTATTGTCTAAACTCCGACCGTGGTAAAGCCGTCCATCTACGGTAGCAGCACCTGAGGCCACAAATTGAGAACACGCAACGCGATTGGGAGTGCCGCTAGAAAAGCCAGAACCATCATTAAAAATCTGAGGTAAAGTATCGGCAAAATATTCTTGCAAGACATCGCCGAAGGCCAATACCAAACTGGCCGTCATGGTCATGCCAATGTCTTTGGTTGCCGCCACTAAGCCTTCACATTCTTCAATCACATTGCTAAAGCATCGCTTTCTGGAAAAATCTGCCAATCCTAGATGCTTACCGAGAAAATTAGCGGCCTGTAGGGTGGGCAGTGGTAAATCAGCAATTTCGTCATGTAACAGTTTGCCATGCTGGTATCCCATTTCATACGGTGTACCCTGGAGCCAAACGACTTTAACAATTCCCCGATCTTGCCGATGGGAGGCGACCGGGTTCCATCCCTCTTGGCTGAAACGCGTGCGTTCGGACATGGCAACTATCCTTATTAAATTGATCCTTTAGAACAGGCGATCGCATTCTACCCTTGAAAAATAGTGAATGGGGGCAATTGCTACAGATTCGTTAAGGTCGCTGACAGGTCAATCACATAGGGCTTGAAAGCGATCGCTCTTTCTGTTGAAATTGAAGCACGGGTGAGAGCTAAAAGCGATACTTTTGTCGTGATTTGTGACACCAACTGATATTTAGCAGTCCTAAATGATTTGGTAGACCTCAATTGGTAAGGATTGTTTGATGGGCGGGCTTCGCCTGCCCATCAAACAATCCTTACATCAATACCACTACCAATGATTTGTGGGTGCTGCTGATTGTAGCTATGAATTTTAATTTGGGAGGCGTGCTCAGCGTGCCTCCCAAATTAAAATTCATAGCCGGGTTAAGCAATGCCGATTTGTGAAATGGGGTGTGAGAGGTGGGTAAGGTTTGTGAGCAGTGATTGTCAATTCGTGTGTTAGGGAATACTCACAGAGATGACACCTCGATTTCCCTGAGTACGAATGAATCAGCCGTCGCCTTCAGCTTTCTCACTCTCCCGAAGTTTAACCTCGCTCGAAACATGGGGATTTGGCTTTAGCGGTTTGCTTTTGTGGCTAGGTACTGCACCTGCAATGCATGCTGCTTTGGGATCTCAGGCTATCTGGGTTTGGGTGCCTGGAACGATCGTCGGCATTTTGTTGAATCTGCAAGTCAAACGACTGGGGACACATTTCCCCAATGTGGCTGGTGGTACACCCAACTATACGACTCGCCTGCTTCAGCGCTTTCCGGCGATCGCTCGCTGTAGTGCTCTTGGTTACTGGTTGGGCTGGGTTTCTGTGCCGCCGATCAATGCCATCATCCTAACTGACCTAATTAAGGAAAATTTAGAGCCATTGGGCATTGCTTGTCCAATCATACCGCTCCGCATTGGCTTTGCTATGCTGCCGTTTATTGTTGCCTTTAGCGGTACGCGGACGCTAGGAGTTTTGCATACCTTCTTTGTATTTCCAGCGATCGGGTTTCTCGTGACCTTTTGCCTACAAGGCATCGGCTGGCTCAGCTTTGCCCCTACCAGCCCTGGTTTATTACCAGAAACTTGGACGGGTATTGCCGCGATCGACTGGATGAAGTGGTTCTTTATTGCTGTGTATGCGGTTTATGGCTGTGAGACGGCTTCTTCATTTGTTGCCGATAGCCGCCAACCAACTGTTACACTTCGGTGTTTAAGCGTCACGGCTGGTTTTATCCCGATCGTATACTTCATTGGCTCTTGGATTCTAATGCGGTTGGCGACCCAATCTGGCTTAGGAGACAGTGCTTATCTCAACCTGGTAGCGTCAGCCCAGCCCTTTTGGGGAGGATTAGCCCCTGCGCTTGTGACCTTTTTGATTACGTCAGGTTGTTTACTGAGTTCTGCAACAGCCGTTTCTAACTGCCCCCGAATCTTATATCAATTGGCAAAAGATGAGTATTTGCCACCTGTCTTTTCTGCTGTTTCACGGCGGGGGGTGCTTGAACCTAGCTTGATTTTTACTCTCTTGCTAAGTCTACTTTGTCTAGTGTGGGGAGACGTTGCCCGTGTTGTGATGATCACGGGCACAGGCTACTTAACGTCGATGATGGCAATTCATTGGGGATTATGGATCTGCCGCAAGCGACCAGAAACGAGCTGGTCTTGGTTATCCCTTGGTTTCTTTGGTGTAGAGGCCGCTGTTTTAGTGATTGGCGGGTTGGCCTGGGGTTGGATAGATTTATTAATTGGTTTATCGCTGCCCTTAACTGTTGGGTTGGTAGGAGTGTGGTTACCTCGCCTGCGCTTTGCACCGTTCCAGCTCGCTTGGTGGCAACAGCGCGATCGCCAACCTCTTCGTAAACCGAAAGCGGATTGGATCGCTCTACAAGTGACGATTCTGATCATTTTAGTGTGTGGTGCAGTCAGTATTGGCTGGCTAGTGAGAGCTGGACTTGAACGTCACAGCATGGGCAGTCATATGGCGTTGTTTAGTATTTTGCTAATAACCGTTGCCTTTGTGGGTGTGGCGATCGCCTGCTGGACAAGTCTGCCTCAAATTGCCGCCATTACTGAAGCCCGAGAAGAAGTTGAACGTACTCTGAAAGATTTACAGAAGACGCAAACGCAACTGGTGCAAGCGGAGAAAATGTCGAGTTTAGGACAACTGGTAGCAGGGGTTGCTCACGAAATTAATAATCCTGTTAACTTCATCTATGGCAATCTCACCTATGTTCGAACGTACTCCCAAGATTTGCTAAATCTAATCCAACTTTACGAACAACACTATCCAAACCCTGCACCTGAAATTGAAGCCGAAGTGGCAGCAATCGATCTGGACTTCCTGCAAGATGATTTGCTTAAAACACTCGATTCTATGAAAATCGGCACTGATCGCATTCGTCAAATTGTGCTGAGCTTACGTAACTTCTCCCGAATGGATGAATCTGAATTTAAAGCGGTTGATATTCACGAAGGCATTGACAGCACCCTGTTAATTCTGCAACATCGTCTCAAAGGGCGCTCAGACCGTCCAGAAATTCTGTTAACGAAAGACTATAACGCCTTACCACCAGTAGAGTGCTATCCAGGGCCGTTGAATCAGGTGGTAATGAATATTTTGGCCAATGCGATCGATGCTTTAGAAGAAGGTAACGCCAAACGCACCTATAAAGAGATTGAAGCCCAGCCGAACCAGATTACGGTTCGTACATCGCTGCTGACGGATCAATGGGTGGAAATTGCAGTTGCCGACAATGGGCCTGGAATGTCTGAAGCAACTCAGCGACGTATTTTTAACCCTTTCTTTACAACTAAACCCACCGGCAAAGGAACAGGGATGGGCATGTCCATTAGCCATCAAATCATTACCGAAAAGCATAGGGGCCATTTGAAGTTCAGCTCTAGTCTTGGGGCTGGTACCGAATTTTTGATTCAAATCCCCATTCGACAACCCGTTTGTGAGTAGCCCTAAATTGGTAAGGATTTTTTGATAGGCGGACGAAGCCCACCTATCAAAAAATCCTTACATCAATAAGTAGGTGGGCTTAATTAAATATAAGATTCTAAAAGTCTGCGCCGCCCGCTGCGCTGGCGGCGCAGGGTTTTAGGGTTTTATGCTCAATTACGCCCGCCTACTTATATGATGATTGACTTTAAAGTTTGGAATGAGCTGTTGCAGCAGTATGTGAATGAACACGGTCAAGTTGACTATCAGGCCTGGAAAACAGAGCAGTCACAAACGCTAAAAAATTGGCTAAGCAGTTTAGAGTCAATCAGTCTTGATTCATCCTTAACGCGTCAGGAGCAATTGGCGCTGTGGATTAATTTATACAATGCATTCATGGTGGCGACAATTCTAGAACGCTATCCGATTGCCTCCATTCGACCTGTCATATTGGGAATTCCTAACTGGGTGGCATTTCTCCGATTGTTTCAACGCCGGATGTACCACTTTTCCCATCAAGCCTATAGCCTTAGCGATATTGAAAATAGCATTCTGCGAGATCAGTTGCAGGAACCCCAAATTCACTTTGCCATCGTTTGTGCGTCTATTGGCTGTCCGCTACTTCGGGCTGAAGCGTACAGGTCAAACGACGTGGAGCAACAGTTAACAGACGATGCTAAACGATTTATCAACAACCCCGACAAGGTTCGCTACGATGCCCTAACAGGAACGCTTTACTGTAGCAAAATCTTCAAATGGTATCGGCAAGATTTTCTGCAAGCAGCCGGTTCAGTGCCAGAGTATATTCGTACTTATCTTTGGCCTGATACCCATGCAGAACATCGCTTAACGGCTTCGACTCCTATTGTCTATCTCGACTATGATTGGCGTTTAAATCAGCGTACGTCGTCATAGAACTGCTTTAGGTACACAGGAGAGACTCCCAAACCCCACAAAAAACCAATGTATAAATAAATAGCAGTGGCTTTCCAGCTACCCCATCGAGCAACGCGGCGATCGGAGGTTTGCACAACTCGATTAACTTGACGAATTCGACCTTTTTGGACGAGCCGTACACACAAGTCTCCATCTTCCATAATCGGAAAAGCTTCATCAAATCCGCCGCAGTCCCAAAAATCGACTCGTCGACAAAACATCACTTGGTCTCCAAATAAGAGACGTAATCCCTTTAAAAATAAACGAGGTCGAAATAGCAGCGGTGCATAATAGGTTTTAAGGTAATTGTGGAGGGCGATACCCCAGTGGGTTGTTTGTGCCCCAATCATTAGGGAAATAAATCCGCCACAGGCAACAGTTAGATCGGCTAGGGTTTTTTCAATGACAGCAATTAGGTCGTTGGGCACTTCAGTATCAGCGTGCAAAAAGCAGAGAATGTCACCGATCGCCACTTTCGCACCCTGATTCATTTGACTCGCTCGGCTCTGGCGATCGCACTCTAGCACTTTCACCCCAGCCGATTGGGCGATCGCCACCGTGTCATCGTCACTGCCACCGTCAACTACCAATATTTCTAAGGCAGGCGGCTCTAAGACGGTTAGTTGGCGCAGCGTTTGACCTAGCCTGCTAGCCTCGTTCAAAACTGGAATGATGATAGAAACATGAGCCATGAACAAAATCGGAGTTTTACAACTTCGGCATCGCATAATCGGGGGATGATTTTTTGGATGAGCGGAGCACTGCGCGCCCCGCTCATCCAAAAAATCATCCCTTAAAATCAGCAACGCCACAGATTCATCTTAGACAGATTCCTATACAGACGTTACGTCCACTCGTTAGGATGGGAGACGACACTGTATTTACACAAAACCCCCTAAACTGTGTTTACACAAAACCCTTAAATCAAACCCTCAAGTAAAACCCTCAAAATCGTTCAGGCTAAATTAATTCAAGCTACAGATGGCTAATTTCTTAACTGCTGCGTTATATAAATTCGTTGAGCTGCCAGATTTTGCCGAGCTTCAAGCGCCGCTGCTTCAGTGCTGTGATGACAACCAGGTCAAAGGCACAATCTTGCTGGCTGAAGAGGGAATTAATGGCACGATTGCAGGCTCACCCCCCAACATCCATGCTGTGCTTGCATTTCTGCGACGTGACTCCCGGTTAGCCGATTTAAGCCACAAAGAATCATTCTCCGAGAAACCTCCGTTCTACCGCATGAAAGTGCGATTGAAGCGCGAAATCGTTACCATGGGCGTACCGGGCATTAATCCAAACCGAATGGCAGGCACCTATGTCAAGCCTGAGGAATGGAACAATCTGTTAGACGATCCGGATGTGATTGTGGTAGATGTACGCAATGACTACGAAGTTGCCATTGGGACATTTGCAGGCGCGCTCAATCCAAACACTAAAAGCTTTTCAGAGTTACCGAACTGGGTTCGGCAAGAAGCAGCGCTACGCAGCAAACCCAAAGTAGCCATGTTTTGCACGGGTGGCATTCGATGCGAGAAATCTACTGCATTTTTACGCAGTGAAGGGTTTGAGGATGTGTATCATTTGGAAGGTGGAATTTTAAAGTATTTAGAAACGGTGCCTGAAGCAGAAAGCCGATGGGATGGCGAATGTTTTGTGTTTGATGAGCGCGTTTCTGTAGGACATGGGCTAAAGCCGGGTCACTATGAACTTTGTCGAGCTTGTCGTCAACCGATTAGTCTTGCCGATCAGGCTTCAGACTTGTTTGTTTTGGGAATTAGCTGTTCTAATTGCTATGGCAAGAAAACAGAGGCGCAACAACAAGGGTTACTCGAACGGCAGCGGCAAATCGATCTGGCTCACCAGCGCAATCAACCCCACATCGGCGCGCGCTACGTCGCTAGAGAAAAACTACAGGATTTACGCACCTTACCTGAAAAGCCAGAACAGTTACCAGAAAACGGGAATGACGTTGCGGATGCCTAGCGCCCACACCATCATTCACCTACATCAGTCGATATACAAGTCGATCGCGGTTTACTATGGCTGAGGGCATTTTATCTTACCCAATTTTGTATTCCTTTCGCCGCTGTCCTTACGCAGTACGCGCACGACTGGCCGTGATGGTAAGCGATCGCGTGTGTGAATTGCGCGAAGTGGTCTTGCGGGATAAACCTTCAGAAATGTTGGCTGCGTCTGCAAAAGGAACCGTTCCGGTCTTAATTGACCTCAACGGACAGGTTTTAGACGAAAGTATCGACATCATGCTGTGGGCACTAAGGCATCATGATCCCCTCCGCTGGTTAGCGCCAGAATTCAGTTCGCTCGACGCAATGCTCCATCTGATCAAGCAGTTTGATCAGGAGTTCAAATTTCACCTTGACCGCTATAAATATGCCGAGCGCTATCCAAATACTAATGCCCAAACCCATCGAACTGAAGGCTCCTTATATTTGGAAAGACTCAATGCTCAGCTACGGGAAACTCAATACTTATTTGGCAGTCGGATAGCGCTGGCTGATATGGCGATCGCACCCTTTGTTCGCCAATTTGCCCATGTTGATCAGAGTTGGTTCAGCGAACAGCCTTGGCTCCAGTTACAAACTTGGTTAGGCACCCTGATAGAGTCTGAACGTTATACTCGTGCAATGAAAAAATACCCAACGTGGGAGTCTGGACAAGCAGGCATTCGGTTCCCAGAGTCAGGGACGCAAGAATGAATGCTTTTTCGTGAGCGTGAATGGTTCCGCAGAAGTTGGGAAATTCACATATAGCCATAGTCATAAAGCTTAGGACATGCCAGCGTCATTCCCGCCTGCGCGGGAATGACGCTGGCACCTATCGAGCAGATGGATTCCCGCCTGCGCGGGAATGACACCGGGATGATTTTTGTTTTCTGATCCCTAAGAGGTTTGGTAGTGGTATTGATGTAAGGATTTTTTGATGGGCGGGCTAAGCCCGCCCATCAAAAAATCCTTACCAATTTAGGACTACTGTTTTTGCAGGCAATGGGTTTTAAAGTTGCTGTCGCACATTAATCTTTGGGAATGGTCGGCGTTAACAGGGGAAAGGTTAACCTGAATCTAGCTCCGTCTGCCGAATCAACCGTTAAAGTACCTTCTAGTTGATCAATCGCCAAGGAATAGACCAACGACAGCCCTAGGGACTGATTCCCTTCCCAATCGAGGTGTTCTGGTAGCCCAATACCATTGTCTCGAATAATTAGTACCAATTCTTCACCAATCTGATTCAGGCTGATATAAATTTTTCCAGGTCGGTTATCTGGAAATGCATATTTTAGGGAATTAGAAACTAACTCATTGATCACTAAGCCACAGGGAATAGCTTGATCAAGACTTAATGTCACAGGTTCTACATCGACCTGCAAGTCTACCGTGCTAGGAGAAATTTTGTAACTGGTCAGCAGGTTACACGCCAAACTGTAGATGTAGTCTGTTACGTCTACTTGTCCCATATCTTGGGAAGTATATAACTTCTTGTGGATGAGTGACATTGAGTCAACCCGGTTCTGGCTTTCTTTGAGGGCATTGACGATGGGCAAATCGGTTAAGCTCTGGGCTTGAAGTTGCAGCAATCCAGAGACAATTTGTAGGTTATTTTTAACCCGATGGTGAACTTCTTTTAGCAGCACTTCCTTCTCCGTTAAGGCCGCTCTCAAGTGTGCTTCTGCCTGCTGTCGTTCTGCCAGTTCTGTTTGAGCTTGTTCAAACGCTTGTGCCTGCTGGATGGCGATCGCCAGTTGAACAGCGACAGTTTGCACCAAGGCTGCTTGTTCATCCGTCCAAGGGGATATTTGTTGAGAGCGCACCATACTAAAACTTCCCCAAAGTTTTTGATCAACAATTAGGGGAACCAGTAACCAAGAGCCTGGGAAGGTTTGGGCAAATTCTTGATTAATCTCATCCTCAAAGATGTTGGGATTATCAATTCGCACTACTTTGAATTGTTTTAGTTGTTCGGCGAGCAAGTTTCCTTGATCAGGAATTTCCGTCCCTAAGGTATCTGGAATGTCTAAGGTGCGCCGATATTCGGAAACATGCTTCCAGCACTGACGCTCTGGCAAATATTGCACAACCGCTGCTCGGTCAGTTTGCACAAGTTGGGCAATTTCTACCGTTGCCGTCATGAAAATGATGTCTAGATCGAGAGACTGACGAATGGCCTGCAATACCCGGCTAAATGCCTGCTCTTGGTCTACCCGTTGCCGCAGTGCCCGTTCTAGCTGCTTTTGCTCTGTGATATCACGAGCGCCAACCAAAACCGAGACAACTGACCCATTAGCAGCAAACTCTGGGACGCACCGAGCTTGGTAGTCCTTCATCCCCTCAGGGGTAAACAGTTGAAACTCCAGGTGCTGTTGCTTGCCTGTTACAAACGTGCGGATCAACGTAGCATCCCACAGAGTCGCCTGAGCGCTGGGCATCCTTAATTCTTGGTTAGTCTTACCAATAAACGCTTGGGACAATAAACCTGTCACCACCGTAATAGCAGGGTTGATATAGAGATAGCGCAGGGCGCGATCGAATCGGGTAATAATATCAGGAGAGTTTTCGGCCAGCGCTCTAAATTCCTGTTCTCGCTGGTGTAGTGCGGCTTCCGCTTGTCTCCACTCAGTTATATCGATCGCCACACCTCCAACATGTCTACTGCCATCAGGCTGAGGCAGTGAAAATCTGCACACCAAAAATTCTCCCCGCCTACCGTCTGCTCGAATTCCCGGTTCCACTACTTCCAGCGCTTGCCCACTTTTAGCAACCGTCTGAATGTTGTCTAGGTAGGTTTGAGCTATTTCCGGTGGATATAGCTCAAACACGCTTCGTCCTAGCCAGTTAGTTGGCACTTGAAACATCCGCCCGTAGGCTTGGCTAACGTACTCCATTCGCCCCTCTGAGTCATTAACCCAAGCGGCAGCAGGGCTATAGTCCATAAACGCCCGAAACCGTTCTTCGCTGTCTCGCAGTGCTGCTTCGGCTAGTTTGTGCTCAGTCACATCAACAAAGGCGAGCGCTGCACCATATTGGTCTAGTGGAATCGGCGCTGCACTGGCATTGATCCATCTCATATCGCCTTGGGGGCGAGCCACAATCATTTCTACATCTGTAATCAAGCAATTCTCTTCGACAGCTCGATGGCAAGCGTACTCGGAAATGGGCATGGGGGTTAAATCGGGGCGAAGCACATGCCATTCGGGCGATTCATAGGTGCGTTGATGAAGTTCACTATTAGAAATTCCGATAATCAGCTCTGAGGTCGGGTTGATTTCAATGAACTTGCCATTTGCATCGGTAACTAAAATCCCAATCGGGAGCGTTTCAAAGAGAGTGAGATATTTATTGCGAGTCTCGATTAACGCTGTTTCAACAATTTTGCGATCGCCAATATCATGACAGTTGACTACAATGCCCGCGATCGCCTCTTCTGCCAATAGGTTGCGCGTCGTCGCTTCAAAAAAGCGCCAAGTACCGTTGTGATGACGAACTCGGTACTCTACAGGGGGAATGCTGACGTTTGGCTGGCTCAAGGCCGACCCGATCGTTTGTAAAATGACATCTACATCGTCGGGGTGAACAAATTCTAGAGCACTCTTGCCGCACACATCCGCTTCAGAATATCCCAGTACGCTTTGTGCCGAAGGGCTGGCGTAACAAAAAATTCCAGACTGATCTAGGATAACGATCACATCTGTAGAATTTTCTACAAGTGTACGAAAGCGACGGTCGCTTTTGCTCATGGCTAGCTCGGCGTGTTTCAGGGGCGTTAGATCGCGAACATTGACAATTGCCCCCGAAATCGTGCCATTTATATCTTGATAGGGAACGTAGGTAACGCTGACAAACTTGCGGCCAGTCGGGTAGTCATGCCATCCTTCCTCAGTCACGACCTCTCCCAACAGACAGCGGTCTAGGTTGGGCTTCACGTCATTTTGAAACTGCTCCGGATCTAAAATATGGCTGAGCGATCGCCCAATTACGTCTGCTGACGATCTGCCATACCATGTCAAATAAGACGAGTTAACGACTTGATAAACATAATCGCAATCGACCACGAACACAGCATCCAGGGTGGTAGATACAATCTGCTCATATAGGTAAAGTCTGGCATCATAGCGATCGCAGTTGGCTAGGTCTGCAACTCTGGCGATCGCCATCGGCAAGGCTCCAGATGCTTGACAGAGTGTTACAGTTTGCCCAATGCTCGGTGAGTCGTCTAAGGGGCAACTGACCTGTGCCAGTAGAGAGTGAACCAAAGACTTAACCCGCTCTGGAGTTGAGTTCCAGTCTTCTAAAGTCAGGTCTGCCAGTGAAAGAGGAGTTTGGTCTGCCATATCACCATCTACAATCGCCACGGTGACACTCTAACAACAGGTACTGGCAACAGTCACTGACTTGGTTGACTGACAAATCTCTTGAACACCTGCTGCACCGCCAGGAAATCAATTTCCTGGCTCATCGCTAAAGTCCTCTAAAGAGGACTAGATCAGGGTCTGAGTCTCTTTCAATAGACTTTCACCATTAGCCCAAAATTTATTTTAGGGCGGGTTGACACCGCAGCAATGAGACACGCGATCGCTACCCTTACCCTGGAGATTTGCTAGCGTTCTTAGCACTCTCTAGGGCATCAAGTTTTGCATGCACCTGACGATAGAGAGTGGAGTCTTCTCCATTTAGCCCAACCAGGCTGTAAAGTTTAACCAAATTACCGCCTCGTCCCTTGAGCGCATGATCGCCCATACAGACCACCTCCACAGACTCTTTGACTAGCTCATACAGAAACTCAGTGATCAAAATATCGGTTCCACAGATTCGAGTTGCCCCTTCTACGCGGCTGGCAACGTTGACAGCATCGCCAATCAAAGCATATTCTCGCCGCCGTGCAGAGCCAATGTCACCGGCGATCGCTTCGCCATAATTAATCCCAATGCCATTGAAAAAAACGGGTTTGCCCTGTTGGTTCCACAGGTCTTGTAGCTCAGCCAGAGCCTGCCTCATCCCCAGCGCCGCTCGGATCGCATTCATGGCATCGACCTGTTCGCCCTGAGAAAAGGGAGAGCCAAATTCTGCCATGATGGCATCGCCAATAAATTTATCGACCGTACCGCTTTGGTCAAGAATCACCTCCACCATCGCGTTGAGATAGGTGTTGAGTTGCTCTAACAAGTCTTCTGGTTCTACCGTGAGCGACAGCGTAGTGAAGCTGCGAATATCGCAGAACATGACCGCCGCTTTGACCCGACGACCTTTGAGCAACTGTTGAAAATCGTTGGAGTGATGGGTCAGAATTTCATTCACAATGGGAGCAGCCACGTAGCGATCTAGGGTTTGGCGCAAGCGTCGCTGTTCGAGCTGGGTGCTAATTGTGCCTGTAGCAAGACTAGAAAGGCCGCCCAATGCGATCGCTACGATAGGTATTGTGGTTGGCAAAATCAGTTTGCCGTAGGTAAAGCTGAGGTAACTAATCGTGCCCCAGGCGATTGTGATGCTTAACGCGCCAAGCAGTTGCGCCACAGGCTTTTTGAACCGTCTGACAATGATATATCCAGCCCCTGTGACTCCCAAAAAGATCACCAGTCCTCGGAGGGGAGGGGAGGGCACCACAGGAGTGATGACGCGATCTTGCATCAGGGTGGCGATCGCATTGGCGTGAAGTTCAACCCCCGGCATCGTTTCCGAAAATGGCGTAGGAATGATGTCATTGCCCAGATCGTTTGCCAAAGGGCCAATTAACACCAGCTTGTCTTTAAAGCTGCCATTTTGCAGATGCACCTGCCAATTGACCGGATCAAGTACATGCCAGAAAGGCACACGAGGAAAGGTGGTTGGCGGCCCATAGAAAAAAATCTCTCCGGTTGCTGCGGTCGGATGGGGCACCTGTGCCGATCCTAACGTGGCTTCGGCAAACGACTCCATCCCAAATCCTAGCCCTTGAGGATGCAGCACCTGCTCAATCAGGTTTTGGGGAAGTTGATACACCCGTTTGTCTGGATCTTGCAGAAAATTAATTAACCCATAGGGGCTAGGCTGCGCTTGAAACGTCGGATTGGGCAGAATGATCTGCACCTGTTCCCCACTTTCAGGTGTCCCAAAGGCTTCGTAGTTTGCCGCCAGCGTCACTCGCCCTGGATAGCGCCGCAGCACCTGCGCTAACTGCTGATCATCGGCAGCGCCATACACACTAGGGTCAGCCAAGACAAGATCTACCGATACTGACCGAGCACCTGCCTGCATTAAGTTGTCAATCACTTGAGCGTAGGCCGTCCGCTGCCACGGCCACGCTTGAATTGGCTCTAGGTTAGGGTAGCGCTGTGGATTGCTGAGGTAGTCGGCTCCGCGCGCCAGCGACTCTGGGTCGATCGCTAGAATCACGATGTTGTTCGGTGGCTCAACCTCGCCCCGCAGCCGAAAGAAAAACACCTGAGCCTGCCGTTCGAACCACTGCACAGTCCCTAAATTAATACCTGTGGCGATCGCCCCTATCAGCGCCCACAGCCCAATCAATCCATAGCCCAAGCGGTTCCAGTCCAGTCGAGACAGGGAGCGATCGCGGCTAGCAGTAGCTGTCGGCTTCAATCCGTTAGATTTAGAGCTGTTAGATTTAGAGCTATTAGATTTAGAGCTATTAGATTTAGAGCTGTTAGATTTAGGATGCGATCGCTTGCTCCACATTGGTTACTCCTGCTGCCTAGTATTCTGGCGCTCTAGCATTCTGGCGCTGGTAGTTCTCTAAAAACCGAAGGGTAGCCGAGGACGAGGAACATTCGGTATCGGCAGACTTGGGCTGTTGAGCGGAAAAGGGAAATTGGGATAAAGCCGTTGAAACGAATCGCGAATATGGGCAACTCCCGGCAGTTGTTCGACGTAGTTGCGGAATAAATCTCCGTTGAGAATGGCCACAAATTCATCAGCACTCAGCCTCTGCGCCACTCCCAAGCGTTCACCTCGACGCGTAGCAATTTTCTCACCTGCCGTCAGCGTGACAGATTCTTGAGTGTCAGAGGGGGGTGTCTGGTTAGTGGATCGCGGGAAACGCGCCAACCAGTTGCGGAAGCGAGAACTTCTGTTGGCTGAAGACGGAGCTGAGCCTTCCGTTGTACTACTGGCTAGTTCTGGTTGCTTACTGACGACTACTTCACCCTCTAGAACCTTGATTTGTTCTTGACCTGTCTCATCCACTTCCATGAGGTAGGTGGTGCCTCGCACGCCAGCCGTCACAGAGCTAGTGCAGCCATTGACTGCCCCGTTAACCAACAGCACACCCCGCTGCAACTGAGCACACTGGCCAATAGTGAGGACAGAATTACTCGACAACCGAGCAATGGCACCCGTGTTAAAGGTGACTTGGGTGCGGGCGCTGCCTGTACGCACTTGCTGGCCACGATTGGCAACATCATTCACCCGTGCTGTGTTGTTTTGGATGTAAACCTGGTTGCCGTCTAAGATCTCAGAAATCGTACCCCGGCTAATGGCCGTTTGAGCCGCCAAGGGAGAGTGGAATGGACTTAAGGCCAGCATGACGACTAACCCAATGAGAAACGGATGAAATATCCATTTCAACAATCTCGACAATGTAAGGCGACGTGAGTTAGGCATAACGTGCGTCTAAAGGTCGGTGGGCAAGGGATCAAGCAAAGACTTTTACCTAACAATACTCCGGACAGTTTTTGGGACGGAAGCTGAAACCCGCATTCTACCGTTGGCATTTGCCTCATTGAAGAGGCTGAAACCCGCATTCTGCCGTTGGCAATTTAAAACTGTCCGGACTGTTGACCTAACCGAGTGGCGAGGGGTTAAACCCCTCACACACCAGCTTGCCTATAAATACGGTGCTTGGCAACCCATTTCCGTGCAATTACGCAGAAGTTTTATATAGCCATAGTCATAAAGCTTAAGACATGCCAGCGTCATTCCCGCGCAGGCGGGAATCCACCCCCGCACCTATCGAGCAGATGGATTCCCGCCTGCGCGGGAATGACACGGAGGCGTCTCATGGCTACCGCTATAAATAAAAACAAGATTCTAAAAGTCTGCGTCGCCCGCTGCGCGGGCGGCGCAGAACTTTAAGGTTTTATATTTAATTACGCCCATCTACTTACCGCCACCCAAAGCTTGTGTGTACGCCGTGATTCAAACAGGTGAGACAGGTTCTTTTTCTACTAAGTCTCCTAACTTAGGACTCCACCAGCCTTTGGCAGTTTGGAAATAGACCACATCCTTGTGCTTGCGATCGCCCCTTGCCTTTGCATCCGAACAGCGCAGCAGTTTCTTAGACAATCCCTCTTTCTCGTAGGCGTACTCTTCCAACGGTTTTTTGCACACCGGGCAGGTATGTTCGGTGAGACTGGTTTGGGGTGGCGCTGATTTTTCGTCGGCAGATTTGCTGTGGGGCGGTTCCCACTTGCGGCTGTAGTCTGACCAAAACAGCACGATATCTGCACAGCCGCCAACACACTTAAGAAAATATTTCTTTTTGACTTTGCTGCTGGGAATTTTTGCCAGAAGATTCTTGCAATGAGGGCAGGGCGTTTTGGATAGCTCGGTTGGCTTGCCGCGACGAGGCGCTGGATTAGTGGTGAGATGGCTGGGAATAACCAGTTTTGCCTTCACCAAAGCAGGGGCAAAATAGTCCTGGTTCCAGGCGGTGAGATAGTGTTGCCAGTCTGCATCTCCTGTGGCAATTTGGTCGAGCGCTTGCTCCATCTGCGCGGTGAACTCTGCCTCTAGCAAGTCGGGCAGGGCATCTTGCAAAAAACTGTCAACCTCCAACCCTAGCAGAGTCGGCTGGAGATGCCCCTTGAGCATATCCACGTAGAGCCGCTGCTTCAACGTGTGAATGGTGGGGGCGTAGGTGCTGGGGCGACCGATGCCCTTGCGCTCCATCGTTTGCACCAATTTGGGTTCACTGTAGCGTGAGGGCGGTTGGGTTTGCTTCTGCTCGTGGGCGGCTTGCTGGAGAGTCAGCGCTTGTCCTGTTTGCAGGGCAGGCAGTTCTACATCAGCGGTCAGGTTGTTCCAGTATTTGCTGTAGCCGGAAAATTCCACGACTTGTCCTTTAGCCTGCCAACGAGCAGAACCCGATTGCGTCAGAATTTTGGTTTGCCGAACTCGCGCTGACTGGCACTGAGAGGCGATCGCCCGTTTCCAAATCATCACGTAAAGGGAAAATGCGTCGGCGGCAAGTTCTACCCGCAGCTCTTTAGAGGGGCGGTAAACATCAGTCGGGCGAATCGCCTCGTGGGCTTCTTGAGCAGCCTTGGCTTTGCGGTGCTGGGCAACTTTTTTGGGCACGTTAGCGGGGTCATGTTCCTCCAGCCACTGCCGCGCCTGAGCACAGAACTCTGGGCTGAGAGCAATGCTGTCGGTTCTCATGTAGGTGATCAAGCCCGCTTCGTAAAGCGACTGTGCCACCTGCATAGTTTTTTCGGGACTGAGACGCAGGCGGGAACCTGCCGCCTGTTGCAGGGTAGAGGTGATGAAGGGCGCAGGCGGGGTGCGAGGGGTGATTTTGCCTTCAATTTGGGTAATGGTGTGGGAATGCTGCTGAGCCACCTGCACTAAGCGATCGGCTTCGGCTTGTGAGGTGACGCGCTCAGATTCCTGAGTCTGCGGTTGGCCGCTGCTGGGATCAGTGGCATCGTCAGGGGCGGCTTCTTCAGCGCTGGCATCGGTGGTGCTGCCCCGATAATATGCGCGAAAACCTTCTGCATAATCGACAAACACGCTCCAATAATCCTGCGGCACGAAGGCTTGAATCTGCCGCTCCCGCTCGCAAACAATGTGCAGGGCGGCACTTTGCACTCGTCCCATGCTTTTGGCTCCATTTTGCAACTGCCACAGCAGCGGAGAGCCTCGGAAGCCCACCAGTTTATCGAGCACGGTGCGACATAGCCCAGAGTGAACCAGGTTGAGATCTAAAGCACGAGGCTGGGCGATCGCCGCCCTGACTGCATTGGGGGTAATTTCGGTGTAGACCACACGCTGCGGGTTTTTCAGGTTCAGCGCTTGCTGAAGGTGCCAGGCGATCGTTTCTCCTTCGCGATCGGGGTCGGTAGCCAGCACTACTGTTTTCACCTGCTGCACTGCTGACTTTAGCCCCCGGATAACATCTGCCCCACGCGAGCCACGGGCAACAAAGCGGCAGCGCACCGAGTTGCCATCCAGATCAAAGCCTAGAGAATCTTCGCCATCACTGGCCAATTCTCGAATGTGCCCAACGCTAGCCCTGACTAACCAATCAGACCCCAGAATTTGGCTGAGCTTTTTAATTTTCCCAGGACTTTCGACAATCAGCAGTTTGGAGGGCATGGCGGGTACCTGGCAGGCTACTGAGCTGGATCAATTGTACTACTTCTCTCAGAATACATTCAGAAAAACGAGCCGAACTGATGATCAACTAGCCATCTGTAGTCCTGTGGGGCTTGGCATAATCTCCAGCATTTGAGAACGGTTGTAAGTAGATGGGCGTAATTAAATATAAAACCTTAAAAGTCTGCGCCGCCCGCTGCGCGAGCGGCGCAGACTTTTAGAATCTTGTTTTTATTTAGGTTGAACTACTTAGTCCGAGCGCTATTATTAAAATGCTGTAAAGGTGTTTCGTTAGCCTGTGCTGAGTGCTGCTAGAGAAATGAGTTGAACCATGAGCGAAACGTATTTAACAGATTTTAGTTCGTGGATTAACCAAACAGCTCAACTATTACGGGAGCGTCGTTGGCATGAAATTGATGTGCCTCATCTGCTTGAGGAAGTTGAGAACTTGGGTAAGACTGAACGACGAGGGATTGCCAGTCAACTGACTCGTCTTTTACTGCATTTGCTGAAGTGGCAATACCAACCTCAGCGCCACTCAGAGAGTTGGCTAGATTCTATTACTGATGCGCGCACCCAGATTGAGTTGGCGATTGAAGATAGCCCCAGTCTGAGAGATTATCCTCAAGAGCAACTTGAAGAAAGTTATCAACGAGCACGTCGCCAAGCAGCCAAGCAGACCAATATGGAGATTTCGGCGTTTCCAGATAGGTGTCCATATTCTACAGAGCTAGTATTGGCGGAAGATTGGCTGCCAGAGAGTTAATAATCCAAGTCCACGTTGAGAACTGTAGTTTTAGCCCTCACCCCCAGCCCCTCTCCCAAAGGGCGAGGGGAG
>Ga0105046_10005701_pt1 | contig 19685 bp, 11 predicted proteins | sample MAT03_FD_78385 | JGI IMG/M metagenome (GOLD analysis project Ga0105046, IMG submission 78385) | Freshwater microbial communities from Lake Fryxell liftoff mats and glacier meltwater in Antarctica - MAT-03 (megahit assembly) | ecosystem: Environmental > Aquatic > Freshwater > Ice > Liftoff... | reverse complement strand
GTTTGCGCAGCAAACTCGCATCATTGTCCACCCGATACGTCAGAAACCACACGTAAACCCCAGGCGGGCATAATTGCTGCCGGAAAGTACCATTCCAGCCGAGGGCAGGATTTTCTTCCTGGTACACCAGCACGCCCCAGTTATTAAAAACCTGTAGCCGTTCGAAGGCCTATTTACTTGCCTATGCTGAAGTAATATTGGGCTGACAGTTGGAACCGATGCCATACCATGTCGTATTTGGATGGGGTTGAGCTATATAGCCCGATAAACTCAATATTAGAGGTCTCTCTTGTCCAGAAACACTGAAACATCAGTTCAAGTTCATTTTTTTTGTTCAATTGCCGCCGCCAGCCCAAGCCGGCATAAACCCCAAGAATTGGCGTGTTGAATTGAAGCTTCCCTGCTTCCCATAAACCCTCCTCCAGACTTGGTGTGGGTGTCAGGTAAGAAGGGCTTTCCACGCGATATGGCAGTCCCCAGGACTCTTCAAATTTTGCCGTCAAGGGAAAAGAAAACGTCAAGCCTCCGACGACAACCGGGCCACTTTTGTTGTATGATTTTGGGCGAAATCGCACGCCAATCGGGATTTCCAGGTGCTGCATGCGCAGGGAGAAAACATGTCGGTAAAAAAAACCAAGGTAGGCCGGAATGGGTTCGCCCGCATTGAGGTTTATAGCTTGACATACTTTACCACCAAATGAGTTCAGGGAATCACTGAGCAAACTTTTATCTACATAATTTACGCCCGCAGAAAACCCAGGGCTGTATTAAGGTTGAAGTTTGCCGACATACCAAACGTGGCGTGGTTCGCATTGGAGAAATGCGCGTTTTCAAAGAGTTTTGAAGACACAAACGTAAACTTGGGAACAGGCTGCAAATAGTACCCTGCCATAATGCCCAAACTAAACTTGGGGCGCAAGGTCTTTTCTTTTTGAACTTGCGGTATTTGCCCAGGATAAGCGCAAGTGTTCATCGCTTTAAAATAGCGTTCCAGATGCACCTTGTTGTATAGCAACTTAGCCTTTGTTTTTTCGGCGCAGGATCCAAAATACACCTTCATTTGCGTTTCCAGGCCGCGCGGGTTTACGCTGATGCGTTTGGGCTTTTCTTTGGAATCGAAATAAAACACGCTCACTTGCTTTTCCCGGGAGCCTTCATACAGGTTGTACCCGCCATGCACGATCCGTTGCAGGAATATCCTGAAAGTGTCTGCTTGAAAAACGACCTTTTGCGTAGTAATAAACAGATCCTTTTAACCATGAATTTCCCGGATATCCGCAGGTGTAAGCTTGGTCCAGTTGTCAGCCCCGGCAGCTTTGAATTTCAGGACATTGTCTTTAAGGCTGCCGATGTAAAACTGCCCGGACAGGGAATCTCCCTTGTTTGAAAGGTAGTATCCCTTGGCGACGTCTTTGGCGGCAGCCGTGGCGGAGATGCAGGCGATGAGGCCTAGGCAATAGAGGGTTGTGTTGAAGTAGCTTTTCACGTGTTTGTAGTTTTGAAATTTGCTGCTAAAGGTATGGGCGTTGGGGGGAAATGGTTTTTTTTTACTGGTAGTTGGTACCATTGGGGGTGATGCGGCCTTCGTCGTGGTATACCGCCTCTAAGGTAAGGGCGCCGCCGCTTCCGGTGGTACGGTATTCGAGGCCGTTAACATAATCCTGGGTGTACACCACCGTGCCCTGGTCATTCACCGTTTTGCGGAGTTTCTTGCCTGCATGGTCGTACAGCAGGTAGATGTTGCGCTCAGCGCCGCCGGTGCCGACCGGGATGGTCATTTGCTTGGGCAGGTTGAGGTGGTTGTACAGCAGCGACAAGTCCTTGTAGGGATCATAGGTCATATTGCCGTTCGCATCATAGATATAGGTGGCCGTGCCGCTGGCGATGCCGGGGTTGAAGCCCCTTCGCGCCAAGCTCCAACTCCCCGCCAAGCGCCCTGCCTGAATATTTTCACCACGCAAGAATCGTATACCAGGATTTACCCCTACCCCGCCTGACAACCGCATCAAAAAGCATTCACGCTGATACACGCTTTTTCCCATTTGACCACAAAAAAGGCGATCTCCCGGTATTACCCACTGGAGATCGCCTACTAAATCTTCTACAATTGTACTATCGATTCAACACAATTTTCCGAACCACCTGCTTATTGTCGATGCGGATAACCAGGGAGTACAAGCCATCTGAAAGACCCGACAAGGTCATCGCAATTTGCTTGTCCTGCACCGAATCCTGCACCAGTACCCGGCGGCCAGTTTGATCAAATACTTGCATAAACACATTTTCGCCCACCAGCTCATCTGGCAACAAAATGGAGATGTTACCGGAAGTAGGATTCGGGAATACACGAATACCATCCAGAATAATCGGGGTGTCTTGTGTGCCCGAAGTGGTGTTTTGCACCGTGATCGGCATACCCGCTACCGTACAACCATTGTCGTCTGTTATCACAACATTATACGTGCCTGCGGCTAATCCTGTGGGATTTTGTGCCGTAGAAACCTCCACACCATTTAATAACCAGGAATAGGAGTAAGGCGGCAAACTACCCGCTACATTGATAAAAATGGAACCAATGTGCAGCATATTGACATCGTTGAACACGGTGTCCAAGGTTACCGTCAACGGGCTGAGAATGGTCACTTCAAAGGAGCAGGTGCCAATATTGCCCTGTGCATCCTTGAATGTGTAGGTCGTTGTCGTGGTACCCGTTGGGAATAGTGCCCCAATAGGCAGGCCTTCCGTGATGTTGAAGCTACCGCCGAGGATCAAACAGTTGTCGGTAGCTGTTGGCGCCTGGTAGAACACCGGGTTGTCGGCAAAACAATGCACGAGGCTGGGCGAACAAATCAAAATCGGAGCAGCATTATCAATAATGGTGACCGTGATGGTTTGAGAAGTTACATTCCCGGCATCGTCAGTAGCTGTGATGGTGACATCATGATTGCCCAATTGTGTGCAGGTAAATTCACCGGGAAGCATCACAACAGACGCCAAAATACAGTTATCTGTAACAGTAGCATTCAAATTTTGAATCGTTAATACAACATTGCCATCAGGGCCAATTGGAACAGGTGTGTTGCTGGCAACAATCACCGGCGCAATATTGTCGTCGGAAAGTATTGTTACGGAAGTACTGGCCGTACAGCCGTTTCCATCGGTAACAATGGCAGTATACGTTCCTGCAACCAAACCTGTAGCTTCATAGTTGCTTTGGCCATTACTCCATGCTATAGAGAGGCCTCCGGTGCCGCCAGTGGCCGCAACAGAAGCATACCCTTCCGGTGATGTCGGGCAAGAAGTGACGCTGGATGAATCAACAACCACAACGATGGCTGGTGGTGCCAACAATTCGACTGGCACGATGATACTGCACCCGTTTGTATCGGTAACTTCCACCGTTTGTATGCCTGCTGGCAAATTGGTTTCCGTAGCCGTGGTACTGCCACTGCTCCAGGCATACGTAAATCCACCTGTTCCGCCCGTCAATAAAACGGTCGCAGAACCATTTGATGCGCCATTACAGGTTGGGTTCGTAATTTGCAAATTCGTGATCAGGTTGCAGTTTCCTGCCTCCACTTCTACCGTTTGAACGGCAGTGCAATTGTTGGAATCCGTCACGGTAACCGTGTAGGTACCTGCGGCCAAACCGGAGATGGTCGCTGTCGTTTCAGCATTGCTCCATTCAAAAGTATAGGTACCCGAGCCGCCCGTTGGGTTCGCGCTCGCCGTACCATCATCGGTGCCAGAGCCACTGGTGACAGAACCTGTCGCATTGGCAACCAAGGCACTTGGCTCTTCAATCGTAAATGTTTCAACCTCTGGGCAATTGTTAGCATCCGTAATGGATACGGAGTAACTGCCTGCGGCGAGGTCACTCAGATTCGTCGTGGTATTGCCCGTGCTCCATAATATAGTGAACGGCGCTGCGCCGCCCATAAACTCAAGCACTGCTGTGCCATTGCCTGCGCCGAAACAACTGATGTCTGTCGACAGGATTTCTGTTGCCAGCGTGCAGTCAAACTGGTTGACGTTTATCGTGCGCACGCGTGTACATCCATTCGCATCGGTAACAGTAACAGAATAAGAACCTGCTGCCAGGCCATTGATGGATTGGGTAGTTTCTCCGTTGCTCCACAAATAGGTGTATCCGGGAATTCCGCCAGTAGGGCTCGTTGTTACAGTTCCATCAGCAGCGCCGAGCGCCGTTTCTCCCGTTGCCACAGCATTGGTCACGATGGCTGTAGGTGCGGTGACAGCAGCAGTTAAGGTGGCGCTGCAGCCTTCGCTGTCAGAAACCGTTACCAAGTAAGTACCTGCACCAAGATTCTCATTCAATGCCGTGGTGGCACCATTGCTCCAGAGGTAAGTGTACACACCGTTTCCACCAGCCGGTAAAACGCTCAGGCTGCCATCAGCTCCGCCAAAACAATTGGCATTGTCAACATTGCCTATGCTTGCGGTTACATTGGTATATTGAACGACCGTAAAGGAAGCAGAACTGGTACAGCCTGTTGCGGTATTTGACACCAGTACGCCGTATACACCGGGTGCATTTGCTGCCAAGAAGGCTACAACACCTGTATTCTGCGTTCCACCGCCAGGCAAGGTCCAGGAATGGGTCAGGTTGGAAGGGTTGCCCAAGCTGGTTGCCAGCACATTCACCGATGTATTGTTGCAATTCAAGCTACCCGATGACGCAAGGGTCGTACCTGGCGGTGTATTGTTCAGGATTACGGCGGCATTTGCAGCAGTAGTACAACCGTTGGGTGCTGTCGCCACTACCTGGTAGCTGCCGACCACTGATACTACAGGATTGGATATTAGGGATGTAAAGCCGCCTGGGCCAGTCCAGCTGTAGGTTACGCCTTGGGTAGTTGACGTTGCGCCCAAAGTAACAGTGCTTTGAGCGCAGGTAATGCCGCCGCCGGTTGCCGTTACCTGCGGCGTATCGTTGCCTGCAATTACAATAGCAGTAGAGGTCGCCGTACAACCAGAAACACCATTGGTAACCAACACGGTATAAGTACCCGCAACGTTTACCACAGGGTTTTGTGCTGTAGATGTAAAGCCTCCCGGACCCGTCCAGGCATAGCTTGGATTAGGCGCATTCGTTGACGCTTGTAAGGTGATATTGGGTGCAGCACAGGTGAAAGTACCGCCTGCAGTGGTGATCACCGGTGGTGCAACATTTGCAGAGACAACAGCATTCGAAACAGCGGTACAGCCATTGTGGATATTGGTAACGCGCAGCGAATAGGTCCCGGGAGCATTTACAACTGGTGTCAAGGTATTTACGCCAGAAACAATATTGCCGCCCAAAAGCACCTTCCAAAAATAGGAATAATTCGAGCCCATGGAGCCCGTCCCCTGCAATTGCACTTGTGTCACGACACATGTGAGCACCATGTTTGGTCCGGCTTGAGCCAAGGGAGGCGTCAAATTGCCTGGAACATTGACAAACGCAGTGTCCTTGCAGGCATTTCCACCGACGATGTTGGTGACGATTAAAGCATGTTGTCCAGGCTCGCTGGCCGTAGCCGTAATGGCATTGCTAATTACCTGCCCGGCAGGGTTTAACCACACATAACTCACACTGTTTCCGGTAGTAGATCCTGCGCCTGAAAGGGGTACAGAGGTGACCGCGCATGTAATGGTGTCTGGCGCTGCAATAACTGCTCTTGAGGGTATTTTAAAAAGGGAAAAGTTTACGATACTGTCGCATCCCTTATAAGAAGTTAAGTACTCCTGATAAGTACCCGTTTCACAATACTCAATGCCATTGATCTCAAAACACTCGTTTTTGCAGAGGTATCGCAGGGGCAGGTTTCTCTGGTTGAATGGCAGCAAAACAAGTTTTTGTTTGATGATACTATCACAACCCAAATAAGAGGTGTAAGGGGTGGAAGTCAGGTTGTAAGTGCCTGGGCCGCCCAAAACATTGAATGGCTCCTCAAGCCATTGGTAAGGGACCTCGTTGTTGCATATCGTTAAATCAGGGAGTTGGGTGATCGGCAAAGGCACATTTGACACAGGAAAACAAGTATTTACCGAAGGAGAGCATGCATTGGATGCCGTGACACAAATATTGCCGCCTGCATTTCCAAATGCGACCTCTACAGAATTGTTGCCTGCAGCTGGGAACACCCGCACATTGCCGCCACCATTGATAGATGAACCAGCAGGGCTCGACCAGGTGTAGGATACTGCGTTAGCAACTGGCGGAATTTCATAGATCGTCGTAGCATTCGGGCAAACTTGAGACAGGCCTTGCAAGGGGCTAATGGCCCCCAGTGGAGGCCCTTGCGTCGTGCCGCCAAATACCAAAAAGGAGAAATTACAAACATCTCCATTGAAACCATCAATAACAAATTGGTAAGGCTGACCAATTACCAGATTGTTGGCCGTGATGATAAAGGCACCAAATCCATTCAAGGGATTTGGCCCAGGCATGCAGCCAATATCAGTGATACAATTTGAAATAAAAGATGCTTCCAATCCCTGTCCAGTCTGACAGTTTGTTGGAAACACCGCAATGCTCACATCGGCGCTACCAGCAATGAAACCATAAAAGCGCGGGTTATTGAGTACCATATTACCATGGCAAAGCAAATTGGGGGCCCCTGGAGGCAGTGGAATATTATTAATACCTGTAACCCCATCCAGGTTGCAGGTGATGCACGACGTGGCGCATGTTGAAGAAGCATTGCTCAGCCCTGGACATGCAAATAGCCCTTGTGCTCCCAAATGCTGGCTAAAAGCAACCAGTAGCAGCAAAAAAGAAAGTAGAATCTTGTTGTTCATAATCGGTGAGAAAATGGTGAGAAAATGTGGTGAGATTGGTCAGATAGCTGATTAAATGCATTTTGGTGCTTTCACGGCAGCGTATCTGAAGCTGGATTAACCTTAAACCCTTGAATTAAAAAGAGATTGTAATGTATGTCAAATCATGGGAAAACTGAAAAACACGGGAATAAATTAAGCTACAACAAGATTCGTTCCACATTATCTTGAGTGCCATATTTACACTCATTTGGACATCGAAAAAGTGGCATCCCAGACTTGAATTAGCTTCAATAAATAGTACAAGCTAAACGCCCCGATCAGATGCTTTATGGTGCAGCATGGGAAAAAATTGCACAAAAGTATACAGTCGCAAATCCCCCGCCCCAATGCTTTCGGTGAAATGCCAATACCAAATACTAAAAATCCCAAGTGGAACACTGATCAAAAAAGCCCATTCAACCCATCCTGGCTCAATAAATCGTAGATCAACAAGGAAAACACAGGCATAAACATCAAAGTCATGGGCAGTCGATCCCATACGTGGGTTTGATTATCAAGGGCATAATGATAATAGGCAGAACCAAAACTGGTAATAAAAATGCCAAAAACTAAAACCACTGGAATCCACTGCGCCGTAAAATCAGCGCGCTTGCTCAAATTTCTAAGTGCCAGCACGAATCCATACAAACCTAGAAACAACATTGGCACATTGCCAATGACATTTCAAAAATTGTCGATTCCAAGTATGGTGCGCTGGTCGGCAAAATTATTATACGCAGGATCCTGGGGCACGGGACCATTTAACCACAATACCATAATAAATGCCATAAAAATGGCTACACAAAAGAATACTTGTGTTCTTTTCATGGTGAAACTAGTTGTTTAAGCAGATAATACCGCGGTCGTAAAATGGTCGATTTGATTGGTGTCGCCCAATACAACAATGTGCATTTCTGGTGTCAGCAGCACATCTTCATTGGGATTGAGTTGGTATTGACCATCGGGGTATTTGATGGCTAAAATCGGAATTTTTGAAACCAGTTGAATGCCGCTCTCCGCCATCGTCCGACCTTGAAAAGCTGGTTTGAGGCGTGTCACTGCTATTTCTTCAAAAACTACTCGTCGGGCACCAATATTCGAAATCAGGGTAAAAAACTCGCCCAAATCTGAATTGTTGACCAACATCGCCATGTAAAAGCCGCCGATGCGTTCTGGCATTACCACATGATTGGCACCTGCCCGACGTAGCTTTAATTCATCGGAAGGGTTGTTGAGCCTGCTGATTATTTTCAATTCCGGGTTGATCTGGCGGGCTGAAAGCACCACAAAAAGATTGTTGGCATCCTGGGGCAACGTAACCACCAGCGCAGCTGCACGCAAAATGCCCGCCTCCAACAACACCTCATCATCTGTGGCATCTCCTTCAAGAAACAAGTAATTGGTTTCCTGCTCCATCAGCTCTATTTTTTTAGCATCGATCTCAATGACCACAAAAGGCACTTGCTCCTTTACAAATTCTTCGCACACCTCACTGGAATGTCGGCCATAACCACAAACAATGGTGTGCCCCTTTAATTTCTGTATTTGTTCCATCATGTTGTATTCTGCAAAAAAGTCGTCTAAATCATTATCCGCAAAAATGCTGGTAATGGTGGAAATAGCATAAGCAAAGAAACCAATATTAAACAATATCAGGAAAGAAGTAAAAACTCTTCCCGTGTGACTCAGGGGAATAACCTCTCCAAATCCTACGGTGGAAAGGGTGACCAAACTCATGTAATAAGAGGAAAACCAGCTGGTATGCTCAATCAGTCGAAACCCAAGGGTGCCAACTAATACAGCAATCGCCAACAAATAAACGGCTGATCTAAGCCGCCGAATAGCACTAAATACGTGCTTCGATCGGTCCTTAGGCACATATTTCAACTTGGGCAGCCAAAAAAACCACATCCCTAGTCGCAGTAAATTGAGGACAAATGTCATACCGCGAAATTATGAAAAAGGCTTTGTGTAATGCAAGGTGCAGAGAAAAACAATTGCTCAAATGTAGGGCAATTTAAAGCAGCAAGGTTCATATTTTTGGTCAATTCCAGAAAAAACGTCCCTACAAAATAAACTTTGCTACCAAACCATATCGATATAATGTAATAGCGGTACATATCGGCGACGCATTTGGCATTCCTGCGACGGGGAAAAAGATCATCTCTACCGGCATTGTACTGTATGAAATGGATCATGCAAAAATCAAAAGGAGCTGGCAGGAGTTGGATTTGCTGGGGATAATCAATCAGTTGAAGGCGCCCTGAATAAATATGAGTATCCCTTATTTATTTTTTGGGAGAAAAAAATAGGTATAAATTAAGTCGTTTGTGTATACTTATTGGTCGGACGATGAAAAATCGTCAGACCAAATGACCCTCGTCCGACCACTTTTCGTGGTCTCGAATAAGTTAAAACGAATGCAACCGATTCACCTAGCCCTTCCATCTAAAAATACCAAGAATTCACGAGAAGTAGGAATGACTCATAATATAAAAGAACCCGCCCCAAAAAACCAGTGTTTTTCGAGGCGGGCTCTATGAATTAATACCTGTGCGGTTTAAAACCTGCTAGATCTTACGGATTCGGAACACACAATTTGTTCGCTGCCAATTCTCCAGCTGGAATAGGCCAAATGTATTCACGAACGCTAGGAAGCACCGCTGCCACATTGGCTTTGCCTGGAATTGGCACCAGCAAACGCATGCAATCCTGTGAGCGGAAACCTTCACCCAGCAGCTCAATACGACGCTCGATGAGGATTTTGTCGACCAAATCACTGCCCGCTGCAAAATCAGCTGTAACAAATACAGTTGCTGCATCAGAACGACCGTGAATGGCATTGAGTAGTTCAATCGCACGATCACTCACACCGTTCACCCGAGCCTCAGCCTCAGCCAGGTTGAGCAATACTTCAGCGTAACGGATAATCGGCGCGTAATCGAGATGCTCTGCACCGGCTGGGAACTTATTGAGGTACAATTTGCTGTTGGTGTTCAGGAACACAAACTGACGGCGTGCGTCAGCCACTGTAAAGTTCACAGAATCCCCAATAATTCCCGCTTTGTTGAAAGAATAATCACCAATGCCCCGTGGGCCAGGATTGTAATAACTTCCAAGGCCGTTTTGGGTGCCAGGCAGGTCATTGCTGGTAAATGGCATGGAAAGAATGCTCTCCGTAGTCGTGTACGGCGCAGAGAACGTGTTTTTTACGTTCGCTTGCAATTCATGGGCTACCCCAGTGGCTGCTTTAAACGGTGCTGTGGCTGGAACAATTTTATTCGCCTCTGTAATCACATCGGCATAACGCTGCATGTTCAGCAATACACGCGTCTTGTAAGCAATGGCAGTATTCTTGTGCGCACGGGTGGTGTTCAACAAAGCATTTGCTTGAGTCGCCAGCAAGTTTTGCTCCGCAAAATTCAAATCATCCAAAATTTGTGCATAAACCTCTGCTACGGTGCTGCGTGCCAGGTCGTTGTTGCTTGGGCCCGTTTCAGCGCGCAGACGGAGCGGCACACCAAGGTTGGAACCATTGCCATCAGCATACGGGCGGCAATAGAGCGACAACAAGCTGTGGTAGCAGATGGCACGGATCAAGCGTGCTTCGCCGATGTAGGCATTCACTTTCGCGTCGTCGTTTACCACAGCTTTGTTGACTGTAGCGCCTTCGATGAAAATATTGCAGCTGTTGATGGTGTAATAAACAGCATTCCAAAGGTTGTTCACATCATTGATGGAAGACTCGATGAGGGTATGGTTCCAAACACCAAATCCGGTAACACCGTTGGTCGTCTCATTGAGGAATTCCTCTGCACGGATATCACCGTACACAATGTAGCGGCTACCGTAAAAAGCGCCCGATTTCATGGCATCGTACAAGCCGTTTACCAGGCTCACAAAGCGGTCTGGAGTGGAGAAAGCTGTGGCATCAGACAAGGAGTTGTTTGGTGCTGTGGTGAGTTTGTCCTTTTGGCAGGCGTATGGCAGCATCAGCGCCAACAGCATCACGACCAGGACGGAATATTTTTTATAAGTTAGCATGGTATTTTTCATGACTGTGAATGAATTTGAAGTTGAATTAGAATCCAAGGTTAAGGCCGAAGCTAAAGGTACGTGCCATCGGCACGGTGTTGCGGTCTACACCCGGTGTTTGGTTGGTGTTACCATTCGTAGAAACCTCTGGGTCTGTACCTTCATAGTTGGTGAAAAGAAAAGCATTGTTCACCGTAGCAAACACGCGCAAGCTGGCAATAGAGGCTTTGTTCAACAAGCTTGATGGCAAGCGGTAGCCCAAGGTAATGTTGCGCAAACGCAAAAAGTCACCCTTCTCAACATTTTCAGAAATCGGAATAGCAGAACCGTTGGAAACGTTGTCGCCAAATACTACCCGTGGAATGCTGCCATCGGTGTTGGTTTCTGTCCAACGATCCAATACGTCAACATGGTTGTTCCAGAAGCGCTGGTCACGCTGGCCAGCTTTGCTACCGTTGTAGATATAGTTGCCGCCAGCATAGTTCATCTGGACGTTCAAATCAACTGGGCCATAGGTAAAAGTGTTGTCCCAGCCACCAAACCAGGTCGGCAAAGCTGAACCATAAATTTTACCGTCGGCAATGAGGGATACAGCAGAAGTAGCAGAACCGTCAGACACAAGGGTCCAGCGAGATTGGCCTGCGGCAACTACGTGGTTGTACTGTACGAGGGTGCCGTCTTTTTTCACAAAAACACGCTGTCCGTTTGCTGGGTTGACACCACGGGTTTCTACGGCAAATACACTGCCCACTGATTCTCCAACGCGAATGATGCTGGTCGTTTCAAGTCCAGCAGTCTGTGACAGGATATCTGAATTACCTTCTGCAAGAGAGATTATCTCGTTCTGCATAAAAGTGACGTTCACGCTGCTGTTCCATGTAAATTTGCCTTTTTTCAGTACCGTGGCAGAAAGGCCCATTTCATGGCCTGTGTTGCGCATTGCGCCTATGTTGATCGCGATGACGTTGCCGGGGATACCTTTTGAAGGTGCCTGTGGCGCATTGAGGATAAGCCCATCAATATCATTGTTAAAGTAGGTGTATTCACCTTGCACGCGATCATTGAATAATCCAAATACCACACCGATATCGGTTTTCTTGCTTGACTCCCAAGAAAGCTCGCGGTTGCCTGCCTGGTTAAAGAAGAAAGTAGGAACTGCTCCGTACAATCCAGAGTTGAACAAGCTCAAAGAAGCAAAATCGCCGATACCGTTGGCATTGCCCACGGTGCCGTAGCTACCACGAATCTTGAAGTAGTTAAATACCTGGTCCGCACCCATTGTTCTCCAGAACTTCTCTTCAGAAATATTCCAGCCAGCAGATAAGCCCCAGAAAATACCTTTTTTGTTGCCCGGAGCATAAGCAGAAAACTCATCCTGGCGCACATTGGCGGTGAGGAGATATTTCTTGTTGAATTCGTAGTTCAAACGTCCAAAGTAAGACAGCAGGTAGTTTTCTCCCTGGAAGGTACCTGCAGGATTGATGGTGGTGAAGTTGCCCTGGTAGGTGGTGAAGAATGGATCTGCTACCTGGGTGCGCTGTGCGCCCCAACCTTGAGTCTCGGTGTATTGTTGTTCGTTACCAAGAAGAACACCAACCGAATGGAGATCGCCTAATACTTTGTCGTAGGAAAGGATATTCTGCCAGTTCCAACGCTTGTTTTCAATGTAAACCTGCGTCGCAAGGCCGTTGGCGCCGAAGCCATCACCATGAATAGGTGTCTGATAGGTTTCATTGGTGACACCCAAATTGTCGATGCCATACAGTGTTTTTGCCACCAAGCCATCCAGGATTTCGATTTGGCCATAAACAGATGCCTGCAATTGAGATGCCTCAGAAATGTTGCGGTTCAAATCAACCATTGGAGCAACATTGGCAAAACCTACTTGCTGCAGGTTTTTGCCGCGACCCAATTGGTTGGTAGAAGTAATATTGTATTTCGCAGTACCCTCCAACAAATTACCATTTGCATCATATACAAATGGGCTGACGTTCGGTGCTGTTACGAACGCCAAACGACCGATACCGGAAGTATTGAAGGCCTGGCCATTCAATGAACCTGTATTTGGTGCAAGGTTTTCATTTTTGGTATAACCGATGGTGCCACCAATTTTGATGCGCTTGTTGAGTTTGTGGTCGAGGTTCATACGGCCTGTAAGGCGATTGAAATCATTGGCAACAATCATACCTTCCTGCTTGGTATAGCCCAGTGACATGTGGTAGGTTGTTTGGTCGCTGCCGCCGGAGAAGCCCAGAGCGTGGTTCTGCTGAAAAGCATTCCGATATATAAGATCTGCCCAGCGGGTATCAATCTGTTGGCCATTGGTGGAGTCCAGGAAAAACTGCGGAGCGCCACCGCCTACATTGGCGTTTTTAGCGCCTTCATTCTTAATTTCTACATACTGTGCTGCATTCAGCACTTCTGGAACGCGGGTAGCGCTGGTGGAGCCAACCCATACGTCGTAATTCACTTTGGTTTGGCCTTTTTGGCCGCGTTTGGTGGTGATAAGTACCACACCGGCACTCGCACGTGAGCCATAAATAGCTGTCGCAGAGGCATCTTTAAGGATGTCAATGGTTGCAATGTCGTTCGGGTTGATGTTGGAAAGCGGGTTGTTCGCCGCTGAGTTTCCAAAATCGCCTGTAAATGTTGGCACACCATCAATAACGATGAGCGGGAATGAGCTCAGGTTGATGGAGTTAATACCGCGCACCCGAAATACGGGTGGGTTGTTCAACACGCCATTCGGAATGCTGACGTTCACACCAACAGCACGGCCCTGAAGCAACTGGTCGAAACTTTGTGCTGGCAGGGAAGCGATGTCATCGCCTTTTACACTGGAAATCGTTCCGGTGATGCTGCGTTTTTGCTGGGTGCCGTAGCCCACAACAACAACCTCGCCCAACACAGCTTCATCCTGTTGCAGGGTGATGTCGTACACATTGCTGGCCGTCAACGTAACCACCTGGGCTTCATAGCCTGTGTAGGCAACTTTCAGGGTGGTGGCACCCGCTGGAAGATCCAGCCTGAAAGTGCCCGTTGCATCTGTAGCTGTACCTGCAGATGTACCCGGAGCAGATACGGATGCGCCGATAAGCGCCTCTCCGGATTTGTCGACAACGGTGCCTTTGATAGCCCGTTGTGCGTTGGTGATTGTGGCACATACCAATAGTAGCGCCAGCCCTAGTAGGACTTTTTTCATACGATAGAAATTTGATTTGGTTAAGAATAACAATACACTAGCTCCAAAAACCGAAAGGAAAAAAGAGCGCCCTGAACCCACATCAGTGAATTCAGGGCGAATAATATGGAATATTAACAAATTGTAAATAAAAAAAATTCAATTGTGAACAAAATGGCCAATTATAGGATAAAATATGCCACTTCTGCCCATTTTCGGGCAGACTGTTTTCCTTTCTTAAGCAAGGGTTTCCAATAACTTTCGCATGTCAGTTTTTTCTGCAACAATGCCTGCTACCTCGCTGATAGGCACCCGCACCTGCTCCATCGAATCGCGCTCGCGGATGGTAACGGTATCATTCTCCAGCGTTTCGAAATCGATGGTCACACAATAAGGTGTACCGATGGCATCTTGTCGGCGATAGCGGCGGCCAACAGCGTCTTTTTCATCGTACTGGCATAGGAAGTGGAATTTGAGCTTGTCGTATACTTCACGGGCTTTGCCTACCAGTTCGTCTTTATTCTTCAGCAGCGGTAGCACCGCGCATTTCACAGGTGCCAAGGCAGGTGCTACGCGAAAAACAGTCCGTGTGCTGTCTTCACCCTGGGCATCTGGCACGGTTTCATCAACCAAACCATTGGAAAGCACAGAAAGGAACATACGGTCGCAACCGACAGAAGTCTCCACCACATAAGGAATGTAGTGCTCACTCAGTTCAGGGTCGAAGAATTGAAGTTTTTTTCCTGATAGCTCCGAATGGCTCTTCAAGTCAAAATCAGTACGGGAGTGTATACCTTCAAGTTCCTTGAAACCAAAGGGGAATTCAAACTGAATATCAACAGCTGCATTGGCGTAGTGGGCCAGGTTGTCGTGATCTTTGAAACGCAGCTTTGCAGCCGGGGTAATGGAACTGTGCCAGGCCATACGGCGCGCTTTCCAGGTGTTGTACCACTCCATTTCGGTACCAGGGCGCACGAAATATTGCATTTCCATTTGCTCAAACTCCCGCATGCGGAAGATGAACTGCCGGGCCACGATCTCATTGCGGAAAGCTTTACCGATTTGGGCAATTCCGAAAGGAATTTTCTGCCGGGTGGTTTTTTGCACGTTGAGAAAATTGACAAAGATGCCTTGTGCTGTTTCTGGGCGCAGGTACAGTTTGCCATCGTCGCCTGTGTTCGACATTTGGGTAGAGAACATCAAGTTGAATTGACGCACTTCCGTCCAGTTGCGCGAACCCGTGTCTGGCTCAGCGATTTGAAGCTCCTCGATCAAGGCCTTTAAATCAGCCATGTCATCATTTTTAAGTGCCTCTGCCAAGCGTTTTTCCACCACAGCCGCTTTTTGGGTGTATTCCAACACCCTCGGGTTTGTTTCCCGAAACATCTTTTCATCAAAGCTCTCGCCAAAACGCTTGGCAGCCTTGTCTACTTCTTTGTCGGCCTTGCCCGTCATTTTGTCAATCTCTCCCTCCACCAGCACATCTGCCCGGAAGCGCTTCTTGGAGTCTTTGTTGTCTACCATGGGATCATTGAAAGCATCTACGTGGCCGCTGGCTTTCCAAATCAGTGGGTGCATAAAAATCGCGCTGTCAAGGCCCGTGATGTTTTCGTGCATCTGCACCATGGCACGCCACCAATATTCTTTGATGTTGTTTTTCAGCTCCACACCCATCGGGCCATAGTCGTACACACCATTTAGTCCGTCATAAATTTCTGATGAAGGGTAAATAAATCCGTATTCCTTGCAGTGCGACACGATGCGCTTGAACAAATCTTCTTGCATTATATAAGATGTGTGAGTGGGTTGAGTGTTGGAGCGGGTTAGGGCTCAAAAAGACCGCAAAGGTGGGAAAAATGCCTGAAATGGAAGTTCTTTCATTCAAAATTCCATCAATCAATCGCATTTTATCTAACGATTGCTTAGCACTGTTCCGTAAAACACAACCCACCTCGCTTCGTTTTCAAACAAACAAAACCACATAATTATGCGACACCTCTTTCTTTTTTCCCTGCTCACCCTATTGTCGTAGCGCTTTGGGTTGTGTAACACAAACCTCGCAGGTCTAAAACCTCAGAACCCTTCCCAAAAACCAAGGTTTTTTGGGAAGGGTTCTGAGGTTTTAGACCTGCGAGGTTTGTTAGCTCAAAAAAGTGCCTCAATGTGAGACAGACTCTACATCTTCCAACTTCACCCCTTCAAATTTCTCCACCAAACGCCGCGCAACTTCCAGGTTCTCAAAGTTCTGTTCGCAAAACAAACGCCCTTTCTGCCCCATCATAACAAGTTTTTCGCCCTGCTGCTGACACCACTGAATGGCGTCTAACCAGGCTTCGGGGCTGTCCGCCAGCAGGCATTCTTCCCTGTCAGTAGCATCAATGCCTTCCATACCCAAGCGGGTAGAAACGACTACTTTCCCTACTGCCATGCCTTCCAAAATTTTCGCGCGCATGCCGCCGCCGGAAAGCAAGGGTACTACCATAACCGAGTGTTGGTTTAAAAAATCAGGTGCAGAAGGCACTTCACCATGAAAGGTCACCCTTTCCATCTTTAATTCCCGCAACCAACGCGGGGCCGTGCGCCCACCAATGTGGAAGGTAAGTTCCGGGAAATTCGGTGCGAGCAGAGGTGTCCAAACCTCGTTTAAAAACCAGAGCAAACCCTCCTGGTTGGGCATCCAATCGAGGGAGCCAATAAAGGATAAACTCAATGGCTTTTTATAACTGCTGTTGTCGGGGTGGTAATCGCGGGTGTCAAGCCCGATTGGCGCTACGGTAGCTGGCTGGCTAAGCCCCATGCTGCGAAATGCGGCAACATCACGCGCACTGATGCCTACCACCAGGTCGCAATCATTGAGCCGTACAGTTTCATAGTCTTTCAACCTTGGCGTAATTTGGTTCAGATACCATTTTTTCAAGGGATTTGAATTGTCCGCAACACGTTCCCAAATTTCATGTTCCACATTGTGTGCCCGCAACACGATTTGAGTTTCTGGCGCAAATTGCCGAATAACTGGAATATACGGTGTGAGGTACAACGATTCTAATTGGACAACATCAAAATATTTATTCAGCAGAATCTCTTTCAATTTCAAAGAGAAAGAAGCATCCACAAAACGTTCAACGTGGTAAGATTTTTCGGAAAAAAGGTTGAAAAATGCGGGTATGGGTCGGATGCGATTGTCGACAAAAATGGTGTATATGGTCTCGTAATGCGCGAAATCTTTGGGTAAAGCGCTGGTGTCAAACCAGTGCTTGCTGGTATTCATCGACAGCAGCGTCACCTCATGCCCCAGCTCGGCATAAGCCTTCGCCAGGTAGGTACTGGCAATGGCCGCCCCGTCTTTTAAGGGGTAGGGAAATTTATTACACAATTGAAGAATACGCATAATCATTCACTTTTTTCAGACATTTGTGCCTTATGGTTCTCCAAGCAACAAACATTCATAAATCGTACGGCGCGCTTGAAATCCTCAGAGGGGTCAATGTTGACATCCAGCGCGGCGAAATCGTCAGCATTGTCGGCAAGTCTGGGGCGGGCAAAAGTACACTTTTACACATCCTTGGCACACTTGATTCGGCTGATCAGGGCAATCTACATATTGCCGACACGTCTATCAAGTCCCTAAAAGCCAATGGGCTGGCCGATTTTCGAAACCGTAACATCGGCTTTGTTTTTCAGTTTCACCACCTGCTTCCTGAGTTTACAGCCCTTGAAAACGTCTGTATTCCCGGTTTTATCCAGAATAGGTCGGAAGCTGTGGTCAAAAAACGCGCCACGGAGTTGCTTGATTACCTAGGCTTATCGGCGCGTTTGACCCACAAACCGACGGAGCTTAGCGGCGGCGAACAACAACGCGTCGCCATTGCACGGGCGCTGATCAACCAACCAGCGGTTATTTTTGCCGACGAACCAACGGGCAACCTCGATTCTGCTGCTTCTCAAGATATGCACCGATTGATTCGCCAATTGAGTGACGATTATCAGCAGACATTCGTGATTGTAACCCATAACAAAGAACTCGCCGATCTTTCCGACCGTTGTTTGGAAATGAAAGATGGCCTTTTGGTTTGATGATGAAAAGGCTTTTCTCTCCCCATACAAACGTTTCAATGCTTGAAACGTCCAAGCACTGGATTGTGCTGCTTCTCGTCGTGTTTTTTTCTGCTTGTACTGTCAATCGGCAGCCGAAAGTTGATTTGCAGAACGTGCAGTTTTCAGCGCGGCCCAAGAATATCATCCTGCTCATCGGCGATGGGATGGCGCTGCCACAGGTTTCAGCGCATATTTATTGGAAAGGTGTTGGGGAAACAATTTTCGAGCAATTCAAAGTTGTCGGATTTCACGAAAGCCATTCCTGTCGGGAACTGGTAACGGATAGCGCTGCTGGGGCAACTGCTTTTTCTTGTGGTGAAAAAACAACGAATGGTGCCATTGCCGTGGTACCGCCCAAGGACAAGCCATGTCCCACCATTTTGGAAGACCTCTGCAAAGATGGTTTTGCCACCGGTATGGTGGTCACCTGTACTGCCACCCATGCCACCCCCGCATCCTTTATCGCCCACCGTGAATTGCGGGCATTTACCGATGAAATCGCGCTGGACTTTATGAAGACCCCATTCGATTGCCTCATTGCTGGTGGTGCCTCAAATTTTGAAAACAGGCGCGACAAAATCAACTTGGTCGATACACTCAGGCAAAAAGGCTACGTGATTCGTCGGGGCACCGCATTCAACAAACTCCCCCTGGACGGAAGCAAACCATTCGTAGTGTTTACCGCTGAAAACGAACCTCCAACGGCATCCGCTGGCCGCACCTACCTGCCACCTGCTACAAAAATCGCCTGCGAATACTTGCAAAAGCGCAGTGAAAAGGGCTTTTTCCTGATGGTGGAAGGCAGCCAAATCGACTGGGCCGGCCATGCCAATGACCGGAATTACCTGCGCGCAGAAATGGAGGATTTTGATAAAACGGTCAGAAATGCCCTGGAATTTGCCGCTTCCAATGGCGAAACGCTGGTCATCGTTACCGGCGATCACGAATGTGGGGGATTGGCGCTGGTTCAAACACAGGGCAAAAAAAGATTCGAAGCCGTTTTTTCAACCCGCTTGCACACCGCTGCTATGGTGCCTGTATATGCTTATGGGCCGCAAGCAGAACTGTTTTTGGGCACGTATCAGAATACGGAAATCTATAATAAAATGATGGAAGCTTTGGGGAAATGAGGTTTCAAGTTTCAAGGTTTCAGGTTTCAGGTTTCAGGGTTTCAGGTTTCAGGGTTTCAGGGTTTCATGGTTTCAGGTTGGCGCTGCGTTTGGTCTTCTGGCAAGAAAGACGAGCGATTAAGGTGTGCTTGATTCAGGCGAAAAACCGCGTAGCGGTGACATTATAAAAAGGCCATAATTCTAGGGACCAATACGTTGTGGTCGTTGTGGCGTATTGTGAGATTTTTTACGTGTAACGGGCACGATGTTTTTCATTCCTATGCTTAGGTCAGTATCCAAACCTTTGGAGCGCGCTATCATCGTCGCGCCAGTTGTCGCGGACTTTGACCGTGAGTTCGAGAAAAACCTTGGTTTTCAGAAAGCGCTCCAAGTCCATACGGGCATGGGAGCCAAGTTTTTTGATCGCAGCACCGCCTTTG
>Ga0105046_10005700_pt1 | contig 19687 bp, 18 predicted proteins | sample MAT03_FD_78385 | JGI IMG/M metagenome (GOLD analysis project Ga0105046, IMG submission 78385) | Freshwater microbial communities from Lake Fryxell liftoff mats and glacier meltwater in Antarctica - MAT-03 (megahit assembly) | ecosystem: Environmental > Aquatic > Freshwater > Ice > Liftoff... | reverse complement strand
GTCTGCCACGGATAGTTGAAGAACAACAGCACGACCATCGCGACGGCGAGAATGAGCGGCAGCACCCAGTCGCGACGGACCCTGAGTTTCTTGCCCGAATGGACCGGAAGCCGGCTGACCAGCAGGAAGGCCACCAGCACCGTGAACCCGGTGGACACGAAAGCGGTGATACGATCGGGTTCGTAGACCCCCACAAAGGAAAGATAGACCGGCAGCATCACCAGAACCGCACCGGCCGGGGCAGGCACCCCGACGAAGTATTCGGACTGCCATGCCGGGCGGTCCAGATCCTCGTCCAGCACGTTGAAGCGCGCGAGCCGCATCCCGCAGGCGATTGCGAAGAGCAATGCGGCGATCCAGCCCAGCGAGCCGGCCCGGTCCAGCAGAAAGGCATAGAGCACCAAGGCCGGGGCGACGCCGAAATTGACGATGTCAGCCAGCGAATCCATCTGCGCGCCGAATTTGGAGGTCGCCTTCATCAACCGCGCCAGACGGCCGTCTATTCCGTCGAGGAATGCGGCGAACAGCACCATCGCGACCGCGATTTCGAACCGCGACTCAAAGGCGAAGCGGATGCCCGATAGCCCGGCGCAGATGGCCAGCACCGTCACCAGATTGGGCAGCACCATGCGCAGCGGTATCTCGCGGATGCGGGGTCCGCCGCTGCTGTGGTGCGGAAACGGTTTGAAGCCCATCAGTCGATGCGCACGAGCGGGGTGGAGGCTTCCCCGCCGAACTCCGCGATCACCGTTTCGCCTGCGACCGACGTCTGGCCGACGGCGACGCGGGGCGCGGCGTTCATGGGCAGGAAGACATCGACGCGCGAGCCGAAGCGGATGATGCCGAAGCGCTCGCCGACCGCGATGTTGCCGCCAGCCTCGGCCCAGCAGACGATGCGCCGCGCGACGAGGCCGGCGACCTGCACGGCGGCCACCGTGCCGTTCGGGCTTTCGATGACGACGCCGTTGCGTTCATTCTCCTGGCTTGCCTTGTCGAGTTCCGCGTTGAGGAATTTTCCGGGCCGGTATTCGATCCTGGAAATCTTGCCGCGCACCGGCGCACGATTCACGTGGCACGAGAACACGTTCATGAACACCGAGATGCGCGTCATCTCACCCGAGCCGAGCCCGAGTTCGCGCGGCGGCACGGCGGGGCCGACCGCCGAGACGACGCCGTCGGCCGGGCTGATGACCAGCCGGTCGTCGGCGGGCGTCACCCGCACCGGGTCACGGAAGAAATAGGCGCACCAGGCAGTCAGGATCAGGCCGATCCAGAACAAATTGGTCGAGAACAGGCCGAGCAGCAGCGTGACCACGGCGAACCCGCCGATGAACGGGTATCCTTCCCTGTGAATCGGGACGAATGCGTTCTTGACGGTGTCTGCAAGGCTCATTGCTTTGGGCTCATTTCGTGGGGTTCATCGCGAGCGCCGCGCGCCGTTTCGGGTTGCGCCTGATTACCGGAAACGGCCCCCCCCCGCAACGCGGCAATGATCCGAGCGCGAGATCCGGTCACTGGCAGTGGAACGCCGGCAATATGGAGCCGAGGCGGGTCGCATCTCGTAAACGTCCGGCGCAGTCTACTCGCCGTCCGCCACCTCCGGCGTGCGGCGCCTGACCAGGACGCCGTCCTGGTCGCCCTCGCGGACAATGCGCAGGCGTTCCTCGGCCTCGCTCGCCTCGCGCTGGCGATCCCACATCGACGCATACAGTCCCCGCTCGGCCAGCAGGTCCGCATGGCGGCCGCGCTCGACGATGCGGCCGTCCTTGAGAACGATGATCTCGTCGGCCGAAACGATGGTCGACAGGCGGTGCGCGATCACGATGGTCGTGCGGCCCTTGCTCACCAGATCGAGCGCGGCCTGGATTTCCCGCTCGGTGTGCGAATCCAGCGCCGAGGTCGCCTCGTCCAGGATCAGCACCGGGGGCGCCTTGAGGATGGTGCGCGCGATCGCCACGCGCTGCTTCTCGCCGCCCGACAGCTTCAGGCCGCGTTCGCCGACCATGGTCTCGTAGCCGTCTGGCAGGCGGTCGATGAACGTTCCGATCTGCGCCAGTCCGGCTGCCCTCGTCACTTCCTCCTCCGCAGCGCCGACGCGCCCGTAGCGGATGTTGTAGGCGATGGTGTCGTTGAACAGCACAGTATCCTGCGGCACCATGCCGATGGCCGCGCGCAGGCTGTTTTGCGTCACCGCGTCGATGTCCTGCCCATCGATCAGGATCTGCCCGGACTGGACGTCGTAGAAGCGGAACAGCAGCCGGGAGATGGTGGACTTGCCCGCGCCCGACGGGCCGACGATGGCGACCGTCTTGCCGGCGGGCACCTCGAACGAAACGCCCTTCAGGATCTGGCGCTGCGGATCATATGCGAAATGCACGTCGCGGAACTCGACCCGGCCGGCGGTCACCGTCAGCGACTTGGCGCCTGGTTTGTCCACAACCTCGCGGTTGACGTTGAGCAGGTCGAACATCTTCTCGAGGTCGGTCAGGCCCTGGCGTATCTCACGGTAGATCATGCCGATGAAATTGAGCGGCTGGGCAAGCTGCATCAACATTGCATTGACGAAGACGAAATCGCCGACCGTCTGCGTGCCGGCCATCACCTCGCGCGCCGAAAGAACCATGATGGCCGTCATGCCGGCGCCGAAGATCAGCCCCTGGCCGAAGTTCAGCCAGCCGATCGACACCCAGGTCATGGTGGCCGCCTTCTCGTAGCGCGCCATCGAGCGGTCGAAACGCTCGGCCTCCATCGTCTCGTTGTTGAAATATTTCACCGTCTCGTAGTTCAGCAGAGAGTCGATGGCCTTGGTGTTAGCCTCGGTGTCGCTGTCGTTCATCTCGCGGCGGATGGTGATGCGCCAGTCGCTGATCTTCACCGTGAACCAGACATAGAGCCACACCGTGACGGCGATGACGGCGACATAGGTCCAGCCATAGGCGAAGGCGAAGATGCCGGCCGTCAGCGCGAATTCGAGCACTGTCGGCGCCATGGCGAGCATGGTGAAGCGTACGATCGTCTCGATGCCCTTGGTGCCGCGCTCGATGACGCGCGACAGGCCGCCGGTGCGCCGTTCGAGATGAAAGCGCAGCGACAGTTCGTGCATGTGGACGAAGGTGCGGTAGGCAAGCTGCCCGACCGCATGCTGGCCGACGCGGGCGAACAGCGCGTCGCGCAGCTGGTTGAATCCAAGCTGGACTAGCCGCAGCACGTTGTAGGCGATGACAAGCATGACCGGCGCGAGCAGGAAATCGGGCAGCGGCGGTTTGGCCGCCGCGTCACCGGCCAGCGCGTCGGTCGCCCATTTGAAGAAATAGGGCACCAGCACCAGCACGGCCTTGGCGACGAAAAGCAGCAGCGTCGCCCAGACCAGCCGCAGCTTGAGGTCGCGCCGGTCCGGCGGCCACATATAGGGCCAGAGGGCCTTCAGCGCACTGAAGGTCGAGCCGGAATCGCCGGAAACGGATTGGGTAGCCAATTTGGCGTGCCTCTATGGTGCGGCCTGCTGCTCGAGCCGCTATTGCGCCTGTTCCTTCGGCACCGTCGTCAGCCGGTTGCCGAGACGCAAATAGTCGGCGTCGGCTTTACCGTCGCTCGACTTGTCCGGAACCTTGAAGACCTGCCCCGGCCAGATGCGGTCCGGATCCTCGATCTGCGTCTGGTTGGCAAGGTAGATCGTGGAGTATCGAATGCCGCGCCCGTATACGCGATACGAGATGCGCCACAGAGTATCGCCGCGCCGGATGATCACGGCGCTGTCCACCGACTGCAGCTTGGGCGCGAGCACTTCGTCGACGCCGTTGGCGGTAGGCGGCGCCGGCAATTCCGGCGCGGACGCCACATCTGACGCGGGCTCGGCAGACGGCGCAGGCTCGGTCTCCGCCGATGCCGGCGGCTGCGGCGCGGGAGGCTGGTCTGGTTTGGCTTCGGCCACGGCGGGTGGCGAGGCAGGCGCCTCGGAAGCAGGCGCCACAGGCGTTTCGGCGGGCGGCGGCGCTGGCGTGGAGGCGTCGGCGACTGCGGGCGGCGAGGCAGGCGTTTCGGCCGCAGGCGCGGTGGGCGCTGATGGTTCCGCAGCGGGCGGCGGCGCCGGTGTTTCGGCAGCCGGCGCTGTCGGCGCGGGTGCTTCCGCGACGGCCGGTGGCGGCGCCGGTGTTTCGGCGGCTGGCTCCTCGGCCGAAGCCTGCTGGCCCGGCTCGGGACCTGACGGCGCGGGCGCGGAAGGCTCCGCCGCAGGAGCGGCAGGCTCCGGAGCAGCGGGCGCAGGTGTTTCGGCTACCGCCGCCGGCGCTTGAGCCTCGGGTTCGGGAGCCGAAGCAGGGGCTTCGGGTGCGGGTTCCGGAGTCGCAGCAGGGGCTTCGGCGGCTGGTACTTCGGGGACCGCTGGCGCTTCAGCCGCTGGCGGTACGGCCGCGCCTTCTGCCGCAGCGGGCGTATCGGCGACAGCCGCCGGGGGCTGCGTTGCGGGAGCGGCCGGTGCGATCGGCGTCGGAGCAGCAGCCGGGGCTTCGGCTGCCGGCGCTTCGGGCGCTGGCGGGCTGGCAGCGCCTTGGGCTTCGGCTGCAGCGGGCGCGGCGGCGGCAGCCTCCGATGCTGGAGCAGCGGGTACCTCCGGCGCAGGCGCTTCGACCGCCGCAGGCGGCTGCGCGGCAGGTTCGGGTGCCACAGCGGGCGCGGTCGCCGCCGGCGCTTCGACGGCAGGCGGAGCGGCTGGCGTCACGGGTTCCGGCTCGGGCGCAACGGCAGCGATCGTCTCGCCCGGTTCACGCTCGAAGGGAACCGCCGCACGGGCCGCGACCTTGACGCCGTCGGCATCGAGCGCATCGACCCGTATGATGTAGTCGCCGACAGGCAACGCCCGGTCGGCCTCGATCAGGAACTGCCCGTCAGGCGAAGCCTTGGCGTCGCCCAGCAATATCTCGTTGGCGTAGCCGCGCACCGTGCGGCCCGGATCGGCAATGCCGGCAACGAATATCTTGCTGCCGTCGATCTCGACCGCCTGGACCCGCACCGTGGGGCCGGAAGGCTGCGCGGGCGCGGGCTGTTCCGGTGCAGGCTGCGCCGGCTCGGCCTGCGGCTGCTCGGGAAGCGCGGCCTGCAACTCTCCGGCGGGCTTTGGTTCAGCTGGAGCGGGCGCGTCGGCCGCCGCCGGGGCTTCCTGCGGCGCTTCGGGCGCGGGCTCAACTTTGGCCGCCTCCGCGGGCTTCTCCGGCCTGGGCAGCACGATCATCTGCGAGGGTTTGCCGGGCTCCTCGACCAGGGCCAGCACCTGCCCGTCAGGCGTGTCGGGCACCGAAACCACGGCGGTCTCGACCGACATGGCCACGACCTTGTCGGGCGCGGTGGCTCGCAGCACGATCTGGTAGTCTCCGGGCTTCAGCGGATCGTCGAGGACAACCGCGAAATCGCCCTCCTCCCCGGCCACCGCGCTGCCGATCACGTTGGAACCGACCAGCAGGTCGACCGTGGCGCCTGCGGTCGCCTTGCCGGCGATCACGATGGAGCCGTTGCTTTCCAGGCGCACGACATCGAAGCTCGGCGGCACCACGGCCGCCGGTCCTGCCGGCGCGGGTGGCTCGGTCTCAGGCGCGGCCGCATCGGGCGTGGCCGGCTCGGTCGGGGCCTCAACAGGCGTCTCCGTTGCCGGCAGACGTGCATCCTTCGAATCGGCTGGAACGGCTGCCGGATCCGGCTGCGGAAGCGCCGCAATCGTGCCGGGCGGCTGCTTTGCCGGCCCCAGCACGCCCGCCGCATAGGCGACGAGCGCCGCGGCGGCCACGCCGCCGATGAGGAAAAGGACACTCTTGTTGGTCGTAACGGCCATTCTTCCAGCCCCTTGGCACAGTCCGGGTCTACCTTGTTTCACCCGGAGCGACAAGAAAAGACCCATCGGGGGTCTTGACCTGAATACGTCGAAAATCACCTATCGCATGCATGAACACGATTCGATCCATCTGCGTCTATTGCGGTTCCTCGCCGGGCAACAACGAAATCTACATGAAGGCCGGACATATCCTCGGCCGGTCGATCGCGCAGGCCGGGCTTGAACTGATCTATGGCGGCGGCGGCAAGGGCATCATGGGCGCGGTCGCCGATGGCGCGCTGCGCGGCGGCGGCAAGGTTACCGGCATCATTCCGCGCTTCCTGATGAACAAGGAAGCGACCGAGGCTGCCCTGCAGCGTCTCGACACCCTGATCGTCACCGACGACATGCACCAGCGCAAACATGCAACGTTCGAGAAATCGGACGCCTTTGTGGCGCTTCCCGGCGGCATCGGTACAGTCGAGGAAATCATCGAGATCATGACCTGGGCGCAACTCGGGCATCACCGCAAGCCGATTGTCTTCGGCAATGTGGCGGGATTCTGGAACCCCATGGTGACGCTGCTGGACCACATGCGCGGCGAAGGCTTCATCCACACCGGCCATCTGGTCCAGCCGCTGGTCGTCGATGCACCGGAGGCGATCGTGCCGGCGATCCTCGTCGCCGCCGCGAGCGACAGTGCGCCGGCTGACGGCGTCCGGTCGGTCATCGACAAGATGTAAGCGGCCGCCTGTCCCCGACAACCAACCGGGAACCTCCCTGCCCCCGGCTAGTTCTAAGTGTGCTGAATGGAGGATTTCCCCATGGCTGACGACAAGACGAAGACCAAGGAAGACCGCAAACTGGTTGCAAGCGGCGAGACGTATGAAGTCGCCGACTTTGCCAGGAAGTTCGGCGTATCGCCGAGCGAGGCAAAAACCATCATCAAGAGATATGGCCCCTCCCGCCAGAAGCTCGACGCCTACATGTCAAAGCGGATGGCCTGAGATGGACAGCCCGGAAAACCGCAGGGAGACTGGCGCGCGGTCCCTTCAAAGAAAAGACCGTCCCGATGCGAACGAAGAATTTTCGCAGAAGGCAGCCGAAAATCGAAAACCACGGGGTGGAGTGGGTAACACAGAGCCTTCAAGCGACGACAACGCGAAGACAAGGCATTTCGACGGCCAGCAGCCACCCAATCGTAGAGGATAGGGCCGCTCGGTAATCGCCAAGTGGCTTGACGCTTTGGAAAGCCGGGGCGATCCTGCCAAAATCGGCTGCTTGACGGCCGACCGAGGGAGGAGCGTGCATGCTGACTGCCCTGAAATGGCTTTTCTATCTGGTCGCGGCGATAGCCCTTATCATTGTCGGCGGCTCGTTCCTGCTTCCGGCCAAGGCGGTCGTGACGCGCTCCATCGGCATTGCCGCGCCGCCTGACAAGGTTTTTGCCATCGCCGGCGATCTCCGGCGTTTCCGCGATTTCTCGCCCTGGGCCGATCTCGACCCCGACATCAAATACACCTTCGAGGGGCCGGAAAGCGGCGTCGGCCAGTTGATGAAATGGTCGTCCGAGAACGCCGACGTCGGCAGCGGGTCGCAGACCATCGTCAAATACGAGCCGCCGACCTTTGTCGAAAACCAGATCGACTTCGGCATGCGGGGCAAGTCGACCGCGAGCTTTGACCTGGTTCCGTCGACAGCGGGGACCAACGTGACCTGGACATTCAACTCGGACCTCGAGGGCATTCCGGCGAAATGGTTCGGCCTGATGTTCGACCGCTGGATCGGCGCGGACTACGAGAAGGGGCTGGCGAAGCTGAAGGCGGTTGCGGAGGCGTCGGCGCCCGAGCCAGTCGCGCCTGCTGAACCCGAGCAGGGAGCGCCGCTTGAAATCACGCCGGATCCGCTGGCGCCATCGCCGCCAGCGCCGGCTGAGCTGGAGCAGCCGGCCCAATAGCAGAAGGGTATCAGGCAGCAGGCTGAAGGTCGGCCACGTCGGGATAGACGTGCAGGACATGTCGGCTAAGCCGTTGATGGGCCGACAGGCCCATGACATGCTGGACGACGGCGTAGGCCGCCTCCCACTCGCCCCGCGTCGCGGGGCCGTCCATCTCACTGTCCCCGACAAAATTGACCAGCACAAGCCATGCGTCAATGCCGTTGCGCCGCAGGAAATAGAGATGCGCCAGCCGGTTCGCCAGTTGGTAGAAAACATCGATCCACGGCGCGAGCGGCGTTGCGCCCAGCCATCCGGCTGTTTCCGCCAGTGCCCGCTCGACGCGTTCGCGTGATTCCGGCCCGGCCGCCGAGCCGGGCGAGCAGAGTTCACCGACATGCGCCTTGGCCTCGACGAGCAGCACGTCGCCACGGTCGGTCAGCCCGAGCGCATCCCATTGCGGTCCGCGCCTTGGCCAGAACTTTTCCAGTTCGCCGGCAAGACGAGCGCAGTCGATGCATTTGAGAAAATCGGCGTCGCGATATTCAGCGTAGCTGTCCGCCGCCAGCGGCGACCGCCAAGTCACCGAGCGCGCGCCTGGCAATCGAGCGAGGATTGGCCGGTCAAGGACATCAGGGCGGACACCTGCCGCGCGCTGAATCCATTTCAGGCTGCCTTTCGCGCCCTGAGGCTGGACAGTCCGGGTCACCGGGCGCCGGTCACGTCTGGCCGAACACGCGCTCGCCCTGCTCGTCGACGATCTGCTGGCCCTTCCTCAGCGACACCTCGACGGCGTCTTCCAGGCCGGCAAAACGGTCGGCGCGCACGAAGCGATGCTCCTTGACCACGCCATCGACTTCCTTCGAGACGACGCCGCAGGTCTGGTACTGGCCGTCGTTCTTGTAGGGCGTGGCCGCGACGGTAAAGCCCTTGTGTTCGATCTGCTTGGCAGGCTTGCCGGGTGCGCCGCCGTCCGAGCCGCCGCCGAAAAGTCGCTTCAGAAATGACATGGGTCACCCGCCTCCGTTTCGCCTGCAAGGTAGTGCGTTCGGCCCGGCGCGTCGAGACTGCGCCGAATCACCGCTCGGTCAGCGCCAGCCTTGCCGAGCAGGACGAAGGCGGCCGCGACAGCGACAGGATCAGCCCGGCCGCCATCAGGCACAGCGTGCCAGCGATGAAAAGCGCGGGCATAAAGGTTTCGAACCCTGCCGCGTTGCGCCGCGCCACAGGTCGTTCTCAGCCAGCGGGAGGCCTTGCGCTGGGTTCCGCGGCAGCAGCGCGATTTCATGATGCGGGCATACCCGCAAATGACGCACAGCATCTGCGATTGCCTTCCCGTTTGCGACGGTGCGTCGAGCCCAGATCATGTCATATGCTTGCAATTGCGCTGAAATATGCGTTCGATATCGTTGCTGGGGAGATGCCTGAAATGACCGCGAAGATTGCAGCATTGGCAATCGCTTCAATCCTTGCGACGGTCGGCGCCGCGCAGGCGACCGAACTCACTGTCATGTCCTACAATATCTGGGGCGGCGGCGCGAACGAGGGCAAGCCCATCGACGAGACCGTGGCGGTGATCAAGGCCGCCAACGCCGACATCATCGCCCTGATGGAGACGCGCCTCGAAAGCGACCCTTGCACCGCCGATTCTTGCCCGGCCACCGGCGAGTCCGTCGCGCCGGCCATCGCTGCCGCGCTCGGCTTCCACGTCTACGACCAGAAGGGCGAGGGCCCGACGCTGTGGTCCAATGCCGTGATCTCACGCTACCCGATAACAGGCACGCTCAAGGACGAACTCGGCGTGTCGATCGATGTGAACGGCAAGACGGTTTATATGCTCGCTGCCCATCTCGACGATTCACCTTACCAGCCCTACCAGCTGCTCGGCATCGAATATGGCGATGCACCTTTCATCAAGACCGAGGCCGAGGCGATCGAATGGGCCGAGAAGACGCGTGGCGCGGCGGTCGACTCGCTCATTACGGCGGCCGGGGGCCTAACCGACGCGGCGGCCATCTTCATTGCCGGCGACTTCAACGAACCCTCCAATCTCGACTGGACGGAAGCCGCCGTGAAGGCTGGCGAGCAGCCGTTGGCAGTGGCATGGCCCGCAACCAGCAAGCTCGAAAAGGCCGGCTTCGTCGATCTCTATCGCGCCGCCAGTCCCGACCCTGTCGCCAAGCCGGCATTCACCTGGACGCCGACAAGCGAGCCTTCGGACCCCGAGGATCATCACGACCGAATCGACTTCGTGTTTGGCCGCGCGCCCAACTTGAAGGTCACGACTGCCTCCATCGTCGGCGAAAAGCAGCCGGAAGCCGATATCGTCGTAACGCCATGGCCCTCGGATCACCGTGCCGTCGTCGCGACGGTGGAGTTCTGAGGCCCAGCTACCACCGCCCGTTGCGCCTGTTCCAGGCGTAGAGCAGGTCGGCGAAACGGTTGTAGATGAAGCGCGTGAGCGGTAGCGCGACGGGGTTTCCGAAAAGCGTTGCCAGCCAAGCCTCGCCCGGAGTGACCCGCCAGACCGCCACGGCGACGTCGGCGGCGACCAGCAGTCGGCCGTCGGCGTCCGTTGCGTGCAGCCTTCGCCTGACATTCTCGATCGAGGCGCCGAACCGAGCCAGCGCGTCCGGCTCAAGGTTGATGTCCCGGAATTCGATCCGTCCGGCCTTCACCGCATCGAGCAAGCGGGACTTCTGCCGCCGGATACCGGCATCGCAGACGGGACAGCGTGTGTTGTACCAGACGGTCAGCAAGGCCATCGCCCTGAATATAAAAGCCCGGGACGATGCCCGGGCTCTTGGCTCAGCTGTCGAGGAAGCTCCTGAGCTTCCTTGAGCGGCTCGGGTGCTTCAGCTTGCGCAGAGCCTTGGCCTCGATCTGGCGGATACGCTCGCGCGTCACCGAAAACTGCTGGCCAACTTCCTCCAGCGTGTGGTCGGTGTTCATGCCGATGCCGAAGCGCATTCTGAGCACGCGCTCCTCGCGCGGGGTGAGCGAGGCGAGCACGCGGGTCGTCGTCTCGCGCAGGTTGGCCTGGATCGCCGCATCGATCGGCAGGATCGCGCCCTTGTCCTCGATGAAGTCGCCGAGGTGCGAATCCTCCTCGTCGCCGACAGGCGTTTCGAGCGAGATCGGCTCCTTGGCGATCTTCAGCACCTTGCGCACCTTCTCGAGCGGCATGGCGAGCTTCTCGGCCAGTTCCTCGGGCGTCGGCTCGCGGCCGATCTCGTGCAGCATCTGGCGCGAGGTGCGCACGATCTTGTTGATCGTCTCGATCATATGGACCGGAATGCGGATGGTGCGGGCCTGGTCGGCGATCGAGCGGGTGATCGCCTGCCTGATCCACCAGGTCGCATAGGTCGAGAACTTGTAGCCGCGGCGATACTCGAACTTGTCGACCGCCTTCATCAGGCCGATGTTGCCTTCCTGAATCAAATCGAGGAACTGCAGGCCGCGGTTCGTGTATTTCTTGGCGATCGAGATGACGAGACGCAGGTTTGCCTCGACCATTTCCTTCTTGGCGATGGCGGCTTCGCGCTCGCCTTTCTGCACCCGGTTGACGATCTTGCGGAACTCGGCGATCGAGATCGCCGTCTCGGTGGCAAGGCTCTGGATCTCGGAGCGCAGCCCCTTGATCGTTTCCTTCTCGTTCTTGGTGAACTCCTTCCAGCCCTTGGCCGCAAGGTTGGAAATCGACTTGATCCAGTTCGGGTCGAGTTCCGATCCCTGGTAATGCTCGAGGAAGGCGTCGCGCTTGACGCCGTAGCTTTCGGCCAGGCGCAACAGCTTGCCTTCGTTCTGCACCAGCCGCTTGTTGATGTCGTAGAGCTGCTCGACCAGCGACTCGATGCGCGCCTGGTTGAGCGACAGCGACTTGACCGCCTTGATCAGCTCTTCCTTGAGCTGCTTGTAGCGGCGTTCCTGGCTCGGCGACAGCGTGCCGGAAGCGGCCAGCCGGTTCTCGACCTGCTGGTCCTGCAGCTTGCGCAGCTTCTTGTAGGTGTCGGCGATGACGTCGAAGGTCTCCATCACCTGCGGACGGAGTTCGGCCTCCATGGCCGCCAGCGACAGGCTGGCCTCGTCCTCGTCGTCGTCGTCCTCCTCAAGGCCGCGCATGTCTTGACCGCCGACATTGGTGACGTCGTCGTCGTCACGCGAGGGCCGCCCACGGTTCTTGTCCTCGGCGGGTTTCGCCTCTTCCTCACGCGGCGCCACCACCGGCGCCTGCTTGGCTTCGGGGCCGGCATAGGTCGCCTCGAGATCGATGATCTCGCGCAGCAGGATCTTCGCTTCGTTGAGTTCGTCGCGCCAGATGATGATGGCCTGGAAGGTCAGCGGGCTTTCGCAGAGCCCGGCGATCATGGTCTCGCGGCCGGCCTCGATGCGCTTGGCGATGGCGATTTCGCCCTCGCGCGACAGAAGCTCGACAGAGCCCATCTCGCGCAGGTACATGCGCACCGGATCGTCGGTACGGTCGGTCGGCTCTTTCTTGGCGGGGGTAGCCGCAACCGCGGTGCCGGTCTGCTCGGCCAGTTCGTTGGCGTCTTCCTCGGCGTCGGCGGCGGCCGGGGCCTCTGCCTCCTCGGCGTTCTCGTCATCCTCGACGACGTTGATGCCCATGTCCGAGAGCATGGACATGGTGTCCTCGATCTGCTCCGAGGTCACTTCCTCGGACGGCAGCACCGAATTCAACTCGTCCATGGTGACATAGCCGCGCTTCTTGGCGGCCTTGATCATCTTCTTGACGGCATCGTCGGAAAGGTCGAGAAGCGGTCCATCGGTGGCGCCTTCGCGCTCGGTTTCCGCCTCTTCCTTTTCCTTGGTCTTGGTCGCCATACTTTCAGCTTCTCCAATCGGTCCAGAGTAGCCAAGCTGGCCAGAACCGGCATAACTCATGCATCCGCCTGACCCACGCCCGGGGCCAAGCTGCCTGCGTACCTAACTACCGAATAACACTGTCAAATGGGGCGGTGTCCCAGTTTCTTCCACCCGGCCGCCATACAAATCCCGCATGATATCTGGCGCGGCCTTTCACAGGTTTAGAGCATCGGACCGAAAAGTGGAATCCGGTTTTCGGATTGTCCGATGCCCTATCAATAATTTAGATCGTCCTTTTTGCGTCCGCTAGGACGCACGGCGATCCACTGTTTCGATTCGACCTGATTCCGGCATTCTCGCCAAAGGTCAAGCGCCTGTGACATGATTCGCGTTAAAAAAGCGAATCAAATGCTCAGAAGCTGCGCCCCCCCCGACCGGAGGATATTCCGAAACCTTCAATCAGTGCTTCGGTGGCCTGGACGTCGCGGAACTGGGTCTGAATCTCGACCAGATGACGATAGTTTTCATCGGTCGGTTCCGTGGCGAGCGCCATTTCGGCCGCCTTCAGTTCCTTATGTAGAGTTCCGGCGCTGCGGTGCAAGTGGAGCGCCTGCGCGAACGCCTCGCGCGCGTCGTCCACCGCCGCTTCCTCCAGCACGGGCCAGAGCCGCGCCTTGCGGATCAGGCCGACGGCCCGTTCCCAGCTCTCCGCCAGTCCGGCGGCTGCTATCCTCGCCAGCACGGCCGCGCGATCGTTTGCCTCGTCGTGCGCCATCGCATCCAGAACCGTGGCGTGGAGAAGCCGGAGGTCGGGGTGCGACAGTTCGAGAAACTCCGTGTGCTCGAAATTCTCGTCGATCAGCGAGGGATGGTTGACCAGCGCGACCACGATCGCGGCTTCGCGCAGCGGCATGACGCCGCCGGCGCGCTTGACCATCGCCGAGCGGGCAAGGCTCTCCGACACGGCGAAGCGGCTGGCTCCCGCGCCGGGCCGCGCGAACTGGCCGCCCTGGGGCGGCTGGCCCTGACCCTGCGGGCCGCGCCGCTCCCATTCGCCGGCGCGCAGCGGCTTCTGCCTGGCGCGGCCGAAGAAGGTCTGCACGCGCTCGCGCATCTCCTGCGCATAGTGGAAGCGCAGGTTCTCGTCCTTGATGCGGGACGTCAGGTCACGCAGTGTCTTTTCAAGCTCGGCCTTGCGTTCGGGCGTATCGAACACGCCGCCGCCGGTCTCGCGCATCCACAAAAGCTCGGCCAGCGGCCGGGCATCCGCCAGCACCTGCCGGAAGGCATCGGCGCCCTCGGTGCGCACCAGGTCGTCGGGGTCCTTGCCCTCGGGCAGCAGCGCGAAGCGGACTGTGCGGCCGGGCTGGATCGCCGGCAGCGCCATGTCGGCGGCGCGCCACGCCGCCTTGAGGCCCGCCGCGTCGCCGTCGAAGCAGAGCACCGGCTCGCTCGACATACGCCACAGAAGCTCGAGCTGGTTTTCCGTCAATGCCGTGCCGAGCGGCGCGACCGCATTCTCGAAGCCCGCCTGCGCCAGCGCGATGACGTCCATGTAGCCTTCGACCGCGATGACGGCTCCCCCGCCGCCCGGGCCGCCGCGCGCCAGCGCCTTGCGGGCGCGCACGAAGTTGTAGAGCACGTTGCCCTTGTGGAAGAGTTCGGTCTCGGGCGAATTCATGTACTTGGCCAACGCGTCGGGCGACAGCGCCCGGCCGCCGAACGCGATGATGCGTCCTCGCGAATCCGGGATTGGAAACATGATGCGGTCGCGGAAATAGTCGTAGGAGACCGGAATGTCGTCGCCGTGGCGCACCAGTCCGCAGGCCTCCATCTGTGCCTTCTCGACGCCCTTCGAGGCCAGGAATTCCTTGAGCGCATTGCGGCTCTCGGGTGCGAACCCGAGCCTGAAAGACTGCTGGGTGGCAGGCAAAAGACCCCGATCGCGCAGATAGGCCCGCGCGCGGGCGCCGGCCGCCGACTGCAACTGGTCCTGGAAGAACGCGGTCGCCATCTCCATGACGTCGGTCAGGCTGGCGCGCTGCTTTTCGCGCGCTTCGGCACGCTCGTCGCGGACCGGCATCGGCACGCCGGCCAGCCCCGCCACACGTTCGACGGCTTCCGGGAAACTCAGCCCTTCGAGTTCAGTGAGGAAGCGGAAGTGATCGCCCGACACACCGCAGCCGAAACAGTGGTAGCGGCCCTTCCTGTCCTCGCAGTGGAAGGAAGGCGTGCTTTCGCCGTGGAACGGGCAGCAGGCCCAGTAGTCGCCCCGTGAGCTATTCGTCTTCTTGCGGTCCCACGAGACGCGTGCGCCGATCACCGATGAAATCGGCACGCGGTCGCGAATCTCGTCGAGAAAGGCGTTTTCGAAGCGCATGGGCGGAAGGGTCTCTCTTCCATCCATATAAGCACTGCGGAGCGGCGGGGCGACAGCAATGATCGGGCGTGCCCGGTATCCACAGGGTGATCAAACATCCTCCTCCACGAGCGCCTCGACCGGCACTGAAAGCGCCTTCGCCAGCCGCAACCAAAGCGTGACATCACCGCCCCGCTTGCCATTCTCGATTTCCGACAGATAGTTCTGGGTCACGCCAACGGCTCCAGCGAGGGAACTTTGTGTCCGTCCGCGGTACTTGCGCCAGAACGCCAATGGCGATGCCGCTGAGACCAGCGCCCGAGTCTCGTCCGGCGACAGACCGGGTATCTTGCCTTCACGATAGCCAGCAAGACCCTGCGCGTGATCAACCGCGTTTCGGAGGGCCTCCAGTTCAGCGCGAGGCAAAACGGCGAGTTCCTCGCCACCCGGCGTGACTACATAGGCAACGCTCATCGTGATGCACCCCTAGTCATAGACGGATCCACGCGGTCCAATTTTTGTCACGATGATCTCACTGTCCGTTTCCTCGAAGATCACCCGATATTCACCGATACGAAGCCGCAAGCCGCTCGACCCCTGCAGAGCCTTGATCTTGTTGGCGAACGATTTCGGGTTCGCGGAATAAGCTTCGATCTTCGACAGGATTCTCTCGGCATCAGCACGATGCTTGCGCAAGGCCTTGGCGGCATTAGGCAGCAAGACAACCTGTTTCACAGACCAAATATCGCATTTTGCGATTATTCGGGCAATCTAAATCTCAATGATCCTTGCCGCAGCCCGCGCCGTATAAAAAAATGTCTCGTGCTAAAAATGGCGACCCTCGCCGGCCGCCACCCTTTAGAGCAGACGAGTTGCCTCAATACTGCGCGGCGATGATGCCGCCGGTGAGCCCCGAGGCGATCGAGATGAGCAGGAAGTCGTTGTCGACCCTCACCCACTGCTGGCCGTGGCCGGGGCGGCGCAGGCCGTAGCGGTGGTAGTCGCCGACCGCCTGCTTGCGCTGCCAGGCCGGAACACGGTGTTCACGCTCCCAACGATGGCTTTCGGCATGGCGCCCATTCTGGCGATAGTGCCTGTTGGTGTCGTGGCCGGGCTTCTTCTTCCAGATGTTCTGCCGCTGCTCGTAGCGCGACTGTTCGTTGCGTGGCCCGGCATTCGCCTGGGAGATCGGAAGGGCCAGCATCGACAGCGCGATGGCGGAGAGGACGAGACGTTTCATGGCGGGATTGCCGAGGAACAGGGCCCGCCGCATTAACCCGAACTGAACGGTGCCATTACGTTTTCGTAATGAAATCAGTGAGTTGAGCGTGGCGCCTGCGACTCTGATTCAAACGCTGCCAAGCCGCGTCCGGCGGTCCCGCCTTCAGAAAACCGAAACGGCGGCTCAAATTTTCCAGATTGCCGCCCCTGATCGTTCGTGGTTTCTCGCGCTTCCGTTCACGCCGACAGAAACCTGATGCCGCTACCCCTCCTTGCCCTCTTCTTCGCAGCCTTCGCCTTCGGCACGACCGAATTCGTCATCGCCGGCGTGTTGCCGCAGGTCGCGGCAGGTCTGGGAGTCTCGGTGCCGAGCGCAGGCTATCTGGTGTCGGGCTATGCGGCCGGCATCGCGGTCGGCGGGCCGCTGCTCACCCTTGCGACAGCCAGGATATCGCGGAAGACGCTACTCGTCTGGCTGCTCGTCGTGTTCACGATCGGACAGGCCGCCTGCGCGATCGCGCCGGATTTCGCGTCCATGCTCGGGCTGCGTATCGCCATCGCCTTCGCGCACGGCGTCTATTTCGGCGTCGCCATGGTGGTTGGCATCGGGCTCGTGCGGCCCGAGCAGCGCGGCATGGCCGTCGCCCTCATACTCGCCGGCCTGACCGTGTCGGGCATCGTCGGCGTGCCGCTCGGCACCGCGATCGGCACAATCTGGGGCTGGCGCGCCACCTTCTGGGCGATGTTCGTGCTCGGCATCCTGGCCACGCTCGCTATGGCCGCACTCGTTCCGCGCGGCACCGGCGCGATCTCGACGCCCGCCGGACTGCGCAACGAGGTGCGCGTGCTCGGCCGCCAGCAGGTCTGGACCTGCCTCATCGTCATGCTGATGCTGATGCTTTGCCAGTTCGTGCCCTACACCTACATCACGCCGCTGCTGCGGGAAGTGACCGGCATCGAGGCAGGTCTTGTTCCCTGGGTTCTGCTGCTCAACGGAATCGGCGCCACCGCCGGCGTCTTCATCGGCGGCAAGCTGGCCAGCCGACTGCTGATGCCGTCGCTGATAGCGCTGCCGGCGCTGCAGGCTGTCATGCTGGCCGTGATATATGCCGTCAGCCCCTACCCCGTGCCGATGGTCGCGGCACTTTTTGTCTGGAGCGCCATCAACTTCGCGATCGGCACGCCGATCCAGACACGCATCCTGACCTGGACGGCCGACGCGCCGAACCTCGCTTCCTCGCTCATTCCGTCGGGCTTCAATATCGGCATCGCGATCGCGGCCTCGCTCGGCGCGATGATGCTCAACGCGGGCTTCTCCTACCGCAGCCTGCCGCTGGTCGGCGTGGCGGCCATGATCGTCGCGACGATCGTCGCCGTTGCGTCCAATCTCTGGGAAAAGCGCAGCAGCGCGAAACCGCCCGTCCCGGCTGGAAGCCCACAGCAGGCGTAGACTCTCAAATCATCGGCAGGCTTCTCTGTCGCCCGACCGGAAACGCCTTGTCGATCCGCTCGCTCTCGTTCGCCGAGAGCCTGAGGTCTCCGGCCGCCGCATTGTCGGCCGCATGATCGGCCTTCGAAGCCTTGGGTATCGCAAAGACAGCGGGCCTGCGCGTCAGGAACGCCAGCGCCACCTGCCACGCCGTCGCGCCATGCGCGTCGGCGATCTCCTTCAGAACCCGTCCACCGGGCGAAGAAGCACTCACGAAATGGCCGTTGCCGAACGGGCTGTAGGCAACCACCGCCACCCCATGCTTCTCGCACCACGGGACAACCGCATGCTCGATGGCGCGCTCCTCAAGGTGGTAGAGTACCTGGTTGCAGGCGATCCTGCCTTCGCCCGATATCGCGAGCGCCTCGTCGAGGTCGTCGACATCGAAGTTGCTGACGCCCCACGAACGGATCTTGCCGGCGCGCTGCAGATCCTCGAAAGCGGCAAACGTCTCCTGGAGCGGGATGCCGCCGCGCCAATGCAGCAGGTAGCAGTCGAGGCGGTCGGTCTTCAGCCGCGCAAGCGAGCGCTCGCATGCCCTGATTGTGCCCGCACGCGATGCGTTGCTCGGCAGCACCTTGGACACGAGATACACTTCGTCGCGGCGTCCGTCGATCGCCCTGGCGACCAGCGGCTCCGCCTCGCCGTACATCTCGGCGGTATCGATGTGCGTCAGGCCGAGGTCGAGCCCGCGCCTCAGCGCCGCAATGGCGCCGGCGTCGTCACGCCCGTCCATCTGCCAGGTGCCTTGGCCGATGACCGAGACATCGACGCCGGTGTCGCCGAATGAACGTGTGAGCATCTCCGCCTCCCCCTACCCCAGCAGTTCCTTGACCCAGCCGCTCGCCTTGCCGAAGTCCATCTGGCCGGCATACTTCGCCTTCAGTTCGGCCATCACCTTGCCCATGTCGCGCGCACCGGCGGCGCCGGTGTCGCGGATCGCCTGGCCGATCGCCGCCTTTGCGGCGCTCTCGTCCATCTGGCTCGGCAGGAACTCCTTGAGGATGGCGATTTCCGCATTCTCCTGCGCGGCGAGTTCCGGGCGCTTGCCGTCCTCGAAAGCCTTCGCCGATTCCTGGCGCTGTTTCACCATCTTGGTAAGGATCTGCAGGATTTCCTCGTCGCCGGCCGGCCCCTTGCCCGAGCCGCGATTGGCGATGTCGCGGTCCTGGATGGCGGCGTTGACCATTCTGAGCGTCGAGACGCGCTGCTTCTCGCCTGATTTCAGCGCCGTCTTGAGGGCATCCGTGATCTTGCCGCGCATTTAACTCTCCATTCGCCGAATTCGGGCCTTGTACGCCGTGAATTGCCCCGGATTTGTCAACCCATCGCCGCCAGCGTCTCGGGCAGGACCTGGCCACCATCGACCACCAGCGTCTGACCGGTGACATAGCCCGCTTCGTCCGAGCAGAAGAACAACGCGGCGTTGGCGATATCGCTGACGGAACCGAGCCTCTTCATCGGGATCGACGCTTCCATCGCGGTCTTATAGTCGTTGCCGAGCCCAGCCAGACCCTCCGTCTCGATGTTGCCCGGCAATACGGCGTTCACGGTGATGTTCCATGGCGCCAGCTCGATTGCCGCCGAACGCATGAAGCCGAGCTGGCCGGCTTTCGAAGCGCCATAGTGGGACCAGCCGGCAAAGCCGGTGATCGGGCCGGTGATCGAGGACGTGATGACGATGCGGCCCGACCGGTTGCTCTTCATGGCCGGCAGCACCGCCGACACCGACAGGAACGTGCCGGTCAGGTTGGTCCTGAGAACGTGCTCGAAATCGGCGGCGGTCATCTCGCCGAGTTTCGCGGAGGGAAAGATCCCGGCATTGGCGCACAGGATATCGATGCCGCCATAACGCTGGACTGCGGCCTCGGCCATCCCGGCGCAAGCATCGGGGTTGGTGACATCGGCGGCGAAAGCCGAGGCGTTGGAACCGATTTCCGCAGCGACAGCTTCAGCGTCGGCGGCCGTGCGGCTGACCACCAGCACGTTCAGCCCGGCATCGCCGAGCCGCCGCGCGATGCCGCGCCCGATGCCCTTGCTGGCGCCGGTGACGATCGC
>Ga0105046_10005697_pt1 | contig 19691 bp, 7 predicted proteins | sample MAT03_FD_78385 | JGI IMG/M metagenome (GOLD analysis project Ga0105046, IMG submission 78385) | Freshwater microbial communities from Lake Fryxell liftoff mats and glacier meltwater in Antarctica - MAT-03 (megahit assembly) | ecosystem: Environmental > Aquatic > Freshwater > Ice > Liftoff... | reverse complement strand
TTAGACGAACCTACAGTTTCCGTCGACATTACAGTTAATAACAGTCCTTTCGTTGGCCAAGATGGTAAACATGTGACCATGAATAAAATCCGTCAACGCTTAGAGAAAGAAAAGAAAGCCAATATTTCCCTAAGAATTAGCGAATCTGCAGGCGAGCAGGATAAGATCACTGTGGCTGGCCGCGGTGAACTCCACCTTTCTGTTTTAATTGAAGCCATGCGCCGGGAAGATTTTGAATTTAGCATCTCCAAGCCTCAAGTTATTATCAAAGAAGTGGACGGAGCTAAGCATGAACCAATCGAACGCGTCCATATTGAAGTCCCTGAAGAATACTCAGGCAGCGTCATCGAAGAACTTTCGAAAAGACGTGGAGAATTGCAGCATCTCCATACAAACGAACATGGAATTACTGCTATTGAATTCTTGATTCCTATGCGCGGCCTGATGGGTTACCGCAATGAATTTCTTACTGTCACGCGTGGTTTAGGTATTTTGACCTCCATCTTCGAAGACTTTGCGCCATGGAAAGGGGCTATCCCTAGCCGTCATCGCGGCGTCTTGGTCTCAATCTGTTTAGGCAAAACAAACGCCTATGCATGCTTTAATCTACAAGATCGGGGTGTGCTTTTCACTAATCCAGGCGATGATGTCTATGAAGGGATGGTTGTCGGGGAAAATAGCCGTGAAAATGACCTCATTGTGAACGTCATTAAAGGCAAACAGCTCACTAACGTGCGCGCCTCTGGCAGTGACGAGAACATTATTCTTACACCAGCTAGACGTTTTTCACTTGAGCAAGCCATTGACTATATTCAAGATGATGAATTGATTGAGGTTACGCCGCACCACATTCGTATGCGTAAACGTTTATTAACAGAAAACGAACGTAAACGAAAACCTTCTAAGTAGTCTTTTAGTTTTCTATCTGCTAGCAGCAAGCTGGCAGATAGAAAGCTCTAGCTAATATTCAGAAGTTTTTTACCACTGTGTGTTTGATACTCATCAAACCTTGCAGCTGCCTCCGCTGGCGACAATCGACGGGCTGGATCTAATTCTACCATTCCCTCGATTAGATTAATGATATCCACTGGCACATTCTGAGCCTCCAACTCTCTTCTCTCAAAGACCCCCTGCTTGGGAGGTTGATCTTCAAATGCGTAAGGCTGCTTTCCGGTTAATAAAAAAAAGAAAGAGCTGCCCAGCGCATAGACATCGCGTTTTGCAAAAATCTCATCAAATTTTTGCTTATCTTCAGTAGTCGGATTGGTCTCTAATTTAGTCTCCAGAGCCTCTAATTGCTCTAGATCTGTTTCTGGGGTATAAGGATGATTGAAAACCCCTATATCATAGCGTGTGCCTAATAGACGAGCATCACCAAAATCTGCTAAATCTAACTCTTTACCGCGATAAAATATATTTTCAGGTTTAATGTCGCCGTGTCCCAGCCCTCTTGAGGCTGCAAAGGCATATCCTTTGAGCAAAGGATAAAAGGCGTCTATGCGTTCTTGCGTATTTTTAAAAATAGTTTTGTTTATTTTTCCTGGTTCAGTACTATCTTCAACGCCAAGTACTTGAGAGAGGTTGCCATCATAGCGAGTTGTAATGAGTAAGCCAATCTGCCCTGCTGCTTCTGTATTAGGAATGGCGGTCATCGCATGAGGTGCTTTTTGAATTCCTGGGATCTTTCCACCGGCGACCCCCTCATGCAAATGATGAAGGATTTTGTACTCATTTAACAACGATTGGTCGGCATAAGACTGCTCTTCAGCGTCTTCTGCAATAGAGTATTTGACAACTTTCTCATGATTTGAAATTAAATTTTTCGCAATAAAAATTTTTCCATAGGCCCCTGCAGCAAGCTCTTTGGAGTCTTTCATTTTCAAGATATGCAATTTCCGATCTCGAAAAGCAGTTAAATATTGTTCATTTTGATGGTGAGGCTTGCCAGCCTGAATAGGGTCTTTTCCTAGAAGCTCATTTTTTACCGCAGTTCGAACAATTTTCATCAAATTTTTGGCTGAGATAGTCTGTTTTTTTAATTGTTCATGTTTAGCAAACAAACGCTCGTAATTGGGTAGAACTGCTTCGATAATTTCTTGCCTCGACTTAAGCAATGCATCCAGACCTCCTTCTTCAGCAGCAGCTGTGACCTCATCCAAGGATAGATGCATCCGCTCAGCTAATTCCCTGCTATCGACATAAAGATTTTGCATGCCAGGAGTCGTAAAAGTTAAATGAACAAGCTGTCCAGGCAGGTCAGATGAATTCACATAAGTTTTAAAAGAAAGACGCGGATCGGTCATATCGCCTATTAAAAGACGCTCCTGAAAGCCTGCTTCTTCTGGTATTCGCTCTCCAGTTTTTGTATATGACACAGGTACATTGAATCTGATTAGAGTCCCTTTAACTAAATTCGCTGTCAGTGAGTTTGGCTTAAGAGTTTTAAGCGATAGAGCGTTGACTTTAGCAACAATTTCCCGGTCTGAAGTTTGCTGATCCACGGGTATGCCGTGCTGATCAAGATTTTCCTTAAGACTTTTGTAATCCACCCGATATGTTTTAATTTCCCCTTCTTCCAGGATTTTTAACTTCACTGTGTGGGTAAAAAATCCCTTAAGAAAACTGGATACTTTAATTTTTGACTGCTTAGCCTCATTTTGCCAAACATCCAGTTGGATAGATCCATCTAGATACTTGCCACTTAAAGGTTTGCTCTTAGAAATTTGCTCAGGATGATTAATAAATTTAGCAAAATGCTGAGCAAGTTCTTGACTTTTTATATAAGGAGACACTGCCACGGAATGTTCTTCCAGGTAGTGGACAACATCTTTTTGGCGCAAAGATAAAGATTTTATTGCACCCGCTCCATCTTCGACTTTTACTTTAACAGTAATCGTTTTGCTGAAAATTTTATCAAATAAAGAAGGTATTTTAATTTTTTCAGAAGAACCTTCAGCAGATTTAAAGTGCAGAAAACCTGCACTTGTAGATCCAGAAATATCAAACATATTTGAATCTATATTTTATAATCGGTTTAATTTAATTATCCATTTAAACTTATGTCATGAAGTTTCATTACTGGGAGACCGAATTTAGTTCTGTAATCATCAAATTTTTCTAACGCTTCCGTAACATCCATTCGTGCCGCTGGAGTAAGTTCACACATTCCTTCCACAATCTCAATGATTTCAGGTGGAATACCCAAGTCTTCTAAGCGTTGGCGTTGAAAAGGTGCTTGCAAAGGTGGATGTCCTTCAGGTGTATATGTAAATTGGTTAGCAGGGTCATAGGGACCTGTTGACGCATCGTAGTCAGTTAAGTTATATGGCTTCTCTCCATCTGTAAGAAGAGTATAGAAGACTTCTCCTAGAGCATACGCATCCTTTATAAGGAAATGTAAGTTAAAATCATTGGGTGTTATTCCTTGAGCGTTCAGAAGATCCATATCCCCCACAGGAGAATTTTGAGGCGTTGTGATCCCTACTTCAGTATTTTTTCCTAAAATTCGCGCATCCCCAAAATCTGCCAAATCAAGCTTGCCATCTTTAACTAAAATGTTTTCTATTTTTATATCCCCGTGGCCTAGATTTTTCTTCAGAACACAGTATTCAAAACCTTTGAGAAGAGGATAAAAAGCTTCTAGCTTCTGGTCTATATTCTTAAAAATATTTGGTACTTTTCCATCAAATCCTAAAGCTGTAAACAAATCGTAATCATATTCCGTTGTAAGTAAGGCCCCTGTTGGAAGATCCATTTTTGAAAAAACACTTACCGCATGAGGCGCTTTTTGAATACCTGGTATTTTACCTCCAGGAAAATCTTTATGTAGAAAGTGAAGTAACTCAAATTCATTTTTAATTGCTTTAGTCGCCCATTTAGTCATCTCTTCAATAGTCATCCCTTGTTGAAGAGTTGGAACACCGATTTTCAACACTTTTCGATGGCCTGAAATTGGATTAAAGTTTCTAGAAACTTGAGCAAAATTACCGGGAATTAATGGTAAACTATCATTTAATTGCACCAAATGGAGTTTTTTCCCTTGAAAAAGAGGGAAATATCTATCTCCTTCCTTCAGGAAAGGTTTATCTTCGATAATGGGAGCCCGATTAAAGGCCTGATTTTTAACTGCTATCCTTACTACTTTCATTAGGGTCAAGGGTGAAAAGTTCCCTTGTTTCAGCTTTGTCTGTTTATCAAACATTCGTTCATAGTTTGCGAGAACCTGATCCAACAGGGCAATGTTTTCCCTCTTGGAGTTTAGAAACTCTGCAAGTTTTCCCTCTTGGGCCTGAAGTTTGATATCGGCTAAGGGCAAGTGATATCGATCGGCAAGTTCTTGAGCATCGATATACACAGTCTGTTGTGAAGTATCCCCATTGACTTGTAAAAAGATAGCTTCCTTTGGAAGCTGAACAGAATTTTCTGGGTAGGTAGCCAAAGCAAATTGACTTCCTATCAGATCTGCTAACAGAAGGGATTCATTTTCTGCTCGCCCTTCTATGCGCTCTCCAGTTTTGGAAAAAGAGGGAGTCGCAGTAGTTTTCAACAGTTGTCCCTTTACAGGATTAACTGTATAAACCGGCTTTTCGGAGGGTGGTTTAGGTTTAGACTTAATTGTACCGGCAACTTGCTCTTTAATTTTTTCTATTAATGTTGGATTAGATGTTTTCTGATTAACATCTAGGCCATGTTCTTGGGCACTTTTAATCAAATTTTTACGCACAACTGTATAAGTATGAAATTTGTGCCCTTCCAAAATCCGGATTTTAGTCGTCGGTTTAAAAAGTCGCTGCCAAAAATTTGCGAGGGTTATGCCATTGGCGTCGTTTTTCCAAACATCCAAAGTGATTCTGCCATTGAGGCACTTACCTGCTAAAGTTTTTTTTGCTGTGGTAATTTCTTTTTGATTCACAAAATCACAGAATAGATTTACTAAATCATTCTTATTTAGGTAAGGAGAAACTTCGATTTCATTTGACTCAAGAAATTTTGCAATATCTTTTTGCTTCAATAATAAAGATCTAGTTTTACTGTCATCTTTTAATTCTACACGAACAGTTTTAGAAAAAATTTTTTCTAAGATAGAAGGAGTTTTTATGGAGGCATCAACCGGATGATCACTCCCATATTTAAATTGTATAAACCCTGATTCGTACTTGCCGTTTATAGAATTTTGCGACATATATTAATACCTCATTTTAATATATATCATATACTTTTTTACATTAAAAAATCGACAATAAATTTAATTAGTAATAATTATTAAATTAAATCTTTACAATTGATTGAAATAGCTTGATTTGTTCGATATTTGATCTCTCATTCAACCATTTCCAATGATTATTAAGTTGATTTTTATCCAAGGAAACTAACCATGCTTTCAACTCATTTAATTCAGATGGTGAATAAGCAAAATAGCCTAAACTCCATTTTACTTGAGCAATCTTTCGAATCAATTTTGGATCAGAGAGAGTTGGAAGCACATTATACCCCTCATTGAAAGCCACTCCTTTTTCATTTTGCACTCCATTGAGTAAGCTATAAACGCCCATGGGAAGGGAATTAGTCTTCGCTTCTTTTTTCAATCCTTCTGAAACAACCCAGTGATAATCTTCTTTTGAAATGACTGCGATACTTTCGCCTAAAATTAGAAGTCTTCCGAGGGGAGCTCCTACTCTTTGAGGGGATTCACGCAAAATATCAATCATATGATTTGTAAATCCTATTTCCTTATCAAATCCGAAATTAGTTATGCCTTCAATTAGATTTACATTTATTGCGAGGTAAGGTGCCTTTTTATCATCGCTGCTCCATAGATCTTTCCATTCCCATTTTTTGAAAGAATATTTCCGAACCTTTCCACCAGGAATTGCTTTGACCTGCATTTGCTGCATCTGTTGCTGCTGCTGCTGCTGTTGTTGTTGCTGTTGTTGTTGCTGTTGTTGAGCTTCTTGCACTTGAGCTTGAGAGGTTGCTTGAGCTCCACCATGGCTAGGGACCTGGCTCGGAAGATATTTCTTATGAAACGCATTGTGCATGGCGTAATCATGCTCATAATCGTCCAAAGCGGCTGAAATAGCTTTAATTTCCTCATCAATACTTTGAAACCGTTGCTGCACCCATTCAGCCAGAGAAGGGTCTCCAAGGCCCATTAAAGAAGCTTGAGCTTTAATTCCACCAATAGCTTGCTTTAAAGCTAATAAACGTTGTCTTTGGGCATCGATCGTCTGTTGAATCTGCTGATCCACAGGGATGGTAGAAGTTGGCGCGTAATCGCGTTCAGAATCAACCTTCTTCGATTTGCATAAAATATCGCGTGTGGCTGTATGCAATTGAGAGTTGATCCACGTATCCAACGGGCGTACAGACGAACTCCAGTAAGCTACTTGATCTTTTTCAGGTTGATGACGGCTCAACAAATTACGAACACCTACAGGCAAAATCGTGCGTGCTTTTTCACTGGTTGCTTTTAGATTCAGCCCTTTTTGACTTTCCAATGTTTGTTTTTTGATATCATCGTAAATGTGCAGCCAATTGATTTGGGAGGCATTGAGATTTGATTCGGCTTTAATACGTGCCGCCACAGAATCTGGTAATAAAAATTTAAGCTGATGCTGCTGGCCAAGTCCGCGAGGACGCCAGTCGGCTTGCATAGCCCCTGCCATATTCGTTGTAGGCCCGTAAATCACCACACCGTACCCGGCAGGAATGATAAAATCTGTCCCCCTAGTGTCAGGCGGCCCAAAGTAAAAAACACACTCTTTTTTTAATTGAGCATTTGTGGCTAATAGATCATTTAGAGCTGGCTTGGAAATTGGAGTGGGCTGGTTAGACCATGAGTACCAGATAGCAGGTTTACGCGTCGCAGGATCAGTTAGAATGTAAGTGCGCGATTTCCCTTCAGGAGTTTCTCTTAATCTTCTGACCACTTGGATCGAGTCTTTACCCCCAAGAGACATTCCCTCATTAATTAGGGCTTTGCAAGAGCTATCTTTTAAATAAGAAGCTAAGGATTCAATCAATTGATTATCGGGAGAGATTTTTACCTCGGGATTCCCTTTGCTTGCAATGCGCAGCAAAGTTTGCCCTTCAACAGTCCGTGGAATATAATCAGGCGTTTTACCTTGAGCTTTAGGAAGTAAATAGCTATTTAAAGTTCCTGTCATCCCTCCTGATTGGGTTCCATGCACCATTTCTTGCACATTGATAACCATTTCTTCTTCATATCTTTTAATTCTTTGCGTCTCGATGATTTGAGTTCGCAGAATGAAAAGTCGATCCTTAAAATTTTCAGGTCTATTAATAAACGTGAGAAGATCATCTTCTCCAGCCGCAGAGGCACGTTTCGAAAGCTCCAAAAATTGAGCAGTATACTTTTCCTGGAACTCAACTAAAGCTTGGTGAATAAATGGGGTATCAGGCAGTGCAATGCCATAGATAATATAATTGTTTACAACCACATCATATATATCACCAAAAATTGTCGACTCTTTATCTTGTCCGCTTGTCTTGGGTCCTACTGTAAAGCCATCAGACTTTTTAACGCCCACGTTAATGCCTGGATTTTGATTCAAGGCCACCGGAAATGTGATTTGAAGAATATGTTTAAGTGCCCCTATCCCTTGGCGAAAAGTCGCTTCTTCCGCTCCAGCGTCCAATAAACCTGGAAAATCGGTAATGGCTACCCCTTTATCGCTTGTCAGATACTTTGAAAAGTCTTGCTTAGAGGTTGATTTTAACAGCTGATGCATTTTGCCTTGTGAATCGAGCCCCCCTACAATGTTGAGAAATCTTGGATTCACTAAAATTTCACCAGCCAAGGCAGGTATCAGGGTATTTTTTAAATCTGTGGGACGAAAAGCAGCCTGTGTTCCATTTTGAATAGACTCGCGCAGGCGGCTAACTTCTGGGTTTTGTGATGTGAACACCACTTCCATCACCATCTCCATAATATCCGTGACTTTGCGGTCCAGCGGAATGGAACTCCCTATTGCTAGGTTATCTTCATTTAAAATGTTCAAGACATCGTCAATTTCATCAACCAGAGTTTGTGTAGCAAAACCATAAAATTCCGGATCGCCATTCATTAAGTTTCTAATTTTACAAAGCCAATAGCGTTCTTTTTGAAGTGAATTTAAGAGCATCAAGGTTTCTTGAGGGTTATTATTTTCATTGGCCTTTATCAACTCGGCTTCCTTATCACGTAGCAAGCCTAATTGATGCTCAATAGAAGCCTTCGTGTGGACGGTGGATAGAATATACCCTTTTTCTTCTTTAGCTTTGAGAAGGCGCAAATACTTTTCGGCTAAAGACGCTGAGTTTGTGCCTGATGCTAAATCAAAAGTAAATTCGCAGGCCGCCTGTTGCAGCATAATTCGTGTACTGCGATCTAGGGATTCAAGATTATCCCTAAACAATTCTTCTTTCACCAGGCCAATAGGCAGCATGCCGTTTTCGGCCAATAACAATAAAGTAGTGGGAAAAGAAACAGTTGTTTTACCCGATCCCATGACTAGCTCATAAAATGCTGAGGGATTGGCCTCCATCTGACGTGTCATAGCGATTTGTTCTGCCCGCAGATTCATTTTATTCCGCCATTGAGCGACCAAAAATTTTCGATTAAAACGGGGATCTTCAAGCTTACCTTGATCAGCTCCAGCCTTAACTAAATAAAAATCTCGATCAGAGGCTGCTGTAATCAACTTTTGCAAAGCAAAAGAGTGTAGACTCCATTCCTGTATCCACTCTGCTTTACGTTTTTCTCCTTTTTTCAAAGGCTGTTTACTGAGCTGCTGCATCTGCTCAAGAATTGCATTGGCAGGCGCTTCTAACATTTCTGCTTCTGTATCAACGATTAGAAATTCCATGATTTCTTTTTCTACTTCAGGCACATTCACAGACAGCTTTTGATATTCGTTTAAAAGGGTCTCAAAAAGGATCGCAGAACCAATAGTTTTTTCGTTTTTCAATGCCCATTGTAATTTTTCAGGAAATAAATGAGGATTTGGGGCTGCCCGCAAATTTTTAAGAATGGAATCCCTTTTTTGGTATGAAACCCCTTTCAACATCTCGCAATGGTCTTGAAGCCCTTTACGCACCTCTGGTAAACTAGCTGTATCAAAAATTAGACTTTGTTCATTTACCAAACGAGATAAGTCTGAGGCAGCCTTATCAAGACCTTGAGAAAGCATTTCGTTTTCATTTTTCTCAATTTCTTCGGCGGCATTGGCTGGGTTAAAGAGATTTTTGATCTCTTGTTTAGCATGCATTAACGTTGCCGTGGTCATCGATACAGCTTCGGGGGGCACTGGGATCAATCTTGCCTTCAAGCTATCCATAATTTTGGGCAGTTCTAGACTAAATTTTCCAACTTGGTCTATGTTTGGCCAATCGGTGCGGGGCTTTTCGAGACGTAATTTCTGCTCTAAACTCGCAATGCGCTTATGGAGTTCAGCTTCCCTGAGTTCTTCAATTGCATTGAGCTGAACAGAGGCTTCAATCGTGCTGATAAAAACTTGTAGGGGAATTTGCATTGAGCTTTTTGTTTCCGTTATAAATTTTTGGACTGCTGGACTTACTATTGGCCCAAAAAGAGTTGGATCTTCAGTCAAACGCTTCTTCAATAGTTCCAAGTCAAGGATTTCCATTTCGACGCTCTGATTTTCCTTTACAAAATCTCGCTTAAACATCGCCTCAACTTTCGAAAAATCACCACCCTTCATAAAGGAAGGAGCTTCATCTTTTTTAACCATGGCAGTTTGTAAAATGCCCTCTATTCCTTTTAGAGTGTCTCCCATTTTTTTATCTTCTTTGCCCTTAGCGACATGTATGGCAAGCTTGCGACCTAATCCCCACATTCCTGTAGGAAGACTTTTTTGGTATTTGTACAGCTGCCCCACATTAAAACGACGATCAGCAGTCTTGGCTGAATCAGGTTCAGCCGCAAGATTAAGAAGTAGTTTTCGCATCGCATCTAAATTAGTATTGTCATCTCCCAAAGCTAGAGCTTTAACTCCATCACCCAGGGCTTTAGTTAGATTATCGCCAATTTTTTTCCCTTCCTGCATTAAATTCTTTTTCTCGATGGGAGCAAAGAAAGCAACCAAATCATCTTTAGAAAGTTTTTTATCAATGACTAAGTTCCAAAGAGAGAAAAAGTCGCCTAAAAGCATTTCTTTATCCATTTTATAAAGCAATGGAAGCAATGTTTCTGCTTTTCTTGGAGGTTTTTGCATATTGCTAATTAAAACTTGAGCCAACAATGAAGGAGAGACCATCCCTACGTTGCTTTCAAAAGCTAAAGGCACTTCTTGGGCTTTGAGTTCCTCAAATGTATCGCTCTGCTGCATGACTTCCAATAAAGATTCGCTTTGGATGCGTTTGACTTCTTCTAATTCTTCTGTGTCAAGCTGTAGTTCTTGTAAGCTTCCCTTGGCATAAGCTTCGACTAATTTAGGGTCAAAAATTGTTTGAGAAGAATAGCTTTGCACTTTTTTAAATAGCTCTCCGACATAACGTGCTTCCCCTAAAAACTCAGTCCACTGTCCGGCTAAAAACTCAACTTGCTGCGTTTGCTGGCGGATAATTTTACGTCCGCACAATTCGGTTTTGAGTTTCAGGGTCGCACTTCTTACAGAATGATCCGGAAGATCGCGGAACAATTTGAGGACGTGCATTAAGCTTTCCAGTTCCTCATTTGATTCTAAACGACTTGCATTAGCTGATTGCAAGTAGTGAAAGGCGCTCTGATAATCATGTTTGGCGGCATATAAGTAAGCTAAATACATGTATGCCGCACTTGAACCTCGTGGAGTTTTCCATTCTGGAATCACAATTTTTAGCGGATTTACAGGTGTAGCATTTTTCTCAAAAGATAAATGTTCAATTGGAGCTTTGCGCTGGGCATGTGCATCTTTAATTTCATGCGGCCAGAGCAAAAGATGTGTGTTGCCACTTTCAGGATCTCTTAAGGTCATCCCAAAGCTTTCTAGCGAAACTCCCAAGGGACTAAGTAGTTGTTTGGCAGCAGCGCTTTCGCCTGCTCCAATTTTCCAATGAAATCCTTGGTAAGGGCCGGAAGTAACAATCCAAGGTGCATTTTTACTTTTCTTCTTTAGAGTTATTCCTTGATCTAGCAGACGGATTTCAGAAACGCGATGCATCCACTTACTGCGTAAAAAAAGAATTTTTTCACTTGGAATTGGAGACAATACATGCGCTAAATGCTCATCGACATCATTTACCGCCTGTTTTTTTTCTTGATTGCGCACTTTTTTTAAGCGAAATTTTTTATCAAAATCGAGTTGGAATACATCATTCTTTGTAACTTGTCCTGGGAATAAAGATAAAATGGCAAAACCTTTACGAGGGTGTTTGGGATCAAGCCACATCCCTCTTTCGAGAAGTGTTTTTTCAAGTCCCTTGGTGACTGGAAGCTTCGTTTCTTCTTCTTCTGGCTGCTCATTCGCAATTTCTGATAATGACTCTCCCATGGGAAATTTTTTACCAATCTTCGCAAATTGTTTAGTGGCTTTGGCTTGCTCTTTAAGCTCTTTTTTTTCTTTAGAAGTTAAGGCTTCATAGGAAGTGGGGTGACTAAAGCGGTACCATTTAGCAGTTTTTTGCCCTGTGAGCTCTCCAGGAAACTTTTGTTCGATTACAATCGAACCATCTTGCTCCAGGTATGTAATTCGAAATTTATGCTGCAGTGCATCTTGAAAGGTATAGATTGTTTCGCCAGGTTTACCTGCGCGTGCAAAGACAGGAAATGCTTTGTCTTTAAAGAGGAGTTCATAATCTGGAGATTTAAGCACATTTTTTGGGAGGCTGGTTAGAAGTCCTTTCGGTTTTTTTCCTCTAAACATAATGATTTGTAGAGCGGCTACATTAACTTGAGTCTTACCTTTTTCCCATAAGGCTGAATTAGTGGCATTTTGCTTCCATACACCACCTTCAACTGTTTCACCTTGCTGACCTTCCACCCAACGATCAAGTGTGAGATTAAACTCTGCTTCGCTATATGGAACTTTGGCAAACCATGGCAACAGTTCTTTTTTCGCCCACGCCAGCCCATCATGCGCAATCAAAGGGATCGTGCAGCGCTTACCACCTAAACGCAACCGATTGACTGCTAGTAAAACTTGAACGCGAAATGTTCGATCATCTAAAAGTTTAAGAGCTGTGGGATTGCGTGCATTCAAATCATTTGCTAAACAGCTCAATAAATATGAGGAAAGATCCAGCTGTTCTTCAGCAGAAGTTTTTGGGTCCTGGATCCATTCCACAACTTTATGCAGATAAGTTTGCTCTTCTTTTGCGTCGATTTTTGAGAAGAAAGTTGGCATTTTGTCTACAATGGCTGCCATTTTTGTGGCAGCAACAAGTGGATCACCAAATTGGATGTGATAAGGATCTTCTTTTACCCCCTCCCATTGACTTGCAAGCTGCGCATGGCTAGATAAATGAGTCGTCAAGAGAAGAAGAAAATTTACCCTTTGACGTTGACCACTTGCCATCGCTTGTGAAATCGCTTTTTGCAGATCTTGACCCCTTTCAATAAAGTATTGTGGATTTTGCCTTAAAGCTCTTTGGATGATGTGAGGGCGATAACAGACTGCTAGTAAACGACGCTGTTCTTCAGGAGCTTCAAAGTAATCAAAACGCTGCAGAGCTAAATCTAAAACCTCTTCGACATTTTTAGTGGAAAAATTTCTGGAATCAAAATCTTCGCGCAACTCTACGCAATCTTTTAACCAATTGTCGATGGGGCTTCCTTGCTCTGCCAACATTTCATGACTCATTAACGTAGCCGAGCTAAATGAGGAATCAGCAGGTTTATCTTTTTCCAGGAAAGTTAAAGATATTTTTTTAGGAATAAATCCAAGAGTTACCCCAAAAAATGAAGCTTTGGGATTTCCCATTTCAGCTTGATGCACCAATTCTTCCTTATTTTGACCAATCATCCCCCAATGAGATATATAACCTTCTGGAGAGATGGCCCATTTATTGAATAATCGATGGGTGCCTCTTTCTTTGATAATGCCTCCATAGACTATTTTAAGGCTTTTAGGATCAAAACCTAAATCTAACCGCTTTATTTTTTGTATATCTCTAAAAATAGCGTCATGCATTTTTTCTTTTTTTCTTTGTCGAATTCTATCGAATTTAGTTGGATTATTGGACGCAAATGCCAAACGAAACATTGTGGGGACACTTCCAAAGACCGCTGTTCCCCCTTTAAGGTAACCAAAACTCGTGTCAGGATAAATTAAAGATCTTAGCATCATTTGATGGCGATTTAAATCAACCAATTGCCCCGGGAGTTGAGCAAAAGCCTTAGAATCGCGGGACTCCCACTTGCTTTTTTCTAGGGGCTCTCGATTCAAGAATGAATGCTCTATATGTTGTTGACGCTTCCCTTTTAGATCGGGGCTGGTCTTTCCGGTGTGATATAAATCCCAAATTTTTATAATTTCCTGTGCTTGATTTTTCTCTTTAACCATACGCTTTTCTGTATGCTTTTCAATATCGTTAGGTTTAGCTAGTAGATCTTCTTTTTCAAGACTCAACGGATTAAAATCCTTTAAGTAAAGGCGAGAAGCCACCAGTTTGTTTTCCAGGGAAGAGTTTAGACCAGGACGTAAATGTTGCTCTGCGACAAATTTATCAATTAAAATTTCATGATCAAGCGAGCTATAGATGTCTTTTAGCAAATAAATCGTCACATCATCACAGCTTAATTTTTGCTTAACTTCTGCCATCTTTGCAGGATTTTCTAAATCTTTAAGAGTAAATCCACCCGGAAAAAGTGAAGCCACCCATTTTTTACGTAAATCGATGAGCTTATAAAGCACAACCTCTTGTGAAATCATGTCCACCCATTCCTGACCCGTTAAAGGGAGATCTCGTGTCTTGACCCTTGCTTCCCACGAAAAATGTGTCAATTTTTCTAGAGAAAAGCTGAATTGATCAAGCAGCTCATTTTTACCTGTTTCTACAGTTTTTGCATAAAGAACATCATAAAGCGTCACAGGGTTGTGTGGATCTGTTGAGGTTGCTGGAGGAATGTAGGGTGTAATTAAACCGTGCAGCTCTTTTGCAAGATAATAATTTTTTTCCTCAACCAGTGCATCTAGTCGCGCGCTAGCTGCTTTTAATTGATCTGTAGTGGCAGTGATTGTATCCGCCGTCGGATGAAGCAATCCGGCCTTAAGCGATTCGACTAATTTTAAATCAGCGTCTGATAATTGATGAGGTAATTCCACGGCTTGCTTGCCTTGACTAGCTTCTACCAACTGTTTTGGCACTTCAAGCCTGATAGGATGGCTTTTGACATTGTTCAGGGAGCCTAAACGTTTTTTCTGATATGCCTTCTGCAGCCGGTTGAGCTTATCCAGTTCAGTTCGCAATTTTTCTACTTTTTTAGTAAAGCTTACGAAAGGTCCTGCTGGGTCAAAAACAAGTGCATAGAAGGTCGTATTGCCCGCCGTTTTACTTAGCTGCCTTTCTAACTTTTTCCTATCTAATTCTAAGAGGCTTAGCCATTTAATCTTATCTTCCTGACTCATTTGTGGAAGGGCTTTTAAGATTTTTTCCAGGCGATCGTTCAAAGCAGCTAAGGTAAATAAAGCTTTATCAGCAGCTGGAGCTTCCGGAAATTGATTTCGAATCATTTCATGAATGACTTTGCCTGGACTTGGATTAACTAGAAGACGCCGTTTCTCTGAAGGCTTTACAAAAGAAGCGCCCGAAGATACCCATATTTTCTGTCTAAACTCTTGAGTAGAAACAGGTTTTTCGAGTATGCCAGGAATAAAAGAAGCCGCTGAATTCATTGCATCGCTAGCTAAATTTTTGCCAATAGCTCCCATATTCCCTTTGCGGAGTTTTTCTCCCCCTAACTTTAAATACGTCGCTCTGACAAGATCTCGCTTCAGCGTTTTCTTCAGCTTAGGCGTAGGCTTTTCAGCTAAGCCAAGAATGGGGGCGAGAAATTTTCCAAGTTTCGCCGCTTCAATAGAATCATTCCAGACAAAGTCGCGCGCAATCGGCTCATCTTTTTTTCCGTAAGTGAACTCTGTTAGAGCTAACTTCCCCTCTTGGTTTCGATAAAAAGCGATTAAAGTTGGTTGAAAAGTTTCGGCATCCTTCCAATAACCTGTAGGAATGAGCATTAAATTAGTGGATTGATTTTCAACTTCTTTTTTTCCTTTCAGCTTCTGGTATCGATCGATAATTTTGGTTGCGTATTGTTGAGAAAGATGTGATTTGGATTTTTTGGAAGAAGAATGGAGAAGTTCTCTCCCTAGCTTGGCACCCTCTGCAAATTGCGCCGCCATGGTAAACTCTTCGCCTAAACTCTGCAGCGGATCTTGATCAGATTGTAAATCAAGCGACTGTTTGCTCCAGTCCAGCGCCGTCAGAAGAGCCTCTTGATGTTGCGGAGATTCTAAAGCTTCTAGACCGGAAAGATCATATTTTCTTAAAAAGAGCATACGAATGAGCACACTTAAAGGATGAATACTGATTTCCCAAAAGAGCTTAATCACAGGCACATTGCTAGGCCAAGTTTTCAATAAACCCTGCTTAATTTCCTTAATCGTACGCATCCGTCTTGGAAGAGCTTTAGTCGCAGCCCTTGCCACTCGAATTTTAAGATCTGCCGGAAGAGAATTTTTTAAAGTTTGATCTAACTTCTCTGTTACACCCCCATTAATTTCGAAGGTGACATTTTGCAAGTCTTTAGTATGAAGTTTGAGTTTTTTGATCGATTCTGGAGATTTCGCCTGATTAAAGATTTTGGATACAACCTCTTTAAGCTTTGGATCTTGAAATTTAACATCTGATTCCACTTCAATCGCCATTTGAAAGTTTTGATTTTCTGAAGATGAAATCAGCAAATTTTTTTTAAAACTCAATTCTTTTGGCATAATTTTACTTCTCTTTAAGTATTTTTTTTATTTTTATTTTAACATAGTTCAGTAAATGAATAATACCACTTTGAAATATGGTTATTGAAAAAAACTTTGATTTGCTAAAACTAATCTAATAGCATTATAATATAACTTTATTAGTTAGATCTTTGAGGATCAAATACCCTATGAAAATCGAAAAGAAAATTGAATTAGCCGAACAAACTTTAAGACAGTATGAACTAAAGATTGATAATCGTGTCATAAATACTAAGTTTGCTCTTTCGGCAAAACATAGCCCTGCCATAGATATTGTTCGCCGCATGGCCTCTCTTTTTCTACCTAAAGACTTGCACTTTGCACAAACCAATCCAGAATCAGTCGGAAAACGCCTGCTAAAATATGCTTCTCAAAAAAATTCAACCCCAGAACAGAAAGCACGTCTTTATGCCCTTTATGAAAAAATAAAGCAAATTTCTTTAGCAGAACCCTCACACACTGAAAAAAGTTTTAAAGACCTGGATAAAAAATGGAATCTTTTAAATAAGAAGTTGTCAGAAGAGCAAGGTTATGCATTGAATATAGGGCCTTTTACTTATCGAGTCCAAAATTTCTATACATCAGAAGAAAAGCAACTCAGAGATCAGCTTTCAAAAACTATCAATGCCCCTACCAATGCGTTGGAGTGGAGTATCAAAATTTCTACCCCTCCTGCAGAAAGCGATCTGCCAAAAAAAAACCTTGAAGCTTTTGAGGTGATGAATGTCTTATTCCAACTTTCTAATCAAAACTTACTACGTCCTTACACCTTTAAAAAAGATTCCTCAATAGGCTTCACATGTGCCAATGTGAATCTTTTATTGAGCGTCTATTTTAATCGGGAGGATTGTGCTTGTATACCCCTCTCTGGACAACCCCTCGGCGATAAATCTGCTAAAAATCGCATTGCTTATACCCCTGAGCTTTTTATTTCAGACACATCTCAACACGTCCACGATCAGATTAAAGCTAATTTAGAAACAGAACTTCAAAAAAATCCAAGCGAACGACCTCAAAAAATCTTCATGCCGCTCAGCTGGACTAAAAACAATATTGGCCACTCGACCCTTTTAGTCATTGAACCCTCTCAAACAGTTAAGGAAGAAGCACGTATTACGATGATCAATACCCATGGAGATTCTTTGGATTTATACCGAGAGTATGAACAGGCCGCAATTAATGCTGCTAAAGAAGTGTACACCTCTCCAAATACAACCACAGTGCGTAACACGAAATGTATTTATACCACAGCTACCTCATGTGGACCCGACGTCGTCGGACTTGCTATTGATTTAATGGATCAACCAAACGTACAAGCGACAGTTAAGGCAGGACTTCCAAGAAAAAGTCATCAAGATGACCTACGCAACCGTGAAAAATTTGGTGAGGCGACCTACGAATATTTGAAGCCTTTTATACAAATTTAAATCGTGCCGACATGAGGAATTGTAACTTAGTTAAATAAAAAACATATTAAGGAAATTTATGAAAAAAATACTTTATGTTTTTTTATTAGTTTTATTTCATTTTTCAATCAATGCCAATGAACAGACCTTATGGAATAATGATTATCAAAATGTGCTAATGGAAAAAGTTGGACAAAAGGTTATGACTTTATCTACCTATCCTTCTATAGAGTATCCTAATTCTGATTCTCAGCCCGTTCTTAAAAAATATCCAGAGGGGAAAATACTTCTCTTTGGCTACGGCAGTTTAATCAATGCTGATTCTGCTGGTAGGTCAGTTAGCCAAGAAGCTGTTCAATCTATGCAACCCGTTGTAGCCTTGGCTTTAAACGAATTTTTAATTATAATGCAGGTAATGTAACCAGATGGGGTAACGATCTTCCAGAAAATGAAAGAGCCATGTTGAACATCATACCCACAACAACTTATAATCACATTATTAATGGGGTTGTGATGGAAATTAGCCCAGAGGATCTAGTACAGCTGATCCAACGAGAAATAGGATATGATCTAGTCCCTATGTTAGTAGCCGATTGGAATGAAGTCATTTCAGAAAATCCCTCAGTTAATGTTAAAATTGCCTATACGTTTCTAGTTCCAGATGAGTTACGTAGTGGAGTAGACTATACTCAAACTAAATATTTTCCAGTTAAAGGGTACATGCGCGCAGCCCAAGAAGGAGCTGCTGTTTTTGGGCCTGAATTTTTGAATTATTGGAATGCGACTACTTATTTAGGCGATGGCACTACCCCTGTTACTCAATGGGATGAACAGTTTTCTAACATCCTCGATACCAGGGAGCCTTAAGCTTAATTCAAATTTAGATAGAATCCTTGATACATTCGTACAAGATCACTGGATTTGCATCGCTCGCTTCAATTTTACCGTAAGGCTCTGCTTGCCATTTTCCAACAACTCGTAAACTATGCTTGGTTAATAGCCTTTCTATTTCAGTGGTTTCATACAGCTTTAGTCGAAAATCTTCTACCTCTACCCTGGTGATACCGTTGTCCTCCCATAGCTCATAGCGGCACAGTATAGTTTCAATTTTAGAAATTTCATCAAAGTGAGAGAGAGTATTATTGACAATTTTTGATCCATCTTCCCGATTAACCCATCTTCCTTTCCAAATACCTTGAGATGGATTAACCGCTGCTATTGTTTCAATTTCAAAAACAAATTTTCCCCTAGAATCTAGTCTATTTGAAACAAACTCAAGTGCTTGAATAACTTGTTCTGGATTCGTGAGTAAACAAAAAGAACCGCTCGGAATAAAAATTAATTTGAACATTTCTGACGAAGAAAATGTTTCGAAGGAGGCTTCAGCCAAGGAAGGATTAAGACTTCGTTCTTTGCATTTTTGTCGGCATACCTCAAGCATATGCGGCGAATAGTCGAAGCCCGTAACATCATATCCATGTTCCAAAAGAGGGATAAGGAATCGACCGGTCCCGCACATCGGTTCAAGTATTGAACCTTGGGCTTCTTCGGCATACCTCAAATAACATTCAAGTGCATCTTTTGGTGGAGTAGGCTTATCTAACTCATAATATTCTGTGCAAAGTGCTTTATAGGGCATTGATTCTTTATTCATTATATCCATATCGATAATTAAAAAGTGCTTTTAGGACTTATTTGACCCCAAAAGCTTGTATATTGAAAGTTTTATAATGGATGATTCCATCTTCCGTGATCCCTGCAATTGAAATAATTTTGTCGACCACTTCCTCAATAAACTCTTGCTGTAACTTTATCGGTAAATGACGAATGAAATTGAGAAGCGGTTTTACAAAATTGATTAGAGCTTGTCGATTAGCAAAAGGAGTGTCAGACCAAGAGCCGATGACTGATACTTGCTTAAACCCAGCACATTCGAGGAGAACTTGGTATTCCTTATCTGTAAAAAATACACGCTGTTTAATGTACGAAGGGAAATATTGAGCCCATTTTTCTGAATGGATGAGTGAGTCGCCAATTACAGTGACATTCATAAGTCCTGTTCCATAAGTCTGAATACAAACAGCTCCTCCTGGTACGAGTGCTCGATAGATAGCTTTCAAAGCTTTTTCCTGGTCCATAACCCAATGAAGCGTGGAAAAAGAGACAACTCGATCAAACTGGTTTTCAAAAAGAATCTCCGAGGCATCCAGCTTCTGAAAGTTGAGATTGGGATAATCACTCTGAGAATAGTTTAAGGAAGCGAAATCAATCATAGCTTGAGAAATATCGATGCCAAGAACAGAACCCTTGGGGAGTTTTTGTGTCAAAAAAGCAG
>Ga0105046_10005696_pt1 | contig 19693 bp, 12 predicted proteins | sample MAT03_FD_78385 | JGI IMG/M metagenome (GOLD analysis project Ga0105046, IMG submission 78385) | Freshwater microbial communities from Lake Fryxell liftoff mats and glacier meltwater in Antarctica - MAT-03 (megahit assembly) | ecosystem: Environmental > Aquatic > Freshwater > Ice > Liftoff... | reverse complement strand
CCTACGCCCACGAGTGGCAGCTCGCACCGTTTATCATTGCCAGCGAATCAGCGAGCACGAGCGAGTGGCCCTGCGCACTTAGCAACTGGCTTGTCCGTGAACTGAGCCCGCTCGCACTTAGTGCTGCTGGCCTAACTAATTTTAGCAGCACCCTTCGCGATCTTGATCCGATTCGGGACCCGCTCTCGGCGCGGATTGGCGCCCCGCTCGTTGCCCGAATTTCCCGAGAAATTCACGAGGAGATTGACCTCCGCCTCCCTCATTCTGGAACACCTGGCGCCGATTCGGTTGTCGCCGCCGCCGCCGCCTCGCTCTGGGCCGTTCATCGGAGTTACCCATCTTTTATCAGCGAGGACAACCCGCTCGGAGCCGATTTGAAGACGCTTGAGCAATCGCTTAAGCGGGCGCTGCGGATGATCGAATTTACTGGAGTCCCAAAATTGGTCACTCGGGCAATGACCCTTGAGTTACTCGCTCGAATCACGGAGCCGCCAGCCGCTGGGACAAATAATCTCCAAAAATAGCTCGTTTGGCTCGTTATCGCTTCGGCCGGCAGCGTCGGGCCTCGGGCTCGATTTGCCTGAGTTCGGAGAAGCCTGACGCAGAAATAATAGCAGAAAGGCAATGCGCGCCGGTAATCCAGAGTATCTTACTAGGGAATGGGGCTGAACAAAGAAGAGAAAAATCTCGCAAAGATCCGCGAAACTGGCGCTCTTGATCGAGAGGCGGCTACTCAGGCTGTTGAGTCCGCCTTTCGCGCCGAAGATGGGCCAACTGAATCCGTTGTTCGGGCAATCTCGGCCGAAAAAGAAGAGCCCGGCTGGATGCTCGACTTCCGGCTGAACGCTCTTGACGCTTTCATTGAAAAGCCGATGCCTGCTTGGGGGCCGAGCCTCGATGAGATTGATTTCGAGCATCTCTCTTACTATGTCAAGCCACTTGTCGATGACGAAGACGGCAAGGAAAGAACCTGGGACGATGTTCCGGAAGAGATGAAGAAGACCTATGATCGGCTTGGCGTGCCTCGAGCCGAGGCTGAAGCGCTGGCCGGTGTATCGAACCAATGGGACTCAGAGGTCGTCTTTCACGAGCTGAAGGGTAGACTGGCCGAGAAAGGTGTGATCTTCCTAGACATGGATTCGGGTCTTCGTGAACACGAGGATCTGGTTCGCGAACACTTCGGAACTGTCATTCCAGCCCGAGACAACAAGTTCGCGGCGCTAAACTCTGCATTCTGGTCAGGCGGGTGCTTAACAAGGCAGGCTCGTATCAATACTCCAGAAGCAATAAAATCGATTGCCGATATAGAGGTTGGCGACGGTGTTTATGCTCTTAATGAAAGGGGAACCTTGGAAGAGAAATCGGTTCTGGCTAAAGTCAATAACGGAGAAAAGCCGGCTTACGAGATACATGTTGCTGGCCGGACCTTAGAGGCAACTGAAAACCACCCATTCCTGATACTAAATAGGACAGAGAGGGTAGTTGACCCCAAAACCGGGAGGAAATGGTTTCTGGAATGGAAGCAGCTTAAGGACGTTAAGGAGAACGACCTAATGGCCTTGGCCGTTGATCTGCCGGGGAAAGGGCAACCATTCAAGCTGCCAAGATACAAACCTTATATAAGTAATCGCATTCCGCTACCGTCACCACCAAGAAAAACAACCCAGGATTTAATGTGGCTAATGGGGATATGGCTGGGAGACGGTTCCATAAGCTGGCCCGGCCCCGGGAGTCAGAAAAGGACTACGTGTCACATCCATTTTTCTCTCCCTCCGGGATCCAAGCCAGAAGTAAGAGTCGAAGCTAAGCGGTTGCTCTTCAAAATCTTTGGCTACAGGGTTCCCCAGGGCGCCAAATCGTCCTTTCCGGTAAACTCAAAAGCTATCGGTCAATGGATGGAAGATATTGGATTTCACGGCAACTCACACACAAAGCGTATTCCAGAATGGGTTTGGGGATTGCCGAGGAATCAAAAGCTGGCGCTGCTCGGCGGCCTGCTGGATTCAGATGGATTCCTTGAGAGACAGGGGAGAACTTTCAAGATAGAATTATGCAATAAGTCGCTTGTGGAAGATATCCAGTCGCTGGCTATTTCTTGCGGTTTATATTCAAATGGTCGAGTAGTAGAAAGAACGAGAGAAGCCTCCCTCTTGTCAGGAAAGAATCGCTATATTCATGCCGGAACCTCCTATTCCTGCCGCGTAACGGGATCTACAGCAGATATCAAAAGCAGAAACCCGAAAGCTGTGAAAATCCTCAAGCAGGCCAAGGCCGAGAAGCGGACAATCAAAAAATATGTTGCCACAACAACGCAGCGTTTTTTAAGCATGACCACGGAGCACTTAGGATTTGCTCCGCTCAAAAGCAAAAAATACATTGGGAAAAAGGAGGTCTTTGATATCCAAGTCGATGGATTAGCAAATTTCGTTGCCAATGGAATCATATCTCACAATAGCTTTGTCTATGCGCCGGAAGGAGTGCAAATTGACGAATACCTGCAGACCTATTTCCGCATCAATTCCAAGGCTATGATGCAGGCTGAACGAACTCTGATTATCGCCGAAGAGGGGGCTAAGATAAACTATCTCGAGGGCTGTCATCCTGCTGGTGAGCTGGTTTCAGTCGGAGACAGAATGGTCAGTATAGAATCTCTACAGCCAGGGGATGCGATTATCAATCAAAACGGCAATCCTAGCTCAGTAAAGAAAGTTATGACTCGCAACTTCAACGGTAAAATGGTCACCATCACTCCGGTTTCTCCCGAAAATAGTTTTCAGCTTACATCCGAGCATCCGGTTCTGACGATAAAGAGAGATAGGCTAAGTAGCGCGAAGCCCGGCAAGCCGCTCCGGCTGCCCCGAGTAATAAGCGAAAGGCTTACTCCAGGAGCAGCGGAATTTATTCCAGCTTCAGAAGTTGAAAAGGGAGATTTTCTACTATTCCCTAAGATAATACCACCTCTCAATCAGCAACTAGAGGAAAAGTTTTCTGACGACATGCTTACAATTCTTGGCTACTACTTAGCTGAGGGAAATCCAAGAAAGGTTGATGGAAGATACAAGTCTGTTGCTTTTTCATTCCGTACTGACGAGAAAGAGCTAGATGATCAGCTGCGCGCTTGCCTCAAAAGGGAACTGGGGTTTTCTGGCTCAATCAATCATTACCAAGATAAACATGCGACCGCTTTGGAGGTCTACTCTGATCAGCTCTATGACCTTTGTATCAATCATTGCGGTCAGGGTAGCTCGACTAAGCAGCTGTCTGCCGAACTGATGAGTCTTTCCAATCAGAAAATCAGCCACCTGATAGACAGTTACTTCAAGGGAGACGGCAACATTTGCTACAGACACGCAGATACTAAAACCAGTAAGATGATTCGTGTGGAAACTGTTTCGAGAAATCTTATTTTTCAGATTCAGGAGCTATTGGGGCGGCAAGGCATTTACGGCATAATCTGCAAAAGAGAGGGAGACTCAGGAGTCATTCTGGGACGGGACATAGTTCGCAATGATCTGTTTACGCTCTCTTACACTTCAGATGCGAAATTCAAAATAGTTCGCCAGGACGAGGAGTTTTTCTACGTCCCGGTCAGAGACGCTCGCGCCGAAGATTATCAGGGGCCAGTATTCAATATAGAGTGCGACGGACCTCATTCCTATTTGGCTAAGGGATTTGCTGTTCACAACTGCAGTGCGATGGCATATTCAGCGCAGGACTCACTTCATGCCGCCGTTGTTGAGCTTGTTGCTCAACCTGATTCGGAGATCAACTACTTCACCGCTCAAAATTGGGACCCAGAAAATGTTTGGAACATGGTCACCAAAAGAGCCCGAGCTGAAGCTCGCTCAACCGTCCGCTGGATTCAAGGCGAGCTTGGCTCGAGAGTCAACCTTAAATACCCCTCGGTATACCTGGTCGGAGAGGGGGCTCATGCGGAAATCTTATCAGTCGCTTTCGCCGGCAAGGGTCAAAACCAGGACACCGGCGGCAAGGCCGTTCATCTGGCTTCTAACACGACTTCGCAGATAATCAGCAAGAGCATTAGCAGCGACGGCGGCGTTGCTTCCTACCGGGGGCTACTTGAAGTTGCCGCCGGGGCCGAGAACTGCACCTCGAGAGTTGTCTGCGATGCACTGATTCTCGATGATCAGTCTTCCTCGAACACTTGGCCAACAATTCGAATTGGCAATCCGAGTGCCGATGTCGGCCACGAAGCCACCGTCTCGAAAGTTGGCGACGAACAGCTCTTCTACTTGATGTCTCGCGGAATCTCCGAGGCAGAGGCCTCGGCGCTGATTGTCAACGGCTTTGTCGAGCCGATCATCAAGAAGATGCCGCTCGAGTATGCGGTTGAGATCAATCGCCTGATCGAATTGCAAATGGAAGGATCGGTTGGTTGAGCTCGGATCGATCCCGGCCAAACAGACCGCTTACTTACTTCCCGAGTCAGAGAGGTTGCTTAATTCTTTCTCGCTGCTCAGAACTCGGCGAGACCCCAACCATAGACAATCTTGTCGATCGGATCGCGAGAAATCTTATCGCGGCCGCTGCCAGTGATAACGCTGTCCTTGACGCCGTTCTTCGTCCAGTAAACGTCATTTCCTTCGCGACCGAGGAAGCCGGTTGAGCGACTGCGATTGCTAAAGAACTCGTCCGGATGGCGGCTGCCTTCGGCGTCTTCAAAGTCCTGAACAAGTCGAAGTGGCTGAGCACAACCACCCGAGAACCAGCTCGCCCGGCCGAGGCGGAGATTGACGGAAACTCCGCGCCGAGCGCCAGCAAAAACAGCATTGTCCTTACCGCTGCCTCCGGATATTTGCCCACCAATACAGACCTCTTCGACATTCATCAGGTCGTCTCCAGCGCCACCATTCGTTGTTCCATCGCCGACAAGGAAGAGCTGATCGGAGCCATCTCGACCGTAGAGATCGGAGCGTCCGGCTCCGCTCGTGATGAAGTCAGCAGTTTGTCCTCCGAGAACGCGATTGTTGCCAGGGCCGGCATTGAGAATTGTATTTACATCGCTCGGAACCGAGTAATCAATTTCAATATTGTCCGAGCCGCTCCCGCCATTAACAGAAAGTATTGACAGCTCCTCAAAGCGGGCCGGGCACTCAATCAGGAGCTCCTGATTCGTCCAGCGGCAGTCGCGCGAGAGGTGGGCGTAGCTGTCGACTTTGATCAGGTAGCGGCTCCCGGCTGGATCATAGGAGACAGTTAAGTCATCGGCCCGGTTTGAGCCAATCAGCGTCAAAATCCCGTCTTCACCGATATCTGCGAGGAGAAAGTCACCACGCTCCTGGCCCGGCGATTCATCGTTGCACTGAGTCATGCTCGCCGAACCAGTGCAGATATTTTCGCCGAGGCCACCGTCAAGCCGATCTCCTGAAAATCCGCTGATAATGTCATCGCCAAGACCACCTTCAACATCTTCTCCTCGGCTCGGCGAAGCGATTAGCTCATCGTCAAAGGGAGACCCGATCAGGTGCTCAATTGAGCTGATTGTGTCAACGCCCTTGCCGTTCAGTGCCTTGCCCTCGCCAAGATCGACCCAGACCCCGCTCGCACCGCGATAGCCGGGCGGAGTATGAGCAGCGTAAGAGATCGTGTCTCGACCGGGCCCGCCTTCGATCGTATTCAGCCCATCGCCGGTCTTTAGAATTAGATCGTCGCCGGCGCCGGTATCAATTTTCTTGATTCCGGAAAGAGCAATAACTGTGTCTCGCTCGGAAGTTCCATAAATCCAGTCATCACCGACGCCGGGATCAAGAAAGGCACCCTTGACCCCTGGGCCGGAGCCCCGATTAGCGTAGATCTTATCATTACCGCGACCGCCGAAGATCCGGTCGCCAGCCTCTCCGGCCGAGGCGGCATAGATATAATCGGTTCCGGTTCCGGCACGAATAATGCTGTGAGCCGAGCCAAGCGAAAAGATCCGATCAAATCCGCCGCCGCCATCAATGCGGTTCGGATTTTCCTTGCTGCCGCCGAAATAGTCATAAACGATATCATTCGAGGCGCCGCCGATGTAACTATCGGTATCCGCGAGGCCAAGTGGATTTTTCTGATCGCTCAAATAGGCAGTTGTATTTCCTTGAGCAATTACCCGGACACGATCGTTGCCGAGCCCGGTTCGAACCGAGCGCTTGAAGGTCTTTGCTGCTGCCCGAAAAATAAGCTCGTCATTGCCGACTCCGGTCCGAATGTCCTGAGAGCTCGACTTCGCCGCATAATCAATTCGATTATCGCCATTGGCGATGTCGATTACAGTTTCGTTTGACTTATTTGCAACAAGAATTGAGCTCGTTCGAGCGCTGCCGATTACTTCATTCTTGCTCGCCTTCGCCCGGAAAGTGATTCGGTTGTCGCCGCCACGCGTCCGGACAATATTTCGAATTGCTTTTTCCTGAAAGACAACTGAGCTTTGCCCGGAGCCAAACTCAATCGAGTTCGTCTTGCCCTTGCCAAAGAGAACGCGAACATTGCCGTTGCCAATGCAAACCTGATTGTCGCCGGCGGCGCGAACAGTCAGATTCGTGCCAGTAAAAAGAACGCTGCGAAAGCGTTTCAGATCGTAACTGCCACCAGTCTGGCGAACAATTTCGGCGCGCTTACCAAAACAGCTCGCTCGGCCCGCCGCCTCCGCCACCGAGGTCAGGGCAGCGCTGCCAATTGCAACGGTTACCAGCAGCGCTGCCAAGGCAGCAGCTAACCGCAGAGGAGCTTTCGGTTCGGAGAACATAAGCCAAGGGTAGCTTTTCCCGGGCTCGGGCACCCAGATTTGTTCAATAATAGAGCTGCCAATCAGTACCGCTCCCAGGCCCGAAGCCGCTTCGTTATAAAACAGCCGCTTTCTAAGTCAATCAGCTATACTTGAGATCGTGAGCGAATTTGAACTGATTGTTATCGGCGCCGGCGTTGTTGGCCTTGCCAGCGCCGCGCGCGCCGAAGCGGCCGGGATCAGCTCGCTTTGTCTGCTCGAGGCCGGCGACCGGGTTGGCGCTGAGTCATCGGCGGGAAATCGGCGCATTTTCCGGCGAATTCATGATGATCGGCAGCTAACTGCCCTCGCAACCAAAACCGTTCCGGCCTGGCGCGAACTCGAAGCGGATCACGACCGCCAGTTTCTTTTTCAGGTCGGCCACCTCTTTCGCTCCGCTCGAGCCCCCGAGCAGCTCGAGCCAGAGCGACTCGCCGCGATCGCCGGAATTGAGTCGGTGTCTCCCGAAGTGGTCGGCGCGCTTGCGCCGCTTGTTGCTGACCGCAACAATTGCCTGCTTGACCGGAGCGGCGGCTGGATTGACAGCCGGGCTCTGATTAGCGCTTTCAGAACCGCGCTCGCGACAAAGACTGTTTGCCGGACTCGAGTTGCCAAAATCAGCCGGGAATCAGGCTGCTTCAAGGTGATTGCGACAAATGGAAGCATCCGCCGAAGTCGGCGACTGATCATTGCTGCTGGAATTGATGCCGGCCGGCTCGCGCCAATGGTTGGCCTCAAGCCGCCGCGTGCGCGTCTCAGCTATCACTGGCGGCCGCTTTTCCGCTCAGAGCAGAAGCTCAGTCCCGGGCTGGCAACGGTTTCTCTTCGAAGCGACGCCGGCGCGCTTTACCTCCTGCCAATTAGCAGCAACGAAGTTGCGATTGGGCTCGGCTATCCGGAGGGCTCGAGCAAGCACCCCTTTAGCGCTAGCGCGGCGGATCCGGGGCCGCTCGCCAACGCCGCTGAGCAGCTCCGCAAGCAGCTGCTCAGCGGCGTTGGCGCCGAGATTGGCCAGACACCGACTTGCCCGAGTATTCGCCTCGAGCAAAGCTCTGGCAGCGGAAGTGACTCATTTTGGCTTGACGGTTGCGACGGGGCAAGCGCAATTCTTGGCGGAAATCTTTTCAAGTTCGCCCCGAAGCTTGCCCAGCTTCTCCTCCGGGCGAGCGATCGCGACTGAGCTCAGCTCAGCTCAGCTCAGCCAAAGTTGATAGACGAGTAGCACTCCATCGGCGCTGCTCAGAGCAATCAGCAGCCAGAGCGAAATCGCGCCAAGATTACCGACCTGTTCGGCAATTATCAGCGGGCGGCAGCGCCACCAGCGCCGGCGCTCGGCCGGCTCGAGCTTCGAGTAGTTCAGCCGATAGCGGCCGATTCCCCAGAAAAAGGTCCCGAGCAGGTAGGCGATAACAAGCGGCATAAACAGGCCGCCAAAAAAGATCAGCTTGAACTGAAAGTAGTTGAATTCAAGATAGAAGAGGCTCGCAGCGATGGCAAGAGCCGAGGCAATTGCGAGGACTCGCCAGAGCGCCCCGATCTCATTGAGGCGCCGCTTTGTGCGGAGATCGCTATAGGCAAATTTCTCAGCAAAGTCATTTTCGATCCGGAGCGGATGCCGCCGCCAAGTTCTCGATTTACAAGAGTGAGGTAATCTTCTCGACGTTCCCAGCATCTTCGATATATGCCAGACCGGTACTGGTCTCGGCCAATTTTTCTGAAGACCGAGGCTGAGGCTAGCCCTCCTTCTCTCCTCTCTTTCCTCCGGGCTCGGGCTTGGCCTTGCTCGCTTGCTCAAGTTGCTCAAGTGTTGGCTTGTGCTTTGCCGGCGCCGCCGGCTCGACTGGATCTTCGCTCGAGACCAAATGCCCCTCAAGAGAAATGTTCGGCAAAATCCGATCGAGCCAGGCCGGCATCTGCCAAGCGCGATCACCAAGCAGAGTAACAACTGCCGGAGCAATCACGAGCCGAATCAGCAAAACATCAATCAGAATTGCCGCGCCGAGGCCGAGGCCAACCATCTTTGCAGTTACATCGCTCTGACTGACAAAAGCGAGAAAAACAGAAGACATAATCAGCCCGGCAAAAAGGATTAGTTTACCAATCCGGCTCACGCCTTCGATCACGCTTTCGCGTGGCTCAAGCCCCTCGTTATAGGCTTCATGAACGCGCGAGAGGAGAAAGACATTGTAGTCCATGCTCAGCCCAAAAAGAATCGCGAAAACAATTACCGGAATGAAGGAAATAATTGGCACGCCGGCCTCGACCCCAATCAAGCTTGCTCCGAAGCCGTCCTGAAAGACAAGGACAATTACGCCATAAGCGGCGCTGATTGAGAGCAGATTAAAGCCGGCCGAGGCGAGCGGGATCCAGATCGAGCGAAATGCAGCAGTAAGTAGAAGAATTGACATGCCGATCACAACGAAGATAAAGAGGAGCAGCTTGCCGGAAACCTTGTCGGAAAAATCCTCGAAGGCCGCAGTCGCCCCGCCGACATAGGCATAGAGTCCGCTCCCGGCGAGGCTCTCTGGAATCGTTTCCTGGCGAATCTGCTCAAGCAGCTTGCTTGTCCGCTTGTCCTGCGGCGATGTTTTTGGAATCAGGGTTATTGTTGCTAACTCGTTGCCTGGGCTGAATTCGGCCGGAGTGACAGTTGCAACATCAACCGTTGCCGCAAGCTTCTCTTCGAGCTTTTTCAGGCTTGCCTTTGTTTTTGCTCCGGCATTGGGAGTTTTGATCGCAATCAGAAATGGGCCGTTGACCCCAGCCCCAAAGCCTTCGCTTGTCCAGTCATAGGCAAGCCGTTGAGTCGAACCCGCCGGGGCAGTGCTGTCGTCGGGCTGGCCAAGCTGCATATGAAGAGCCGGGATTGCAAAAACAAGCAGAATTAAAACTCCAGCGAAAATTGAAAGCCAGGGCCGCCGGGTAACAATTTCGCCCCAACGTCGAAACTTATCCGAGGGCTCAACGACTTCGTGATAACGCGGCTTGAGTCTCGGGCCAAGCGCGGCGAAGAGAATTGGCAGAAGCGTCAGCGCCGAAAGCACAACCGCGCCGACGCCGATTGCGGCAGCAACACCCATTTTGCCGATCAGCGGAATTCCGATCACAAGGAGCCCGGCAATTGCAACCATGACAATCATCCCGGCAGCGACAACCGCCGCGCCACTTGTCGCCGCCGCTTTTGCTGCGGCATCGGCGAGTGAATCACCGTTTGCTCGCTGCTCGCGATAGCGGGAGACGATTAACAGGGAATAATCAATTCCGGCGCCAAGGCCGAGCATAATTGCAATTGTTGCCGCGAACGAGGGGAGCCCAAGCGGCGCATCGAGCAGGTGGAGAATCAGCTGGCCAACGGCAACTCCAATCAATGCTCCCGAAAGTGTCACAAACATTGCCCAACCCGAGCGAAAGAGAAAGGAAAGGAGAATGATTGCCAGAGCAATCCCAATCAGTTCTCCAGTCGGCGGATCGGCTGAGGCAGCAGAATCAATGACCGGCCCGCCATAGGCGACTTCGACGCCGGGATTGGAAATGTCTCCAGCTTGTTTAAGCTCTTCGATTGTTCTCTCATTGAAATCTTTGACGCTGCTCTTGTAGAGGACAGTCGCTAGAGCAATTCGCTTGTTCGGAGAGATACTTGGCGCCTCGGGGTCGAGCGGGTTGCTGACGCTATCAACCCCGGGAAGTGCCTCAAGCCGCTTAACTGCTGCTTCAATTTCTCCGGCCTTCTCTTTTGCGATGAGCAGGCCCCCGGAACTGCGGAAAACAACCGCCGCCGTTTGCCCGGATAGTTTCGGCTCGTAGCGATTTAGAAGATCAATCGCCCGCTGGGTGTCGGTCCCGGGAATGTCGAAGTTGTCTGGCGGCGCCGGCCCAGCAAATTTGGCAAGGCCGACGAGGAGGACGAGGCTCAGGATCAAAACGACCGTTGCTCGGCGCCGATGGCGAACCAGGGCTCGAGCAATTCGACCGAGCGACTCAGACATTGGCGCCGCTCGAGCTGAATACTGATAGTTGATTTGATTTGAATCGGTCGATTTGACCAGCCTAGCAGAGCCGGCCTCGATCCGTCAGGAATTTTAGCGCTTTAGCCGCTAAACAGCTGGCGCCGAAAAACGACTTGAGGAGGCGGGGCGTCGCCGCGAGAGCAGAACAAATCTTTTCAAAATCTAAGCGAAAATTTTTCGGAGACTGTGCTCTTCCCCTACGATTAGTCCGAATGCAGATCAACTCGCGCCGCCTGTCAACTATCCTGATTAGCCTTGCCAGCCTCGCCTTCGGGCTTGGCCTTTTTTCGGCAAGCGCTGATGCTGGCAACTATAACGTGATTCAGTGCGGTGCCGGGATCAACAACGATCCAGCCCGGACCAGCTCAATTATTCAGACTGGCACTCATATTGGCAGTACCTGCAGCACAACCGCCGCCGATCAATGGACGGCGACTCAAAGCGGTTTCCTTCGCTTTCGCAGTGACGGTGCCGGCACGGTCAGCGTCGATCGCAAGGCCGAGTACACCTGGACTGCTCCAGCAAATACAGAAATCAATAGCGTTGTTGCCTACGTTCAAAGCGAAAATGCCATGCAAGGTGGCTGGCGACTCCGCTTTATTAAGCGTTTTGCAGGTGGCAGCGAAACTGTTGATAAATCAATGTGCACCGATGTTGCCGTTTGCCTGCCGGTAAGTAACAACCAGATTCCGATCAGCAATATCGGCTGGGATCGCAAGCAGACCTCTCTCGGCGCGCCGTTTGCTGCCTTTCGAATTCGGCTTGAATGCGTCAGGCCTTCCGGCTGTGACCGGGTCCCGGTCACTGAACTCAAGATCAATAGTTTGCGAATCAACCTGGTTGATTCGATCAATCCAGCAACATCAGTCGTTGCCAATCCATTTACCTCGGGAGCCTGGGTGCGCGGGACCCAGTCAGCGACTCTGAACGGCAACGACTCCGAGAGCGGCTGGTATCAGTCGCTGCTCCGAACTGGAGGAAATCCAGTGAGCCAGTCGGCGACCGGAATCGGCTGCAGTATTCTCATAAGTGGCGTCAGCGACATCTTTGGCGAGAACGGTCGCAGCTTCCAGCCTTGTCCGACTACTGGACAGTCTGGCAGTCTGAATGTCGACACGAGCCAGTTTGCAAGTGGATCTCGCCAATTCAGTTACTGCGGGATCGATTTTTCCCGGAACGAAGGCTGCACAAACTTCACTGCCCAGATTGACAATACAGCCCCGAGCGCAGTTTCAACGCCGAACCCAAGCTCTCAGGTTGGAAACGGCTACACCGTCAATACGAGTGCTAATGATGCTCATAGTGGACTTGCCCGGGTTGAATATATGGTCGCTCCCTGGAGTGGAGACCCGCTTGAATTCAATCTCTGGCCGTTCCTGGTCACGCCAAGCTGTAACGATTCGAGCGCGCCCTACACCTGCAATTTTGATCTGTCGGCATTGCCCGATGGCACGCGAATTGCCTTTCTGGTTCGAACCTTCGACAATGTTGGCAATGTCAGCAGCGAGAGCCTGACTGGACCACCCGGGGGGACGTTTATCAACCGAAGCAGCCCTTCGGTCCAGATAGACAGCGGCCCAGCACTGATTTCAAATAGCACGACTGCTGGACTGACTTTTTCGGCGAATCGGGCGATGTCGAGTTACGAATGCAAACTCGATGCTGGAGCCTGGGCTTCCTGCCTGAGTCCGACCAGCTATCTCGGCCTCGGCGATGGCGGCCATCAGTTCTCGGTTCGCGGCCTTGATACATTGGCAAATCCTTCGAATACTGCCGTCTACGACTGGACGATTGATACCGATCCTCCCGAGCTGACGCTTGTAGACAAGCCGCCACTGCAGACCGGCTCAAGCGAAGCGACCTTCTCGTTCATCGCTGACGAAAGTCCGGTTACATTTGAGTGCCGCCTTGACGCTGCCAGCTGGGCCGCCTGCCTGACTCCGCTTAATTTGATTGACCTCGCTCCCGGGAGCCATACCTTCCGCGCTCGAGCAATTGACGCTGCCGGCAATGTCAGTCCCGAACAGACCTGGACCTGGACAATTGGCAGCCTGCCTGAAGTAACAATTGATTCTGGTCCGGCCGCGCTTGTCAACCAGCGCTCGGCAAGTCTTGTCTTTAGCAGCTCCGACCCGGCGGCAACGCTTGAGTGCCAGCTCGATCTTGGCATTTGGGCGGCCTGCCTCTCGCCGCAAAATTTGAGCGGTCTCATTGATGGCCCGCACGAGTTTCGAACTCGAGCAACAAACAATGTCGGAACCGGGCCAGTTGCAGTTTGGAACTGGAGTGTAGATGCAAGCGCTCCGGTAATAATTATTCTTGGCCCGGAGCCCGGGGCGACAATTCCAACTGGAAACCCGGAGTTTGTCATCGAAACAAGCGAGCCGGCAACACTTGAGTGCCGAATCGGCAGCGGTTACCTCTCTGAGGCTACCCCGGCCTGGCAGCCATTTGTCAGCTGTGATTCTGGCGATTACCAGCCCGGCCCACTTGCCGATGGCAAGTACACGGTTCAGTTCCGCGCAACCGACCCGGCCGGAAACAGTGTTAATCTCTTTCGGGAATTCAGCGTTGACACGACGGCGCCGATTGTCAATCTGACTCGTGTCCCGGCGAAGGAGACTGATTCGAACCGGGCCCGCTTTGAATTTGTCAGCAACGAAAGTCCAATCACTTTTGAATGCCAGCTTGATGCTCGGGGCTGGAGCCCGTGTACGAGTCCGGAAAACTTTAGTGACCTGCCGGATGGCAACCACTCGTTCCGCGTGCGTGGAACCGATTCGGCTGGTAACATCAGCTTTCCAGCAACCTACTCCTGGCTCGTTGATCGCGAGAATAAGAAGTGCAAGCTCTCGTTTATCCGCTCACGCCTCTTTGTCTTTGTTGAGCCGGGCCCGCAGTTTCAGGCAATTCGCCTTGTCGCTCGCTACCAGGCCTATGATCGAGGCAGCGTCAGAATTCAATTCTATGAGAAGGGCCCGGGAATCAACCTCGGCCGCCGAGTCGGCAATGTCCGAGTAAACTTCAAGCGTTCGATCGGCAAATTCAGTACCTTCCGGGTTCGCCGGGGCATGCCTCCGGCAATGCTCAAGCGAATGCGTAATTCACGGCGCGGCTTTGTCGCAATTGTTCAGGTCGATAATGTCCCCGGCTACTGCAACCGCGCCTTCTATCGCGAGCTCGAGCTGACTCAGAAGCGGATCGTTTCCGGCCAAAACGTCTGGTTCCAGAAAGGTTCATTCAAATAAGCGGCCGCGTAGAACATCGATAAATCAGCCTCTGCTATAATTGTCAGCATGAGCAGAAAAGACAGCCAGCTCAACGGCGACACTGAAAAAGATAGCGGCGCCTCCTTGCCCTTCGGCAATGCCTCCATCTCGGCGCCAGAGCCGGCCTCAGCGCCAGAGCCAGCCGCTAGCTCTGGCGGGAGCTCGAGACTATCGCATTTGCTCCGGTTCTTCGGGGACCCGGCCGCTGCTCCAGCCTCTGCCTCTACCTCAACCCCGACCACATCGGAGTTGCGCATCCTCGCTAAGATCAAGGCTCGCAAGAAAATTCACCACCAGCTAAACATTGCCTGGCGGATAATCTGGGCTACTGCTGGAGCGATAATTCTTCTTGCCGGGATTGCAATGCTTGTCCTGCCTGGACCGGCAATTCTGGTGATTCCGATTGGCTTGGCGATTCTTGCTCTCGAATTTGCCTGGGCTGAGCGCCTACTCGATCTCGGCGTCGAGTCCGGCCTGAATTTCCAGGGCTGGCTAAAAAACACCTTGACAGCAAAAAGGCTCCTTTTCGGCGGGACAGTGCTCTGCTCAATCGCCACGGGAATTGCTTTATATGCGCTTGGGTATGTTCGTTGATTGTGCTTGGGCACTTTGCCCAACCGTCTCCGGAATTGCCTTGTATCTAACTTGATCTAATCTAACCTGACCTGGCCAGATCTGGCCAGAATACTTTGGCAACTCTGCTCTCTGGTAAAAGGCTCAGGTTTAATTGATTCGATCGAACCGAGCAGATCGAACCCTTGGCTATCGGCCGATCAAAACTGTTCAAGCTCGGCGCCAGTTAGACGTAGAGCTTCTTTTTCGCGAGATAATTGCTCCCGAGCCTGCTTGTCGGTCTTGGCAATCTCTTTGCGCACTTTATCAAGCAGTCGAGCCGGGTCGGCGCTGAAAACAGATTTGCCGGTGTACCTTGGGTCTCTGGTCCAGCTCGCCCCGAAAAGAATCTGATCTTTTCCAGGCGCAGACAAGTTCTTACTTGCATCAATTTGCACATCAATCCTGTTTCCATCAGCATCTTCAATCGGAACGTTGGTTGGCCGGAAAAGAATGGCTGAGGCAGCGATTACCGCTAGCTTATTCAGCCGTTCTTTTCCTGATTTGATCGCGGCCTTCTTGCGCATTGAATTACCTCGGCCGCCATAGGTAAAACCAAATGAATCCGGACAATCCACATTCCAGCGCCAACGCTCATCAAAAGTTCTGCAGGGATTTTCGTCGAGCCGCTCGACGCTCAAGCTGAATTTTGAGAGGAGCTCTTGCTTTACTCGAGGGTTGGCGTCTAGATAATTTTCAACCTCTCTAAAAATTTTCTTGCTCGTTGTTCGGCTTACCCCTTGATTCAGCCAAGGCTCAATTTGCAAAGGCGGCTCAGCCAAAGTTGCCAGCGCGAGCTGCGCTTTGCCGAAATCAGCCCGACCTCCGTATTTCTCCCGGTCGACCGATGCTTTGATCGCCCGGCGCTCGCCGACTGAGAAGGCCGGAACTCCCCGGCGAATACTGACTAGCGGCTCGAGATCAAGACTGTCTGCTTTACCCATGTGCTGATTCTACCACTTTGACGTTTAACCGCGCAATTTTCTCATAAAGCTTTAGCGAAGTCGCTGCTTGGCGGCGGCAAATTCGGCTTCGCTTAGTCGACCGATCCGGCGGAGAATCAGCCGACGAATACTTTCCTGCCAGGGGCTTTCTGGGCGAGGCAGGTAGCACTGCCAGGCGATTAGATTAACTGCCGAAGCTTTTTTCACGCTGGCTCGATTTGGATACATCTGATTATTATAACAGATTCTTGGTCAGCTCGTCAGCTTTTCAGCTCGACCCGATTGATTCAGTATTTCTAAAAGAAATTTGGGCTTTTCTGAACGAGGCGGAGGAGCTGATCAGAATTGTATTGCTGGCGCTCGATCTCCTCGAATTCACCAACCTCAACCCGAGCTCCGGTCGGATCAATCTGCCGCCGCCAGCCATAGCGCTCGAGCTCAGTTTGGCCGCCGGGTTCGCTTCGAGTGTAGTGAATCAGCGAACAGTTGCCAACATGGCCGCTTCGGCCATTCTGCATAGCCATAAAATCATGTTCATTCATTCGCTCGAGCTCAATCCTGATCGTATCGATGACTTCTCCATGAGCAACAGCAATCACGCGTTCAGCCTGGTCACGCTGAAGAGTGTTGATCCAGAGATGGAGTCGAGCGCTGACCTCAACCAGGCTCTCACCGTTTGGCGGCCTCCAGTAGTAAGGAGTGATATCTTGGTCGAGTAGGTTTCGCTGATAAACGCTCGCCCGCTCGGCTTCGGTTGCCCGATCAATATCGCCCCAGTTCCGCTCACGCAGATAAGGCGAGATCCGCCAGCAGCGCTTCTCGGCTGTCTGCTCGAGCTGGAGCTCGCCAGCAGTTTCGACTGCTCGAGCGTACTCTGAGGTGTAGAGACGATCAAAGTCACTCGTGGCGTTCTCATTCAGCCAAGCGCCAGCTTTGCCGGCCTGTTCGCGGCCCCGGGCAGTCAAGCGCCAGCGTGAGCTGTGCTGGCGGGAGAATTCCGGGTGAGTGAGCAGACTGTCGTCGCCGTTGCGCATCGCTCGTAAAGCGAGATTGCCTTCGGACTCGCCGTGGCGGAGCAGGAATAAATCGCGAGGCATTGTCATGAGCTTAGCCTATAGAAGAATCGCCGGTTTGCTGAGAAGTTTGTTAGCATTTTTCGTCTCCGGGCTACTTTTTATCTCCGGGACTGCGTGGATGGCCGCCCATAAGCGGGTTCCCCCACTCAATCTGAGCTTCAGCCTCAAGATCAACGACAGCAGCGATTTCACGCTGAAAAGCAACTCGCTCTTCGCCTTGCTCATCGGCAAAGAAAACCTCGTAGTTCTCTCCTGGCAATGTCAGCGCTTTGCCCGTACGCGAGTCAAATAGCCGGTCGACAAGAACAAATAGCTGGCCGCCGCCAAGCAAGCCGGTCGCCCGAAATGAAGTTCCGTCCTTGAGGAGGACAAGCAGCGGTCCAACCGTCGAGTCGGAATCAGTCAGTGGCTGATCAGCATTTCGGCTCTCGCTCGGAGTCGTCGGCCGTGAGGCTTGGGCTTCTTCGCCAAGATTGCCGCCCCCGGGAAATTCTTCGAAAGTATCCATGACTCTTAGTCTAGCAGAGTTGCGGTTGATCTGCAACTGCAACCGGCCCGACTTCGCTCGACTTGACTCGGCAAGCTATTTTTGGGTCTATCTTTTATAGCGCTGCGATAGCTCGAGATTAGAAAGAATCTTGAATATCAGTTTATTCTGTTCGATCTGTTCCCGATGTTGCTCGGCCCGAGCAAGGCGATCGGCCTGAGCAGCGTAGAAATCTGCCCGACGATAAAAGAAGGCTGCGCCTGCTTTCAGCGGCCCAGACGTTTTCTGGTTGCCAATCTCAAAATTTTCTTCGGCGAGCCGCTCCGCTTTTTCAGCCGGGGTCTCGTCAACCTCAGCCTCAGCCTCAACCGGCAGATCATCAAGGAGACTAGGGCTGACATTCGCAGCGATTGATCCGGGCTGGCTATCGTCCATTTTGTTCATTGATGAATTGTAGCAGAAATGATCTCAAAGCGCAATCTCAGAAAGCAGTCCAGAAAATATTTCCGGAAATTCGTTCGGCTCGGCCGCTTTGATTTTAAATCCGCTCGAGTCAGGTTAGATTCTTCGATAAATTGATCAAAAGAAATTGTTGGCGACTGGACCGCCTCGGCGATTCTTTTTAGCAGCTCCTCCGTGATCAGGTCATCTAGCACTTGGCGGCTGGCCTCTTCTCGCCGGCTCGGGTTCGGGCCAGATTTTAGCGCTCGTTGATTCTGCATTCCTGAATTGGAGCCGCTTTACCGGGAAAGAGCGCCGCTTGATTAGTCGGCCGGCAGATCAACTCGAGCCCGGCCGGCCGCCGAGCTCGATCTACTTGACCAGAATTGGCGAGAAAACGATCACGACTTGCTCTCACGATTGCCGATTTGGTAAAGATCGGCAAGCGTGCTCGACCCACTGACTCTCTCCTCCGCGCCGCGCGCCTTGAGCCAGGCATTTGCTTCATCCTGACTGAGCTGCTTGAATTCAGTGTTATTCAGACAGCGACCGGCGCGAACAACCGCCCCGTTTAAACTCTCAAACTCTTCGTTCGTCGTAATCAGCACCATTAGATTGATTCCTTGGCCAATCAGCCCATCGGTCAGGTTCAGGAGCCGGGCCAAGGCCTGATTCGTCCGGTTCTGATTCTCGGCAAGAATCATCTCGCCGGCATCCTCAATCACGAGCAGCCGCCACTGATCGCTCTCGCCGCTGTCACGCTGACCAAGAACAACCTCGGTCATGTAATCGGCATCGCCAAAGAAGAGCTCCGGATCAAGAATCATCTCGGTTGTGCACCAATCGCGCCAGGCGTAGGCAAGGCTGAGAATCATGTTCGTTTTGCCGACGCCCGGAGCCCCGTGCCAAAGGAGCAGCTTGCCAGCAGAGTCCGGCCGGAAGTTTGGCTCAAGCAGCGGCTTGACCCCCGAGAGAGTCTCGGCGGAGTAGTTATTGCGAATATCGACGACTTCTTGAGCATTCAGGGTTCGCGTCCGCTCACGGGCTCCGTTGCGCGACTGATTCCAGATCGAAACAGGGATTGTCCCGTCCTCAAGCTCGGGCTCGGCCGGCGCGGCCGGATAGCTAAGCCGAATCTCCCGGATCATCTCAAGCAGATCGGCCTCGCTTCGGCCGGCAATTCGAAATGAAAGCTCATCGGATTCCTCGCTTTCGGCTCGACTCTTAATAACAAAATCTTCGCAGTAGATGAGCAGGCTGCGGTCGGCGAGCCAAAAAAGCTGCTCAACGATCCGGCCAAAGCCCTCGCCCCGACTGTTCGCGCCGGCGAAATTTGCCTGGCTGGCGACTAACCGGTTGCTGAAAATAAAGTCTTCAGCGCCGGTTGCGGCTCCGCTTGTGCGAACCCGGAATTCAGCAACAAAGTTAAGCCGTTCCTGCTGAATCAGATCAAGAAACTGAATCAGACAGAGGTAGTCAATATCTCGGATCGGATTTGACTTGACCGCTGCCGAGTCGATCTGCCGCGCCACTGGCTCAATTATGATTTCGGCGCTTTCGGTTGAGTCAAGAACGCTCGTCCGGCTTTCAAGTTCGGAGACTGGGGCGATTGTCTGCGCTTCGTTGGAATTCATTCCTGGAATCATAGCAGGCCGGCCAGAAGTTGTCAACCGGGCCAAACCGGGTACTCACCCAATCTGATTCAAGAGGAGTTGTTATTCCTCGACTGGGAAGCTCGGCGCTGGCAACTTCTTTCGAGCGGCAACGACCTTTTCGCAAAATTCGCGTTCAGCCGGGCTGTAACGGCGCCGGCCAAAGCGAAGTCGAACCCGCTCGACCGCTGCCCCAGTGAGCGGACTCTTCTCGGAAAAGTCTCCGCGTCGGCAATCCTGCTTTTTGTTGCTCTTCTTCGCCACCAGTATATCCAGAAGGATAGCAGAAGCAGCTAGAGAGCACCGCCATTTCAGTCAAACCTAATCCGCCGGCAGCGCCGGCGTCGAGACAGAAGCCTGGGCATCCCGTAAATAGGACTACATCATTGATCGAGCCGCATCCTCATCAAGAACAGTGACTCCAGCCGCCTTTGCTTTATCAAGT
>Ga0105046_10005695_pt1 | contig 19693 bp, 21 predicted proteins | sample MAT03_FD_78385 | JGI IMG/M metagenome (GOLD analysis project Ga0105046, IMG submission 78385) | Freshwater microbial communities from Lake Fryxell liftoff mats and glacier meltwater in Antarctica - MAT-03 (megahit assembly) | ecosystem: Environmental > Aquatic > Freshwater > Ice > Liftoff... | reverse complement strand
CGCGGCGCTCTGCTCGCCCTGATTAAGGAACCCTGCCCACAGCTCTTCGCCCGCACCTGCCGTAGAAGCTCTATCGCGTACCGCATCCTATCAGCTCCGCTACCCGCCTAATGAAAAGCCCTGGTGTCAGAGCAGGGAAGATTTCCTCAACATGATGCGTCACAAAAAGAAGCGTCGGACCAAATTTCCGTCTAGCAAGGCGCTGCAGGAACGTGAGGAACTTCTCCCGAGCGACTGGATCGAGTCCCGCGCATGGCTCATCGAGAATCAGCAACTCCGGCCCTGCCATCAATGCCCGGCCTATTAGTACACGCTGACGCTCTCCCTGGCTCAACACCCCCCATTCTCGCTGTGCGAGCCGGGTGCATTCCACCTGGCGCATGATCCTGGCCGCTTTGATTCGATCCGCCTTCTTGAGTTTTCCCCAGTAATCCAGCATCGCGTATTTGCCGGATATAACAACGAGCTCGGCATTGTCCCAGTCGGGAACTTTCTGTCGGATCACCGAGGAGACAATTCCCACGCGCTTCCGTAATTCACGCCAATCTTCTTCACCGAAACGCTGACCCAGTAGAGTAATATCGCCATCGGTCGGCGTGAGATACCCCGTGAGCGCGCTCAGCAAACTCGTCTTTCCCGAACCATTCGCGCCGAGAATAACCCAGTGCTCCCCGCGGCGCACCATCCAGTCCATGTCTTTCAAGATCACATTCCTGCCACGCTCAATCCGTAGTTTTTGAACTTCAAGAAGTGGCGTCTTCACTCGCTCTTATCTGTTTTTTTGGCTTCCGATACGGACGGTAAAAGATCAGGACGCCGCGCGCGGGTGCGCTCGATCGCCTGCGCCTTCCGCCATTCGGCTATAAGCTGATGATTTCCAGAGAGCAGGACATCCGGCACTCGAAAGCCACGAAAGTCGAGTGGACGTGTATAATGCGGATATTCCAAAAGCCCGGAGGAAAAACTGTCGTCAGGAGCGCTATTCTTGTCGCCCAACACCCCGGGAAGGAGCCGCACCACGGCGTCGGCAAATACTGCGGCGGCAAGCGCGCCATTCGTGAGCACATAGTCTCCAATCGAAATTTCATCGTCCACTAGTTGATCAATCACCCTTTGATCGATCCCCTCATAATGACCGCACAGCACAATGAGATGTCCGCCCTTCGCCGCAAAACCTTCCGCAAGAGACTGGGTAAAACGCTGACCTGTCGGCGTCATCAGAATCACGCGGGACTCCGGAGTTATCAGGCTCTCGATTGTCGCAAAGATCGGCTCGCATTTCATCACCATCCCCTGCCCGCCTCCATAAGGTGCATCGTCCGCAGTGCGATGCTTGTCTTGGGACCAGTCGCGTAGATCAAGACACCGAATCTCCACCAACCCCGCCTGACACGCCCGCTTTATAATACTCTCGCCTAGAACAGCGGATGCAATTGCCGGAAACAGGCTGAGAATATCGATTTTCACAAGGGCATCCACCCGTCAGCCTGACAAACTACCACCTAGCCGGAGCAATGATTGCAGGTTCCGCAACGGGAACGCTTTTTCCAGCGCGCTTTCCTAAACGCACGCAAAGGACAAAAAGAAGCGTGAACGAGATGTCACTTACCAAGGTGTTTTTATAGAAACTCCATGTCGGAGCAAACCCAGGAAGACCAGTCGTCAACGCCTGCACCCACCCATTCATGCTCTTTACATAACCGGGATCAAACAGCCATGAAACCGAGTTAGTAATCAGATAGAAAAAGATCGAGGAACCCACTACGGCAGGGAGCAAAACGCGTAACCGTGGGTTCGAGCGCAGCTGCCAGCCAAATGCCAAAACCAGAGCGAAAACAAAGGTCTTGAAGAAAAACTCCGGATTGAAAATCGGCCATCCGTAGTGCAAACTCAGAATGATATCGGTTCCTATCAAAGCCGCCAGAGGGAGCAGCAATGCAGACCGCCGGGGAAGGCAGGCGGCACCACATAGACACAACGCGGTGATCGGTGAGAAATTGTAGAGCCAGCTTGGTTGATCAACCGTGACACCCATAAAAACGGGCAACAGTCGAAACAAAGAAACGGCAATTAAGAGGGAAATGCCTGCAAACATCGTGCTACCACTCTGCTTAGCGGCGCAATGTGAAGCAATCGCAAAGTTTGGGCTTTTTCGGTTCATCCTATAATGTATCGAAAACTTCCGATGACTTGGTTCCGTCGGATTAGCAATCGAAGCACAACCAAGACTCACGATTGGAAATGTATAAGTCCGGCATATCCACGGTTGACTAGCACACCGTGCTTCCTCTAAACCGCATGAATGCTTTGCCGATTCCGCCCCCTCTTCGTTGCAGCACTTGCCTTGACCTCCCTTGGTCTCTCCGCCTGCAAGTCAATTTACTCCGATACTTATAGCTGGCGTAAAAACGACTTCGTTCCTCCACCGGAAAAGAAAAAAGAGGATCTCTCTAAGATAGCTCCACCTATCGAGGCAACACCACAGCCTCAACCTGTTGACCTCACACAACCGGCAGTATCAGATCCAAACGCCATTCCTGGATTAGCACCGGCCACTGACGGCACCATGCCCGTCATGTAACCCCACCCAGGACTGGCACATCGGCATTTCCTTTGTCCAATCCTGATCCAAATCCTGTCCTGGCAAATAACGGTGAACCGCCGCCGCCAATCGAGGCCGAGATTTTTGTTTATGTTGACGAGCTATGCGTCGCAAAATATTCCCTAACTCAGGGGGATTATCTCATTGGCCGAGATAAAAGCTGCCAGATTCCCATCGAGATCGATGGCGTCTCGCGTCACCATGCGCGATTGGGATTTCAAGGCTACGAACTGGTTTTGGAAGATATGGACAGCGCCAATGGCGTTTTCATCGATGGGGTTAAAATCCAATTACCCACGCGCGTGCGGCGCGAGCAGCAGGTTGAGATGGGTAGTGCGAGGCTTTGCATACGACTCAAAGACAAGTGTGCCGCAATGTTTGCCGAGGCACTCTGGGATCCCGATCTGGGACTGACTCCTGTTCGCACGCTCTTGGAAGGCAAAAAATATACGATTCATAGCCCTATCGGACGTGGAGGCATGGGGGTGGTTCACAAGGCACGCGATCTTCGGGTTCGGCGCACCGTGGCGATAAAGTCCATGAAAATGGCGAATCAGTTTTCGCGCGAATACGTGCTGCGATTTATTGAGGAAGCCCAGGTCACCGGACAGCTGCAGCATCCGAATATCGTCCCGGTGTATGAGCTCGGGTTGGATGAACAGGGTGAGGTATTTTACACGATGAAATATATCCGGGGCACCACCCTGGAAGATGTTCTCACTGGATTACGCAGGGGTGATCCAGAGCGATTGAAGACGACCAATCTTCCCGTGCTGCTCACTATTTTTCAGAAGATTTGCGATGCCGTTGCTTTTGCACACTCCAAAGGCGTGGTGCATCGCGATTTGAAGCCGGATAATATCATGGTTGGAGAATACGGCGAGGTGCTGGTTATGGACTGGGGACTGGCCAAACGGTTCGTTCACCTTTCAGAGGAAGAGAACGACGAGAGTCATGACATCCGATTTGATCAAATGGAGTATATGTCCTCAATCAAGCAGGACGCTCGCGCTTTCCAGACCATGAACGGTCTAGTCGTGGGATCTCCCCCCTACATCTCTCCGGAGGCGGCACGCGGCGAATTGAACCAAGTGAATCATCGCAGTGACATCTACGTGCTGGGAAGCCTCCTCTACGCCATCCTCACCCTGCGTCCACCCTATCCAGGGCGTGAATTTGCGGAACTCGTGACACAGATTGCCGATGGGAAATTTGATCATCCATCCTCGTTTAACATCCCTGCGAAAAAGAAAAAAAAGCGTGGGCAAGGAGCGAAACCACCGGAGGAAACCTACGATCTCGCGCATCTTCCCGGCAAACGCGTGCCCGATGGTCTCTCCGCGATCGTGCTCAAAGCAATGCATCTGGATCCGAAGCAGCGCTATCAGCGGGTCGAGGAACTACAGGCTGACATCACCGCCTGGCAAGGTGGTTTCGCCCCCAAGGCGGAACACGCGAGCTTCTTTAAACACTTTCTGCTCTGGGCGGCGCGCCATAAGCGCAGCGTGATTCTCTTCGCGATCTTCGCCATCGTGTTCCATCTCTCCGTTGGCTCTCTCTTCTACTCGCTCATGAGCGAGCGTGATCGTGCGAAGGAAAGCGGGATGGTAGCCATTCAAAACCAACAGGCGCTCGATGCTGTTATCACCGAACTGAAAGGTGCCGCACCTATATTTGCAGAAGAGGCGCATCGGATGATTCTTCTACAACGTCTGGATGAAGCGCTTGAAAATATAGAGCTAGCAATCGCTCAGGTTCCCAACAATGCCGACTATTATGTACTAAAGGCAAATATTCTGGAAACCATGTTGCGATGGGACGAGGCCATCGCAGCTTATAAGGCTGCACTTGATCGTAATTCGGAGCTCCAGATCGCCAGTGATAACGCAGCGTTTTTGAAGCAGCTACAATCCCGCTCTGAAAACGATTCCGAACCCACTAGAAAACAACTGGAGGACCTGGCTGATCGCATGCAGGACCAGCGGCGCCCCGCCGAAGCAACCATGCTTCGGGCAAAAACAGGAACCGATTCCACACCCGCTTCTTTTGGCAAAATGTTTCAAACCGCCGCAAACGAGAGCCCGGCGTTTAGTGAGTTGTTGCAAAGGCGCGCGATACGCAGTCGTTTCCGGAAGTTGAAAGACGACACTTACGGGGCGGATCTCCGCAATCTTCCAATCGCACCCACCATGGCCCTCTTAAATGCAAAGCCGGATAAACTCAGCAGTCTCTATCTTGATAAATCCAGCATCTCCGATCTGAGCCCGCTCAAAGGGTTTTCGCTCAGACATCTCTCGATTGCAGATTGCAGAACGGTTTCCGATCTTTCGCCCATACAAGGCATGCCGCTGGAGCGACTGAACCTTTCGGAGACGGGCGTTTCTGATCTTGCCGTTCTCGCTGACATGCCGATTCGGGTGTTATTTCTCGCAGACTGCAACGAACTCACAAGCATCGAGCCGCTGCTTGCGTGCGAAAATCTGGAGACACTGGTTATCCCTCGAACTGTCCAAGATGTTGCCCGACTCAAGGAATTATCCGGTCTAAAAATGATCGGCTTCCGCAATCCTCCAATTCCAGCCGCCCAGTTTTGGAAGGAATATGAGACCGAAAAACTGAAATAGGATGCGCCGGGAAAAACGCCCTTATTTCTCGCTCTTTTAAAAACACAATTTTCAAAATGACTACGCGTTTTCAAAGTAAGAGCCTTGGTAAATCTGTGGAAGGACGCGATCTTACCGCCTTTGCTAATTTTTCATGGGAATGCGCGCCCCCTACAAATCTCACCCTCATCCTCGGTGGTGTACATGGCGACGAACCCGCCGCATACGAACTCGTCTTGCGCTTTATGGAAGAAAAGGACGGACGCCTTGATGCTCCCGTCATCGTCTGGCCGTTGGTGAATCCCGACAGCCTTGCACGCAACACACGCTACAATGCAAATGGCACAGACTTGAACCGAAACTGCGGATACCTTTGGTCCAGCGACAGCGAAGAACCCCCAGGAACCTCACCATGGTCGGAACCGGAAAACCAAGCGTTGCGTAATCTCGTTTTGCAATGGCATCCGGCTAAAATCGCGACCCTACACTGGGCTCTTGGGGAGTTGGACGCAGACGGCGCGCATTCCAAGTCCCTTCTGGAGACAATGTGGAACTCCATGAGTGAGCACGAGCGAGTGCCTTACCGATGTCATTTACAGACTGAGTCCTCCGCTAACACCAGCCTCCCCGGTTCTTTCGGACGCTGGTGCGGATTTGCCGTGCAGTATCCCGATGGTTCCAGGCCGGCCATTGTGACGCTCGAGCTTCCTTACGATCCAGTATTACCCCGCCCAGAGCGGCTTCCAAATGATCACCTCGAGCAGCTCCGTACGCGCTGGCAGCAAGACGCCGCTGGTTACAACGACGCCGTGTATCCTGCCGTGCACAAGATGTTGCTCGCAGCCTGCTCCGCTGTCATTTAGCTCTTCATCATGGCTGCACACTTTGTCCAAATAGACGTCCGCTACGACGGCTCCCTGCGCTGCAAGGCGACCCATATCACTTCTGGAAAAACACTCATCACCGATGCGCCTGTGGACAATCAGGGAAAAGGCGAAAGCTTCTCCCCGACGGATCTTGTCGCAACCGGTCTGGCTTCCTGCATCGCAACCACGATGGGGATATTCGCCGCGCGGCACGAGATTGATCTCTGCGGGATGAAGATCGTTGTCAAAAAGGAGATGAGCCAGACGCCCCCGCGCCGTATCGCCTGCCTTGCCGTTGAGATCACCATGCCGCTGCCTCAAACACACGAGCATCGCGAAACCTTTGAGCGCATCGCGATCACCTGCCCCGTTCATCTCAGTCTTCATCCCGATGTGGAGCAGGTCCTTAACTTCCAGTGGCAATAACAGCGCTATTCGTTTAGAGAGAACGTTCATCCCCCCTCATGAACTCCTCAGATTTGCACGACAAGATCAGCCGCCGCGAGGCGATCAAGAGGACCATCTTTTTCAGCAGCGCGCTGCTTGCACCGGGATTTCTTCAGCGGGCGTCAGCCCAAACTACGGCAAACTTTTCTAAGGATGGCATCCACATGCTGGCACTGGGCGACTTCGGTACGGGCAAGCCTGCTCAGTATGATGTCGCACGACAAATGGCCGAGTTTTCCAAGTCACTCAACGCTCCGCTCAACAGCGTGCTCGCGCTCGGTGATAATTTCTATGTGGATCCAACCAAGGAACGCTTCAAAGAGCTTTTCGAAGACATGTATTCAAAGGAACACCTAAACTGTCCTTTCTACGCCTGCCTGGGAAACCATGACTACTGGGGCAGCAAAGATCTCCCGGTCGGACGCGACAAAGCCCAGGCTCAGCTTGATTACGCGACCAATAATCCGGACTCACGCTGGAAGATGCCTGGACGCTGGTATTCTGTGGAGCTCCCCAATCCCGAGACACCGCTGGTGAAGCTCATCGTTATAGATACCAATTATTCCAAGAGCGCGCTGACAGAACAGGAGCGGATTGATCAGCAACTTTTTCTGGATGCAGAAATGCAAAAGGAGACGAAAGCTCCGTGGATCTGGCTGATGGGACATCATCCTATTTTCAGCAATGGCGACCACGGCGACAACGCCGGCCTTATCGAGCGATTCGGTTCGTTTCTAAAAACGCATCCTATTTCGATGTATCTCAGCGGCCACGACCACACTCTCCAGCATATTGAGGTGGACGGGTATCACACCAGTTTCGTCGTCTCCGGCGCTGGTGGGCAGGATCTCTACAACGTCAAACCAAGCGAACGGGCGACATACACTGAAAAGATTTTTGGGTTCAATCACATGCACATCACTTCTGAATTCATGGATGTGCAGTTCATTGGCACCGATGGCAAACGTCTCCACGCCTTCCGCCGTACCCTCGACGGCAAAGTGCAGGTAATTTGAAATTAAGATGAATATCTGCCCCAGATGCAAAGAGACCAGCGAACCACAGTTTGATACGTGCTGGAACTGTGGCGCACCCCTCTCAGCCAAATCTAATGACAGTATTCCAATGCCGCTGCCCGCTATGAGAAGCGCAGGGCTTTTCACTTGAGTGCCTCTAACAGGGAAGGGCAAATCAACTTGAGGAAATGTCTCCTCTGTAAGAACCCCTCAAGTGAAAAGCCCTGATGAGAAGCGTGTGACATTTAAGATTTTTCGCGGCACTTTTTCATCATGGGAAAGTTTGTTTCAGGATGCTTCCGAGTTTGCATCTGGCATCCGTCCCGAACGGTAGATCAACATCTCCCATTCCGAAGATGAGAACAATGGAGTGGTCGTGGTTTGGTACTGGGAGCTGGTAAATCCCATGATGGGCTACGCGCCAGTTGAAGAGTAAATCTTCTCTATTGATTTTGCAGGAGGAGCAGCAAGCCAGCCACTTCGCTTCGGGACAATTTTGAAGTCGCACCTGTTTCATTGGCATACCGAAATACAAAGAGGAGATTGTCTCCAGAGGAGCGGATTTTCAGGACTCCTCCCGCGTTTAAGTTCCCCAAAGTTCCATAGACTTTGTCTGCAACGTCCTTCCTCATATGAAAACGATGGAAGACATCTTCAAGAAGCTTGATCACTTGAGATACCGTCTTTGTCTTTCCCGTTTTAAGAGTGATCTTTTGAGACTCCGATTTGGAGCCGCGCTTCTTGTTGGTGACCGTCGTTTCGATCAGCAACTGAACCTCCTGAAGATTCGTCTCCAATGGCCCCGATGCACTGATGCTGTAGTGATGGGTGCTCTCCTCTGTGGTTTCCCGGCTTTCTCCAATGAGTTCGGAAAGATTGTCCGCAGCATTCACTGCATGAACACCATGAACACCAAACAGAAACGGGATGATAACAAACAAACCGCGAATGTAGCGTGAGTAACACGAGGAAGATTGAGAACTCATAGGGTGCGATATGATGAGCGGGCATTCATTGCGTCAACGGTATTCCTCGACAAGACGCCTCCAATAAAAAACCCCGCCTGGTTACAGGCGGGGTTTCAAAAAATTAAGCGGTCGTAAAAATTACTTCAGCTTGGACTTCAGTTCTTTTCCTGCACCGAATTTCACGGTCTTAGAAGCCTTGATCTTGATCTTCTCACCGGTCTTTGGGTTCACACCGATACGAGCTTTACGAGCGGCAACCTTAAAGGTTCCGAATCCGATGAGCTGCACGCTGTTGCCCTTCTTGAGCGCGCTAGCGATTCCTTCGATGACAGCTGCTACTGACTTTTCAGCGGAAGCTTTGCTGGTTTCTTTACCGAGTGTTTTTTGAACCGATGCGACGAGTTCTGCCTTGTTCATGAGTATTATAGAGTTTCTTGGATTTTAATTGTGACTGCTGGACGAGTGGTTGTGCCAGCGGTCAGGCGTTTTCTCAGCGCATCGCTTTGAAGTCAACTAATTCTTCATCCTTTTTTCACCCGTAGAGCTAGGATTTATGAGCCTTCGCAGTTGATTTAAAAATTGGTCTCCATAATTTTTGCTAGATGACATTCGATCAGCGCATCGCGCAGCATCTTTTCAAGACACCCATTATTTCGCCCAGCGCGTTTGTCGCAGCCGGTGCCAGCGTAATCGGCGATGTCACGCTCGGCGATGAAAGCAGCGTATGGTACCAATGCGTGTTGAGGGGCGATATCAACCGTATCGTCATCGGCCCGCGATCCAACATTCAAGACGGCTCCGTCGTGCATCTTGCCGACCACTACGGCGTGGAAGTGGGCGAGCTTGTAACGGTCGGACACAAGGCCGTGCTCCATGCGTGTAAGGTGGATGACGAAGTGCTCGTGGGCATGGGCGCAATCATTCTCGATGGTGCAGAAATCGGTGCGCGCTCCATTATAGGGGCAGGCGCACTGGTTACTGGCGGAAAGAAAATCCCGCCTGGCTCGCTCGTTCTCGGTTCTCCGGGAAAAGTAGTGCGTCAGCTTTCACTCGACGAGCAGGCTGGAATCAAAGCCTGGGCGGAACGCTACGTTCAGCTTTCAAGAATCTACCTAGATCGCAACCTTCAGTCTTAAAATCACAACACCATGAAATTCGGAATCTGTAATGAAATTTACGAAGGATGGAAGCTGGAGAATGTCTTCAAACACGCAGCCTCAGTGGGCTACGATGTTGTGGAGATCGCGCCCTTCACCCTAGCTCCGCTGATTACGGACGTGAATACCAATGAACGGCAGCGCATTCGAGAAGCTGCGGAGCGGACTGGAATTTCCATTAGTGGTTTGCACTGGGTGCTCGCACACACCACAGGATTTCATCTCACCACGCCTGACGCTTCCGTGCGCAGGGATACCTCCCGCTACCTGGTCGATCTGGTGAATTGTTGTGCTGACCTAGGAGGCAGCCGGATGATTGTTGGCTCCCCAAAACAACGCAGTCTTTCCGAAAACCAGAATCAAGAGCAGGCATGGAAGAATGCGCTGGAGGTGTTTAAAGATGCAGTCGAGTGCGCCGAGGATCAGGATGTAATCATTTGCATTGAACCACTCGGACCTTCTGAAACGGATTTCATCAACACCGCCGAGGCGGGACGTCGTTTTGCCGCTGAGTTTTCCAGCAAAGCCATGAGTGTCATTCTGGATGTGAAAGCCATGTGCACTGAGGCTATATCCATCCCGCAGATTATTCAGGAAAGCGCCGGACAGTTTGCCTACTTTCACGCCAACGATAGAAACCTCAAGGGCCCTGGATTTGGGGACGTGGATTTTCACCCGATTGCCAAGGCGTTACGCGCAGCAGGCTACGACGGCACCGTAAGCGTGGAGGTATTTAATTTTGAGGAAGGTCCGGAAGCAATTGCATCCCGCAGCATCGAATATCTCCAACAGGTATTTCGTTCGGGTGATTAGCAGACTATTGAGACACTCAGAAACGCATTTTGATGAGTCAAAATCTTACGGTTTGATGCTACTTACGCGCGCTCCTGTCTCGCTGCGCTTGGCTGTCTGGCTCAGCATCTTACTCTTTCCCAACCTCCGGTTGATCGACTAACGCCCTGCCTTCACCCTAAAATCGGCAATAGAGATGAACCGCGAAGGACGCAAAGGCGCGAAAAACAGGCAATTGAAACTGCAATTAGGGTTTCCTTTTTCTCACCCAAAAGGTGGTGGCTCGAACTTTGTAATGTCTTTATTTCGTGTCGCTTCGTGTAATTCGTGGACATTCCAATGCGGTTTTAAGGTTTACTTCAATCTTCACACTTCAAAATCGGCTACTGAACCCGAGACCTTGATAACAGCGGGATCGGAGTCCAGCTTGCCGCACAGGATTCAATCCTGTGCTACGTCAGTGCCGCCTTCAGCGCCTCCATCGGCAAGCCGATGACATTGGAGAACGAACCTTCAAAGCGTGCGATCATTTCGCCTTCGTCATTTTGCGCGGCATAGGCACCCGCTTTATCGAGTGGATGAATCCTTTCCAGATACGCACGCAGTTCGTTTGTCGTGCGAGTATGGAAATGAACCCGGGTTATCTCCACAAACTCATGAAGCTTCCCTCCGCCTTGCACGAGACAGACGCCGGAGTGCACTTCATGCGTTTTTCCATTCAATCGTGAAAGCATTTGAAACGCAGCCTCCATATCCACGGGTTTGCCAAGAACGCTCCCTTCAAAAAACACTTCCGTATCCACACCAATGATCAGGGCCTCTGGATGTATTGCGGCAACCGAGCACGCTTTTGCTCGGGCGTTTTGCAATACGATCTCACCGGGAGACAGTCCGGGCGTCGCAACTTCCACCACGTCAACAGGCGCCACTACTTCAAACGCATAACCGTGCTCCTTCAGAAGATCGCGCCTACGCGGTGAGGTCGAAGCCAGAATAAGCAAAGGCCGGGCATTATGCCCGGCCTCGCTGGAAATTTCGGAATGGTTATCCACTCTTACTTACCTAGTCCGCTCAAATCGGGCATCTGCATTTCGTTGTAGCCCGCAGGCACTGTAAATACGTCATCAGGAATGGTCTCTTCTTTTACAGCCACCAAAGTCACCGACATTTTTCCCTGCGGGCTTTCCATCTCCGTTTTGACCACCATACCTGGCAAATCCATGTCACCCGGATTCAAACCACCATTCCCCTGTGGCATTTTTTTATAAAGATTTTTCATCTGCTCCATGATTTCCTTTCCCCTTGGGAAGTCCACCGCAACCCACATTTTCACTTTTCCGCTTTCTGGAATCTCGGTCTCAAAAATCTCGGCGTCATATTCACCGACCTTCTCCTTTTGTCCTGTAGCTTTTGGCTTTTGAATATCTGGCATCTTTTTCCCACCAGCTTCCGCAGCTTTCTTGATATCCGCGCCATTCATCTTCATCGCCATCTTCTGGGCTTCCATGAGCGTGGTAATCTCGCCCTTGCTTCCATCCACAATCATAGAGACTGAACCTGCGCCTGGAACTGCTGGCATATCAATACGAGCCCAGTCGCCTTTCATTTTCGTGGTCATTGTGCCATTCATAAACTGGCTTTCCATTTTCTGTTCAATGATGATATCCGCCTGCGCTGTAGCGACGGCGAAAACGAGAGGGAGAAACTTCAGGATGTTTTTCATATTGGGTGCAGCCTGCATTAGCCATTTTATCTTGGAAGATAAAAATTCGGAATTAGGCGCTGTCGGATGTGAAGGGAGTATGAGGGAAGCGACGGAGTTGGAGTCGTGCTCCCCAACACTCCCAGACCCGCAACACCGGACACACTAATCCTATGCTCCTCTGCTGCGCTTTTCCAACCGCACCCACTTCCAATCATATCCGAATAAATAAGCTTTTTGCCGCTTGCAACGCTCCCGACCATTTCTCCGCTGGCTTGAAATGGTCTCCGTGGGAGCACGACTGCAACGCGGGCTTCTGATTTCAAGCTTCGTCAGGCAGGCCCACGCTTCTGGTGCTCTTGGGCGCTTCACTTCCGAGCGCACGCGTTGGCGATCAAGAGCGGATTTCGGCTATATTTTCTGTGGAACCAAGGAACAAATTCCCGCAGCAGAGACATGCGGTAAAATAGAAGGATGCAACACCCGATTCGCCTGATCATCAAACCTTCACAAGCCAGCTTTCAGGCGTTTGGAACGCAAGGAGGAGAGGTAACCTGGTATGTGAGCTGCACCGACAGGGCGCTGTCCGGCAACTGCTGCTTCACCTGCGAGGCGGACGCCCTTCGCGCAACCCGCGAACTGGCAAGACGTCAGCCCTCCATCGTCTTCCTCATGAACAGACAATGCCGCGTGGTAAGGGTCTGGCAATATGACTTTGCGGAGAGTGACGACGCTACCGGCATCGTGGAAATGGAATGTAACCCAACTGAATACGCGGCTTAACTGCATGTTAGCTTGCTGAAAAAACCTCGGGGATGGATGTGGATGAACCCGAAGTTGCTTACTCCTTCTCAGTGGCCGAGTTTTAAGTGTTAAGTTTTAAGAAAAAACCGCGCCTATCCATCGACTGCCGCTCCTATCAACCATCTACTATCATTAATCAACTTTGTTATGAAAAATCACGAGCAAGACAAAGAGTAACATTATGCCCGTGCGCTGAGTATTTCAACAGCCTCCTACGCTCCTGCGATCCGGATTATCAACTGACTCAGCACCACTTCAGGATCTGCGGAGGTGGAGACGACGGCGCGATTCGCCTCAAAGCAGGCTTTGAGCGAATCCTTGAGTTCCTCCATGGTGAAACGCGAAGCATGACCTGCGGCGATCCCAAGCGGGAAGACGTTGAGCTTTCCTTCTTTGGTCCGGGGAAGATGAGCAATCGCCGCCGCCGGGAGTTTATCCAACTGTTTGCCGAAGAAAAAAGGTTGCGCGGGCTTCGTGAGTTTATACCGCACCATGAGGTCCTTCACGAGAAGGAGATTGCGCACTGTCGGGATGATCGTCGCCGGAAGAATCCCAAACGCCTTCTCTCCTTGAAACAGCAACTGCTTGAGGAGTTCCAGCGCATGGCGCGAGTTGCGCATCGCCAGCGCATTGCCGAGCTCAAAAACCACGCCTGCCTTCGACATGGGTGTCATGAGACGCACATCGTCACTCTGCACTTCCCGTCGGGAACCAAGATAAAGATCCAGCTTTTCCAACTCCCCTTCAATGGTCCGCCTGTCTCCACCTGTAAACATGACAAAAAGCTCCTCGGCATCACCGGCAAAACGCATACCGCGATCCTGCGCTCCCTGTCGCACCATGTCGGCAGCAAGGTCTTCCCAGCCGCTTTTAGTGTTATCGAGGCGATCCATCACCTGCACCTCCGCCATCTTGAGCAGACGCTTGTAAAAACTGCGTCTCTTGTCCGCCGCACCGGCGCTCAGGAGAAAATAGGTTCCGTCAGGCAATCCCCCCTCCAGCACATCAGCCAGCTTTTCCAGCGCACTTAAAGTCGCCTCGGCATCCCCTACTCGGTTATCACCCAGGAAATTCGCATTTTTCAGCCAGACCAATTTTTCACCTCCAAAAAAACCAAACGTCTGCATCGCTTCAATCGCCTGGTAAATCCGCTGGGAAGCCTGCTCCGAATTATCCGCCGCTCCATCAATCGTCTCCACCCCAAAGTCGCCCGGCGGCGTCAGCTCCGCCGCAATACCAAGCGCCACGCGCTTCACTTCAACGTCATCCGAACCGAGGACTGCGTGAATGATTTTGTTTTTAACAGCTGCCATTTTGGAAGTCTGCTAAAGGCGCTGCTTCCGTGCAACCCTGGAAAAATGGCGAGGTAGGAAGAAGGGTGTCACCTCAGGATGGGTCCCTTGACCTTCTTCCTTCTTCCTTTGCCCTGTTTACTGCTCTTCCGACTTCGAAATCGCGTAAGGCTTAAACTCCATTTCCAAGGCGGAAATCGTGGAAAAATAGGAACCAAACGTGCGACTGAACGATGTCTCAAAACGCCCTCCTTTGGAAAGCTGACCCAACAATTCCAAAAACTGCTTCTTGTCCTTTTTGCACAGGAAACGGACGAGCCGGTGGGATTCGTTGTAGAATGAATCCACCTCTGTAGCGTCAAAAGGATACGCCGCCGCATTCACCAGTTTCTCCAGCGGAATATAGCCACTCTCCTGCACTACTGGAGCAGTGGGACGTGCCACGTATCCCCTCGCCCGGTAATACGTATTATAGAAACGCTCACCGGCATACTCGGCAAAACCTTCGTTGATCCAGAGCGGTATCCCCGATCCATAGAAGCGATCCAGCACCAGATGCGTGACCTCATGTGCCAGTGTGCTGCCTTTAAACTTCATCTCGGGACGCCGGACGATAAATAACTCCCCGTTCATGTGAAGCCCTCCCGTCCAGGGTTCCATTTTCCCCGCGACCTTAAACTGGCTCCAGTCCTCCTCTTTCTCGAAGATGTAAATATGACACTTTCGCTCCCACTGCTCGGTGTCTTTCTCCAGTTCCGAAGAGATCCCTTTGTAGTAAAATTCCGCCTCTACGCTGACCGCCGTTGCGATGTGGCTTTGGAAATAGTGGTAAACAAAGTTTTTCGTCTCCGCATGCTTCCACTCATCCTTACGCATCTGGAGTGCCTGCTGACCATATCTGGAAATGCTCTTGTGCGATAAATCATCAAACGGGACGTCCTTCAGCCCCCCTAACCCGGCGGCTCCTGCATTTTGGATCAAAAGAAGAAACACTCCTGCAATGGTTAGAAAAATGCGCATGAAATCAGCCTCCTTAAAGGCGGCTCCATGATACCGGTAAAGCCTTAAAATCCGAGCGTAACGATGACGGGTGTGTTTAGAGGTAGGTGCGGTGAAAAGCGGAATTCACGGGTAGGGTGGGCATCTTGCCTGCCTCGTTTCTAGCGTCTCACTGGAAAGGCAACATGGGGAGTCCGTGAAATTGTCTTTTCAGTAGCGATTTGAGCCTTCCTCGAGACGCATCGCCTCGCGGATTACGAAGAAGGCACTTGAAAAAGAGGATCTTTGCGACTCACACGATTGTTTCCAGCGAGACGCTGGAAACGGCGGGCAAGATGCCCACCCTACCCGTGAATATCGCCTCCTCCACTCTCCAACATCACCCAAATTTAATCACACTGTAACCAAGACCCCATTTTACCGACGCCGGCGGAAACACAACACACCCGCTACAGAAAACCCCAGCAAAGCAACTGAAGTGGGTTCAGGCACGACGGTAATGACACCAGTGTTGTACAACTGCGAAAAATCAAAAGTGTAATCAAAATCCAGCGTATCTCCCGGTGCCAGGCTGACGCTAGAGAAGACTCCCGTATCCAAAGTGTTATTGAAGTCGAAAAGGTTAAAGGACTGACCGAGTTGCGGCTGGAAGCTATTGATGAGATCGATCACCAGCGCGCCCCCCCACGTAACCTGCGGTGATGAGGCAAAACTAAAAAGTAACTGATACCTCGCAGATCGAAAACACCGGTTCTTTCACGGTGCTCCCAGCGACGATGCCGCCGATCTCCATGGTGAGCGTGTTATTATTACCGAAGAAGATACTGGATTCCGTGGTTACCAGCGCTGGTGAGTTCCCGGGGGAATAACCACCTTCATAGTAAACCTCGCCCGTCCCTGTGAACGGCCCCGCGCCATTCACCAGACCGAAGAACACCGTCGCAGAATTTGCGCTGGTGCGCACCTCATTGGCGTTGTTGGTGAACGCGTCGTAGAACGTCGCAGTGCTGCCACCACTGATGATCACCCGCGTGCCAGCAGTCGAGTTCACAACGCCGAACACATCCGTGTTTCCGCCGCTGAAATTCATCTGTCCTCCGTTGGAGAGTCCGTTCGCGAAGTTCAGCGCACCATGTCCGTTGATCTGTCCCGTCGCGCCGTTGGTCTCGGCATGGGAGCGACCGCTCACGTTGAGGAAACGGCAGGCAATAGGCGGCTACCCTACCCGTAAACCCCTCATTTTACGCATGTTTTGGACAACAAACCTCTGTGTCATTTGCAGACCGTAACGGAACTGATGATCTCTGTTCCTCCCAACCAATTCATCCGAATAGGCCTCCAAACTCCTTCGTCGTTTGGCGACCCTAACTGGATTTTAAACCATTGATTTACAACAAGTTGAGCCAATTAATGACCGCTAAAAATACTTGTATAAAACTGTCGTTGAAAGGCTTATATCGGCCCACTTTTTCACGCTGAAATTATGGGCCAGTCGTGTGAGGGCGCAAAAACAGGGCGATTTTGTCACGTTTTGTCACGCGGGAATTGCCATCTTTACAGCGTATTTGAAAAGAGACGAATGAGGTTATCCCACATCGGATGGCTTTTGCGCAGGTCATCATGCCGTTCCTTGGGAAACAGCTTTCCGTAACGCTCCCATTCCAGTTTTTGGGATTCCGAAAGACCGTCTTTGTGAAAGTGTGACTTACAGTAGGTGCTGTCGGCTCCCGGTTTGGGTTTCGACCCCATCATGCTGAGAAAAAATCCTTCGATGCAATCCGGCTCGGACCACCACACCGTTGCCTTCAGCGCATGGATCGTTTGCTTGGACTTACCCAGTTGGAATGGTGGGACTTGATCCAGCAGTATAAACACGCGGTCGAAAGAAATCTGGCAGCACTTGGACCGGGCGACTTCCACAATGTTATCCGGACTCATGCCACGAGCATTATGGATGCTCACCGCCAGGCCAGTATCACGCCCATACAACCTTTTGAGATAATTACAAAACGCCTCCTCGGTTTCCCCTTCCACCACCAATAAAGCTGTAGCGCGAGCGCGGCGTAGCGGTTTTTTGTAAGGATTGCTACGAGCCATATTCGATCACAGCGCAGGAACGGCACCGTAAGCACCGGCATGGTACTTCGCATGAAGATTCTCTCCGCTGCGGATACCCTGCACTTCATCCAGTCGCCATGCGTGGCTCACACATTCGCGATCTTTCTCCACCAAAACAATCTGATATTTCTCCAAATCCGTGAGCAGGAAGTCTGTGTGACACGTGAAAACAAGTTGGGCGCGATGAGGATTAGTCGCGCGCGAATAGAAAGCGCGGGTTAGCGCCTGAATGAGATGCGGATGAAGCCCGCTTTCAATCTCGTCGATGTAGGCGACTCCACCGTGTTGCAAAACAGGAAGGATGTAGCGCAGGAGAACAAACAGTGCCTGTGTGCCGCGCGACTCCTCCATCAACCTCAGTCGGAAACTCTGACCATTCACCTCATGCACGCCAATGGGAATGGGCAGGCTTTCCTCCTTACCCTGCGCGGTCATAAATTTCGCCGTTCCGATCTCCATCGAGGAAAGACCGATATCTGCACCTTGCAGGTATCGGTTCACGCTAGTGAGACTCTCCGGGTTGGCGGCAAAATACTGGGCTGTATTCAGAATGTTCGCAAAAAGCGGATCGTGGCGCTCATCCCGACCAAACTGGGAAATATTGCCGTAGTAGTGTGCGAAATACGCATCCAGCTCCTTGGCGACGGGATTCTCCTGCAGGACAGCCATGCTAATGAGCGATGCATTTTCGCGGAGCGGGAGATGGGTGGCATCGCCGAAATCCTGAAACTTGGCCTCGTAGGCGTTTGTTACGGGATTCCAGTCACGCTCAAAAACATAATTGAACCGCACCTTTTTGATATGGAGCGATTCGTGAAGCACACGCTTCGGTGTGCAGTGAACGCAATAGCGGTAAAGCTTTTCTCCCACACTAAAATCGAGTGCGAGTTGAAACACAGGGTTAGGCTCCGGCAGAAATTGAAAGACGGTGGCGGGCAAACCCTCGTCTGGCTTTTGCTGAACCGAGTGGCGAATGAACCAATGCAAAAATCCGAGGGCCTTCAGCAGGTTGGTTTTGCCGGAGGCATTCGGGCCAAGAATCGCCACCACGGCATTCAGGCGGTTTCCGCTTTCGTCTGAAAAGTAGATGTCCCGCGCCCCGGCCTTCTTCGGCACAGTGAACTCTAACTCGGTGGTGTCCCGGAAAGAGTAGAAGTTTTTAATGAAAATCCGGTGAATCATACAGTTAATTCAGACATTCAACATAAAAACGTCGAAAGCAAGAGTTATTAACTCTATTATATCCTCCTGAATGCTCAAAATCAGATCGGCGAATTCTCAGATAAGTTCGGCACAGACAACTGCAACACACCGCCGCCGAGATTCCTTCCAGTCGAGCGATGAACATCCGCCACAACACCCACCCAGCCGCCGAATGCCTTCACCCAGTTCCCCGTTCTCGAGGCTGGAATCTTCAACAAGCCGCCAGTCGATTTCACCGTGCATGGCTCAGGCTCCGCATTCGAGCTACCAGTGATTTCCTTGCTCTGTTGTTTGCTTTCCACAGGTGAGGTTAAACAGCCGCTTGGAGCCGAAAACAAGTGGCAAAATGGAAGCCCTCATTCCACTAGAGATGCGAAAGGATTTGTTTTTAAGTCGGTTACAGACATTCAATAATCTTCAATGAACTTACTCGATCCTACAACGGATTATGCTCATTTGCTGCGAGAGCCGCTCTTCCAGAATAGGGGTCATCTCCTCGGCTCCTTCGAGGAAGTTGGGGGGCGGTTGGGATATACAAAAGATGTTGCGTTGCGTTTATTCATGAAACTACCGCTTGATTTACGCAGCGCTCCGACCGCAGTCGCGCAAATTGATCAAAAGCGCCGATACCTTTACGGGAAAGCATACAATAATCTAGGTACAGGTAAATCATTGGTAAGCAGTGAACAATTTCCTGAAGTGGAAACATTATTTCGAGCGCTGCTTTGCTTCGAATCGCTAAATTCTGAAGCGTGGAAAAAATGGATGGGGAGATTGGAAAATCCGAAGCGACATGCAGCTGCTTTAGCTGAAATTCAACCTCTTGAGAGACTTCTGGAAGGTACAAGGTACCACAATAGAATATGAAGTGTCAGGAGAGGGTAAAAAGGAAATCGATTGGCAGTTTAGGTTTCCAGACCGAGTCGTGTTACTGGATGTGAAGCATCCAGAGGAAGAACTAAAACCAAAACAGCTTATGGCGACCCTAACGGGGATACGATTGAGATTGCGTGAAAACTGAATGTGTTTTCCATTTCCATGCACCTTGCAAGGATTGCTTGGAAGCAATACACGAATCGAGAAAAATGGCTTGGACCGAACAAATTAAAATAGACGCAATGGTT
>Ga0105046_10005693_pt1 | contig 19695 bp, 10 predicted proteins | sample MAT03_FD_78385 | JGI IMG/M metagenome (GOLD analysis project Ga0105046, IMG submission 78385) | Freshwater microbial communities from Lake Fryxell liftoff mats and glacier meltwater in Antarctica - MAT-03 (megahit assembly) | ecosystem: Environmental > Aquatic > Freshwater > Ice > Liftoff... | reverse complement strand
ATCAGTGTGTCGTTCGCCGGGCAGCAGGTCACCGGCGTGACGGATGCCAACGGTCGTTGGCGGGTGCAACTCGCTCCGCTGAAACTGTCAACCACGCCGGCAGAACTGCTGGTGGTCGGGGCCAAAACCAACGTCTGGGCGATGTCCTGACCGGCGACGTGTGGCTGTGCAGCGGACAATCGAACATGGGGTTTCCGCTCGATGCCTGTGATGCGGCACAGGATATCCGGGCGGCGGAACTTCCGTTGATCCGCTACACGCGCTGCAGCGAGAACTTTTCTTCCCAACTGCAAGATGATGGCTCAAGCTGTGGGGCCGCGACTTCCCGTTCTATTACGTTCAACTCGCCAATTGGCGCCCGATAAATGAAGACCCATCCGGTGGCAATCGTGAATGGCAGTACTGCCGCATGGCGCAGCTCCAGTGCCTTAGCATCCCGCGCACCGGCATGGCGGTGGCGGTCGATATCGGCAATGCCGATGACATCCATCCGAGAAACAAGTTCGATGTCGGTGAACGCTTGGCCTTATGGGCCCTCGCGAAGGATTACGGTCACCCGGATCTGGTGTGCAGCGGGCCACTCTATGCTGGCTTTACGGTAGATGGCTCACGAATCCGTGTGCGTTTCACCTCCATCGGCAAGGGCCTGATGATCGGCAGCAAGAACGGCCGCGCTCCCGTACAGGAACAGGCTGGCGGCAAGCTGGCACATTTTGCCATCGCCGGCACCGAGCGGAAATGGTTCTGGGCGGATGCGGTGATCGACGGAGATACGGTGGCGGTGTCGAGTGTCCAGGTTCCGACGCCAGTGGCGGTCCGCTACGCCTTCGCGCAGAGCCCCGCCGGCTGCAATCCTTACCATCGCGATGGACTACCCGCCTCGCCCTTCCGCTCCGACGACTGGTGAGGTGATGGTGATCTGGGAAATTCCAGCGACCTGACTTCCAACATCCTGACATCATGGACGTGAGCGATGAAGATCGAACATCGCTCAAGCACGGCTTGGCGAATTTTCCCTCCTCCACAGCAAAATCAGTCCAAGATCGCCCGCTAGCCACGTCCATGTTGGCACATACCCAGGTGGTCTCCAACCCACAGTGAATCTTACCGGCCGAGGTCTTTGTCCTGACCGGAGCATTTGTTGCGTCTAATAGGTCTGCGTGGGCGCCCGGTTCTGGTCTGCCGTCCTCGTTATGGAGGTTGTCCGATGTACCCGACGTCTGCTTGTCACGCCATCGCACTGGTATTGCTGCTCGCGGTAAACGCCGCGGCTGCGGACCTGCGGCCAGAGGAGCGTCGAGCCCTTGATGCGTTCGATCAGGAACTCGGTGCGCATGCGGTTGCGGCCCGCAGTAGCAAAGCCGTCGCGAATCCCGATCGCCTGCGTCAGGCGGCGCGTGATCGTCGTGTCGTCATGCGTCGTCTGGTACGCGAGGATCCGCAGCAGGCGGTTGCTGCGGCGCTTGATCGTACTCGTCGCAAACAAGTACCAGTGGACGTCCAGAGTGAACTGGAGCAGGAGATCAGCTCCCTCGGCGCATTGGAAGTGCGCATCACCCGACCACAGGACGCAAGCCAGCAACCGCAGATCCGTCGCGAAGCCGTGGTCGACGGCGCGCGTTTCGACGTGACCACCTGGGGCGCAGGCCTGAGCGATACCAGCGCGGGTCGACGCAGCCTGCATGGCGTCGCGGTCGATGGCGTACTGGCGTTGCTGCCGGGTCGTCTGCGCGTCTTGAAGGCGGGTGAGCAACCGCTGCCAGGTAAACGATTGGACGATCAACGGTGTCCGGTGTCGGGAAAACTGGCGGGTGCCAATCAGGAACCCGAGGACGGACTTGTTGACGTCATCGTCGAAAGCGGCGATGCGGTGCACGTGTTGTGCCAGGGCGGCCACATCGCCCAGTTGGATGATCAACTCGCGGTGGCTGAAACCGGCTCGACCAAATTGGCCAGCAGTTGGACCATGGGTGCAAAGAAGGTGCTCTACGTCATCGCGCGTTGTTCCGACGAAGCAGGATTTTCCCAGACGATCGCCAATGCCAATACGATGATGACGACGGTCGCGAACTACTACAACGCGGCGTCTTGGGGCCAGACGACCATGACGTGGACCATCATCGAAGTGGTGCTGCCCAAGACCGCGTCCGAATACAGTGGCAATGCGAATGGCGATACGGTGTTGCTGAGCGACGCCCGCGCTGCCGCGCAAGCGCTCGATCCCCAGTACGCGCTGGCGAACTGGCATTTCGATGCGGTGCGGCACTCGGATCTGTTCGGCGGTTGGGCTGGCCAAGGCTACGTCGGCGGCAAGGGGACTTGGCTGCAAAACAGTTCGTCTGGCGTGGCGATCCACGAATTGGGGCACAACTTCGGCCTGTGGCACGCCAATTTCTGGAATACCAATGACACCAGCGTGATTGGTGCCGGTGCCAATGCCGAGTATGGCGATCCCTATTCCGAGATGGGCGATAACGGTCAGTTCTCCGCCTATGAGAAATGGCGCCTCGACTGGATTCCGACGACGACGGTGCAGACCATCACGACGAGTGGCACCTACCGCGTCTACGCCAGTGATCAGAGTACGGCTCCGTCGGGGTCATCCATGTTTGGCCTGCGCATCACCAAGGATAATCAACGCGACTACTGGATCTCGCACCGGCGTGAATTCGCCAACAACTGGAACCTTAACGGCGTGCATTTGCACTGGGATCCGTGGGCCATTACCGGCATCGGGACGTCCGAAGGCGGCGCGCAGATCCTCGACACCACGCCCGGTTCCGTGAAGGGCAAGACTGACGCGGCCCTGGTGCGCGGTCGCACCTTCAGTGACCCGGCCGCCAACATCCATGTCACGCCGATGGTGCTCAATGCAGGTACCACGCCGATATCAATGGACGTGGTGGTGAAGCTCGGTCCGTTCCCTGGGAATCGCAAACCGACGGTGACGGCGACTGCGAGTGCGACCAGCGTTGCGACCGGCGTGAACGTCACCTTCAACGCGACCAGCAGCGATCCGGATGGTGATCTGTTGGCGGTCTATTGGGATTTCGCTGACGATGCCTTTGCCTCGAACACCCTAAGTACCAGCCATGCCTGGAGCACGGCCAAGGACTACCCGGTGCGCGTGACCGTCAGCGACATGAAAGGCGCTACGGCGACAGCCACCATCATCGTGACGGTCGGCACGGTCAGCACCTTCCGCATATCCGGTACGGTCAAAGACAGCGGCGGTACGGGCGTGGAAGGTGTGCGTGTACACCGCGGTACCACTGCCAGTTCGGTGTGGACCAACAGCGATGGCACCTATTCGCTGGTCAATGTGGCCGCAAGTAGTTCAACCGTCGCGGCCAAGCGCGATGGCTACAGCTACCCAGCGGATTTTACCAATCCGGTGACGGTCGGACCAAGCATCACGGGCAAGAATTTCACCCAGTCTAACACCGCCCCGACGATTGTGACGGCTGCCGCCGCTAGCCCAGCCACGGTGACCAACACCACCACGACGCTGAGCGTTCTTGGTGCGGATGACGGTGGCGAAGCCTCGTTGACGTACCTCTGGGCGACCAACGGCAGTGTGCCCGCAAGTGTCACCTATTCTGCTGAGAATGGTACGAATGCGGCGAAGTCGACGGTGGCGACCTTCAGTAAGGCCGGCAGTTATCCGCTGCGTGCGACCATCACCGACCTGAGCGGACTGAGTGCGACCGCGAATGTCACGGTCACCGTCAATCAGACGGCAAGCACGGTCACCGTCTCGCCAGTCACGCCGCTCGTGCATGTTGGTTCAACCCAGATTTTCACGGCCACTGCGGTCGACCAGTTCGGAGCCACCGTAGCTCCGTCGCCAACCTTCACCTGGACGGTGTCTGGCGGCAAGACCATCAACTCGTCAGGGATGGTGTCGGCGAGCACCACGACCGGTGGACCGTATACGGTCACGGCCACGGTCAGTCGACGAGGAGGCAGCACCACCTTCACCGTCATCAATGATGCCCCCACGATCTCCAGCATCGCCAGCCAGACGATCGCCAAGGACAGCGCCAGTGGAGCGATCGGTTTCACCATCGCTGATACCGAGACCGCAGTCACTAGCCTGACACTGACCAAGGCTTCGTCCGATACGACGGTGATTCCGACATCTGGCATCGTCTTTGGTGGCAGTGGCGGCAGCCGCACGGTCACTATCACGCCAGCGATCAGCAAAACCGGCACTGTCACCGTCACCCTGACGGTGGCGGATGCGCAGGGCCTGACGACTCCACACGCTTTCTCGGTCTACGTTGGCGTGACGCCACCCAGCGGAGGCAGCGGCGGTGGCGGTGGCGGCGGAGGCGGAGGCGGAGGCGGAGGCTGTGGTCTTGGCGCAGGTGCGAGCGCCCTCGTGGGATTCCTCGCCTTGCTGTTCCATCGCCTGACGCCACGTCGGCGACGTCTGACCGGCAGTCTGTGAATGATGCCACGCCGTGGTGGTGTCGAGCCCGCAGGCCACTGCACCGATGGCGGTAGGCTACGCCTTCACACACTACCCGGCCGGCTGCAATCTCTACAGCCGTGATGGCTTGCCCGCCTCGCCCTTCTGCTCCGACGACTGGTGAGCAGATTCCACGGCAAATTTCCTACAGTGATGGAGTGTGCTGCCATGACCAACCGTGCATCGACCACGCCACTCCTGCTGATCGCCCTGCTGATGGGTGGACTGGGAATCCGGCTCACTGCTGAAGACGTCACGTTCTTCGTCACCTCCGATCCGCAGGTGAACATCCCCAGGTGGGGCACGGCCGGAACCGAACACACCATCATGGTGATGAACAGTCTGCCCGGGCGCAGCTTTCCGTTGGGTGGTGAGGTCGCGGAACCGCGCGGCGTGCTGGTGCTGGGTGATCTGGTCGACGACATCAACAACCGCGAGAATTGGGAACGCTACCGTCGCTTTTTTGATCCACTGCCGGGCAAGGCGATGCTGCGCTTCAACGCCATCGAAGTCATCGGCAACCACGACCTCGACCTCAAGCTCGGTAATGGCGCCTTCAGCTACGTGCAGCAGGACGTCATCGCCCGTAACCAGACGCGGCCCGAGAAGTTCTTCTACGATCAGGACCACTACCATTACTCCTGGGACTGGGGCCCCCTGCATTTGGTGAACCTCAATGTCTTCCCGGCCGATGAGGCGCGCCCGGTCTACGACCGACCCGCTCCATGGAATGATCCGCATCAGGCGCTGAGCTTCCTCAAACAAGACCTCGCGCTGCGGGTCGCTGATAGCGATCGGCCGGTGATCGTGATGTGGCATTACGGCCTGCGCGGGTGGGGGCGCGAAAAATGGTGGACGCTTGACGACTTGGCGGCGCTACGCGATGTGCTCAAGCCCTACAACGTGGCACTGATCCTGCACGGCCACGAACATGCGTTCGCCCAGTACCAATGGGAAGGCCACGACGTCTTCATGTCGCCCTCACCACAGAAAGACCGCGATCCAAAGGACCCCGCCCTCGACAGCACGCCCAAAGGATTCCTGGTCGTGCGTTTGCAGGGCGATCGACTCCAGGTCGCACACCACGACGTGACCGGTTGGGCGCAGTCGTGGCAGAAAACCATTCGCCTGGGGCAACTCAAACCGTGATGGTTGGTCCGGCGCTGGGCGTCGGAACCCGGTGCGTCAGGACCGGGTGGTGCCTGGACGCGGAGTTTCCAGCTGACGCTTAAGGCGCGCGAAGTCAGCCGCCGCCCGGACGCCTGCGCGGGTCTCCTTGAAGGTCTTCGCCAGATCGCGGTAGCCGGTGGCGACAGCGACCAGTTGGTCTTTGGCGGTGCCGGCCTGCTGTTCGAGGGTGAGCAGGTATTTGTACTTCTGGGATGCGTCGTGTTCGCGCTTGAGCGTGGGATCCTTGATCAGGTCGCTGAGTGATTTGAGCGCTGATTTACGCAGCTTGGGATCGGCCTGCGCCAAGTATTCCTGGGCGACAAAGTCGCCATACGCCTCCACCTGATCAACCTGGTCAGGCATGGCCTGGATGGCATCGAGGCGCTCCTGGAAAAACCTAGTGTACACCGCCGCGCCTTGGGCTCCGTCCGCCACCCGTTGGAGATCGAAGAAATTCACGGTGTAGCGCACGATCGCGGGTGCGCCGCCTTTCTCCTTCATGCCGGTCAACGTCACGACATAGGTACCTGCCTGACCCAAGGGAAAATCGACGGGACGGAAGATCACTGCCGGACCGCTGCCGAAACCGCCGGTATCGAGATGGAAGTAGTCGAGCTTGAGTGCCTCGCCCTGAGGCACTGATTTGGCATTGACCGCATGGATGGTGACCGTGAGTTCGCTCTGCGCTGGCAGCACATATTTCTTCAGGTTGGGCGAAATGTTCCACGCGTGTTTAGCGCCGAAAAACTGTACCGGCATCGCTCCGCGGGTCGGATAGGTGACACAATTCCAATCAGAGATGTTCTTAAGCGAACCATCGAAGGCATACATCGCCGCGTAGTTCCCCTCCGTGCCGAACGCACTGGTGCCCATGGCGGGATTCAGGATCCACCGCCGATGACCAACGCGGTCGATGTTGCTCTGATCCGAATCGTCCATCCAACCATCGACGCAACTCGCAGGTTCGGTCCGTCCAGAGAACAGATTGCTCTGACCGGCTCCATCCTTGCCGAGTTGGTAGTCGGCGTCACTCATGCCCGGCGGCCGTTCCGGGGTGTGGGTGAGCTTGCCCAACCGCGCACAGATCCCCGCCGCCGCCTGGGTCAGTTCCCCCTGACGCGCATTGAAGGCGAGCGTTTCGAACGGCACCCCGCATAGGTAGCGGTATTGGCGCACACGCGCGAGGTAGGTGTCCTGTACGGAGGCGCCTTTGGCTGGCGCCAGCAATTGGATCATGGCCTTGACCTCGCCGGGCGAACGGCCAGAGGTCCGGTCAAGCGGTTCGGACACGTCGGCTGCCGGCAACGTTATCAACAGCATCGCCAACAGTGCCGTAGGTTGTGCCCAGGAATGCGTCATGGCGTCACCTCGTTGGATTAGCGGCACAGTGGACCGGAATCGCCCCAAGGCGATGGAATCCCGGAGCGCTCTTCGCCGGGATCTGTCACACGGACCGGGATCTCTACTCAATGACTGTAGCGGTGAGGATATGTCTCCTCCGTCTCGCTACCGGAAACGGAAAAACGGCGCTGGGCGTGAGCCAGAACGACCAGACCGGAGTCGCGGCGCACGTCGCTTGCGCCTTCGCCGCTCACTCCTTCCACACCTCAACTTCCGTCACGCCGCTCTTCGCCTGGTCCTTGTTCTCGAACAGCACGCGCAACTTACCGACGGTGACGCGATCAAAGGTGACGGTGTTCTGCGCGCTGCCGAGCGGAGCCACCGGGGCATGTTTCTCATTCGCCACCGCCACCCACTGGCCGTCTTTCTCGACTTCGATCCAGAACCGTTTGGGCGCCTGAACGCCGCCGTGGTCGTCATAGAGATGCACCTCGACGCGGCTGACATCGACCACCTTGCCGAAGTCGAAGGCCAGCCAATCGGTCGGGGTCGGTGAACCGTAGCTGGTCCAGCGGTTGACCGGGTTGGGTTTGAAGTTGAAGCGACCGTCATGGGCGTTCTTCGGCACCCCACCGAAGACATCGTGGAAAGAACTATTGGCCTTGGGGAATTCGCTGCGGCCGTCGTTGTAGGCGAGGTTGCCGGCCTTGGGCGGTGGCGCGACGTACGGACGTTTGCCATCACCCCAGGCTTCGATCTCGCTCAGGCCGCTGGCCTTGCCCGGCACATGCGTCAGCACCAGTCGCAGTTTGCTGATGTCGCGAGCGGGGAAGCTCACGGCGTTGAAGAGGTGTCCCGTGGGTACTGCCGGCAAACGGCTCTGACCGGGAATCGCCTGCCAAGCGGACCCGTCGTGGTATTCGAGTGCGTAGGACGCTGGTGCGGTGATCTCGGCCGCATCATCAAGAAAAGCGAGCTTGACCAGATCGATGCGTCGTGGCGTTCCGAAGTCGACCTCGACTGCATCGGTCAGGCTATTCGATCCCAGCGTGGTCCAGCGGTTGGGCGGATGGACAGTGTACCAGTAGTGGCCATCGCTCAACTTATCGAGCGCACTTTTTTCGCCGGTGAAGGTCGCGGTGAAGCGCGGAAAATAATGCCCGTCATTGTTGACCGCGTAGTTAAAGCGCAGCGCGGTCACCGCCGGTGCAGACGCGACGGTCGGCAGCGTTGCTTCCAGCTTACCCAGATCGGCACGCTGAGCGATTTCCTTGCCGTCAGCCAACACGCGCAGACCAGCGCCTTTGCCGTACTTCGAGCCGTCGCGATCCCACAGGATGGTCAGGCGGTGACCGCGGTAGGGCACCTCGTCAAGGGCGAACCACGGCCAAGCGGCCGGAGCCAACGGATTGACCTCCAGACGATCGTCATTGCGCGTCTGCAGACCGACCAATCCAGTGATCACCAGATCATTGAAGCTGCTGTGGAAATAGTGTTCGCTGTGGTTGTAGCCGTCATGACCTTCGAACGAACCGGTATCGGGATGGAGCGCTTCGGCGAGGTAGGGCTTGCCGTCCTTACGGTGCGACTTGCTGAAAATGGAGAGCAGCTTGACGTAATCGTCGCGCGTGACCGGCGCCGATGGGTAGTGCTGCAATACGTTGGCCATCGCCTTCAGGGTCTGCGCGGTCGAGAACGGCCACGACTGCCCGCTCCACCAGCAACAACCCTTCTGCAGCAGGAACATCGGATCGTTGCGCTCGACGGTCAACGGCCCGAACTCAGCATAGAAGTACTGGGGATCCATCAGGAATTTCCACGCCACTTCGCGACCAGGATCCGGCATGTTGAACTGCCAAGGAATATACGCGTGTTCCTCACGGCCATGCGGACTTCCGGCGTACTTGCCCGACTGGTAGGTCAGCGTGTGTTTCTTCACCACGTTGCCTTCCTTGTCCTTTTCTTCCCGCATCGACATCGGGAAATAGAACTCGCGCGCCGGATCCCACAGCAGCTTCTGCACGTTCTCCTTGAGCAAGGCGGCTTTCTGTTCGTAGGTCTTGGCCAACGCCTCGTCGCCCTTCAGCCGCGCCGTGCGCGCGATCGCCAGGGCATCGGCCCACATGTAGGCATTGAATCCCGGACGGAACCCAGGTGCACCGCGCAGGATGTCAGTGGTTTGTCGGCTGTTGATGTTGAACTCCATGCCGTCGTCGTGGCCGTTCTGCCAGAACAAGCCGACCTCGGGCACAAACTGTCGCTTTTCCCAGCCGTCGTAGTTCTTCACCAAGTCCGGCAGCAGATCGACCATGAAGGCTTGATCGGGATGCACCTGATGCACCGACCAGACGCCATCGGTAAGCCAGCAACCGTAGTTGCGCGGCTGGGCGCCCTCGGTGCGGAACCAGTAGCGCGAATAGTCCCGCGCATACATCGGATCACGCAGCCAACGCACCTCGTACAACTGATGACCGACCGGGCACGAGATCGCGCCGTAGATGCCACTCCAGAACGGCCGGTCGGTGAATTCGGTGAAACTGTAGCCGCTGTTGGGCGAACCATAGGTCAGGTGTTTGGTGATCAGCTGCCAACGGTAGTACCAAGTGGTCACCAATTCGGCATCCGGACATTCGAAAAACGGAATATTGGCGCGATACCAGGCGAAGTCGCGGTTGTCCCAGAAGGTCTGGCCCGCCAGCGCACGCGCTTGATCGATCACCGCGGATTCGGCGGTCGACCACCCACCACCACACAGGACGGCGATCACTGGGCACAGGCGCAGAACGCGGGCGATGGATGACATGGTCGGTTTCCTTGGGACAAGGGAGAAGGGACGGAGAACGATTAAGCTGATGACAGCAGGCTTGAGGCCTGAGGCTTGAGGCTTGAGGCTTAAGGCTTGAGTGCGAAGTAGGGCGTGCTGGGTGTTGGCATGGCTTTGACCTCACGGTGCTCTGGTCTCTAGTCTACCTCACGCTTCCTTGTCGCACCCGAGCGCGGCCAGCCATCATCGACAATGGGATCCGGTTCCCAGACATCACTTGGCGGGCTTGACCGCCTTCAGCAACTGCTCGATCTTCTTCTCATCGAGTTCGGCCGGATGGCCACGCCAGGCGACCTTCCCGTCGACATCAACCAACACCACATGCGGGATGCCGTTCACGCCATAGGCATTGCCGATGTCGTCGCCCTGGCTAATGACATAGGGGATCTTCTTCTGCTTGATGAAGGCTTCGAGATTCTTGCTGCTGCCATCGGTGTGGCCGACGATTACCAGCCCTTTGGCTGAAAACTGCTCATGCAGCTTGACCAGGTGCGGAATCGCCCCGACACACGGACCACACCAGGTGGCCCAGAAATCGATCAACACCACCCTGCCGCGCAAAGCAGCAAGCGAGATCTTTGCGTCTGCCGGGGCGTTGAAGAACTTCTTGCCACCGAATTCGGGTGCGGATGAACCTTTCTCACCCTGGGCGGCACACGCGGTCGCCACGGCGACACACGAGAGGATAAAAGCGAGCATGGTCTGGCGAAAGCGCATGGGTTTGTCTCCGTCTGCCACGTTATCGCGGCTGGACGGCGACTCTTGTGCGGATGCGCGTTACAGTGCCCGGTATTTCGTCAAACGCTGATTCTCACGGCTTTGTGCGAACCACGCGCGCCTTTGCACGAACACTTAATCAGCTCCGCACCACCGCGACGATTTCACCCACGGCACTCATTTCACCCAGCGTGAACCAGCGTGACCGATGACTGCGGTCGTCATTGTACGGCGGGGTGAAGACATCGATCAGGCGGGTGAATTTCTGTGCCTCCAGATCGTGCAGGTTGCTGATGGTGCTGGTGAGTATGCCGGTTGATCCGGGAACCATGACGCTGGTGGTGTCGTGGCGCAGGCGCACTTGGCCGGATACGGTTCCCGGACCAAGCTCGGTGAAGTTGCGTACCACCACCCGGCCACTGAGACAGCGGATACAGCCAGTCATATCAGGATGATCGTGGAGCTCGATGCGTTCGCCGGGCTCGAATTCCAACAGACAGACCTGCACGCTCTGCTGGCGGTGGAGGTCGCGGATCTCGGGAAAATTGCGGTGCGCATTGCGATAACGAGCGAGGGCCTCCTGCACGTGGTGGCCGGCGATGTCGCAGCGCAACAACAACGCACGCACCTGCTCCAGGTAGGCGGATTGATCCCATGCGGATTCATGCTGAGTCTCGGCCACAGTCCCCAATTGGTCGATGAAGCGTTGCCAATCGAGCGGCGCGGCCGGTGTCGAGCTCGCGGCGCTGGTTCGGTCACTGCAACCAAGGAACGGCAACACCGCCGTGAGAGCCAGGAATCCGCGTGCGCCAAGCGTCACGACTGCGCGTCGGCGTAATTCAGACATGGTCAACGTCCGGTGATACGCGCCGCGATCTGCTCAAGGGAGTGCGCATGGTCCCACACCCGTAACGCACCGATGGTGCCCGAGAAGGGACTGAGGAAGCCCAGCGCGGTATTCCAGTCACACCCCAGGTACATGGACTGATCGGTCGCGGTATTAAGAGACACCGCACCGCGACTGGCTGCCAAGTGGCCATCGACGTAGCAGCGTATTTCACCATCAGCGCCACCGGTGTAGACCCAGGTCACGCGACACCACGCGCCGGCGGGCGGAGGTTCGTTCCAGGCCAACGTCGGTTTGCCGGCGGCGAACGCTGATGGATAGTCGTTCTCCTGTTTGCCCACCTCCGGCGGTTTCACCGAGCCGATATTGCAGTTCACCATGCGTGGCGTGCGATGCCGGGCGTTATCGTGCATCGCCAACGCGGGCGCGAGCGCGAACACCGTCTCAATCTTTTCCAGCTTGGGATTGAAGAGTTCGACTTCGACGGTGAACGGTCGGTCGCCAGTGACTGCCAACGGTGTCGGTACATCGCTGCGTAGGAAGGTCGTCCGCCCATCGAAGGTCGCACCGGGACGGCCGCCGACGTTCTCGATCGCCGGCGCACGCGGGATTTCCCGCTCCGGAGCGAATGTCCCACCAAGGCTGCCACGATTGGGCCAGCTGGCGACCCGACCTTCGGGCAGAGCGGTCGGATCCAGCAGCACCAGCCATTCGCCGCTGGTGGGCACCGCCGCACCGCTGCGCACCAGTGCCATTATTGCCGCCGCATCGAGCGCACGCGCAGCGATCGCCACACCACCCAGACAACCATTGAACCAGGTTTCGACCCGGCGCTCGCCGACGCCGGCACCCAGGCAGAACGGCACATCGGCAACCAGGTCGAGGGTTACCGGTTCTTCACGATTGAGGCTGCCATCGACGAAGAAGCGCACGGTGCCAGCGCCATAGGTGACCGCGACATGATGCCAACGCAGCGCCATCACCGCTGGCAAGGTGTTGCGAGCAACTTTCACGTCGCTGATGCCGCTGCGATAACCGAACTCGATGCGCTGTTTCTTCGTGCCATGCAGGAACAACCCGCCATCCGGCTGCCAGTTCCACAGGAACTCGGTACCGCCCTGGTCACGTTGTCCGAAGGACAGCCAGGTATTGGAACGATCCTTGGCACTGCTGCCCGGAAGTTCCTCGGTCAACACCCACGCGGCCACGGTGAAACCCTGACGCAGCGAGGACGGCACCAGCGCCGAGGAGAACAGACTGCGTTCACCGTCGAAGTTGACCGCCGCACGGCCATCGCGGCGTTCGGCATACGGTTGTCGCAGCACGCTGGTCGAACCGGGCACGAAGGCACCACCGGCAGAGCCGCGGTTGCGCCAGTTGGTGAACGAGCCGCCACCCAGGTCCTCGCTGCGCAGATCGACCACCAATCCATTCGCCACGCGGAAGGTCCACAGCGGTCCACGCGCCAACGGTTTTCCCTCGGCATCAAGCGGATCGACTCGCCAGACGTAGTGCTGTCCGGGCACCAGGGTCGGACGCGCCTCGGCGGAGCGGTGTGGTCCCAGGTAAAGGCTCTTGCTCGCGCGATCCGCCGTCGCCAACGCCGTAGCGTCCTGCCCGACGTACACATCCGCCGCGCCGGCAAACGCACCGACGCTCCACGCGAGCGCCAGACCGCGTACCGATTCGACCAACGCGCCATCCGCTGGCAGCGGAGCACTCGCTCCGGTCGGTCCGGTACGCCGTGCGTTGGCAGCGATCTGCGCCTGGGTGAGCACTCCGCGGTGCACGCGCACCTGGGCGATGGCGCCGTTCAGATGTCCGCTCCAGACCCGGCCATCCCAGCAAGCGCCGACGCTCAGACGCGGTGCGCCGGTGATCTGACGCGCGGTGATGGTGGGCAGCGTGACCACCTGGCCATCAAGGTAGGCAGTGCGACGGCCAGCGTCACTGGTCACCGCCACATGATGCCAACCACCCACCGGCACCAGTGCGGCAGGAATCTGCAGATCACCCCACTGCGCCACCACCGCCGCAGCGTCGGGACGTGCGACCACGCTGACCCAGGCTTCCATGCTGGCGGCTGACGGCACCGGCGGCAGCACGTGGCTGGTCAGGCGGACCTCGTTGGCAAATGACAGCGCCGCGGCGCCCGCGTGGATGAGCGGCAATGGTCCACGACTACGCGTCACACCGCTTTCGTTGAACAGTCGTCCTCCAAGCACGCCGCGATTCGCCCACGAGCGCAACCACGGTTGTTTGAGCGACGCCGGATAGGTCGGCCACACATCAACCTGCTGGTACGGCGCCAGAGCGTCGGACGAACAATCGATGAGCAGCGTATCCGCGACCGCCAGCGCATCGCGCCGATACCACTCGCTCTGCTGACGGATCTGCGCGATCTGCAGCGGATGGAGGTGGTAGTTGTAGATCCGCACGTGCGCGAGTGCGCCGGTGAACCCGCGTCCAATGGAAAGCGCCGCGTTGCTGGGCAATGCCAAGGTCACGCTCGCCTGGTGATCGACCACGCCGTCGAGGTAGGTCGTCAACGTCCCAGGGCCATTGGTGATGCCGCCACCGCTATAGACGAACACCACGTGCTGCCAGCGGCCGATGGTCGCGGGCGCCTTCCAACGGCCACTCTGCGTCCCGCACCGCCACGCCTGGCCATCCGCGCTCCAGCCCAGACGCGCCGCGCCTTCGCCACCCCATTCGACGAAGACCTCATCGCCGCTCGCGGGTCTGCTGCGTTGCATCCATAGTTCGACCGACCACGAGCGATTGCCATCAAGCGCCTCCCAGGTGGTCTGATCCCAGCGCAACGTGGACTTGCCATCGAAGGCGACCGCGCTGACACCGCCGACCGTGGTCAACCGCGGTGATCCCTGCGGAATGAACGTACCGACCGTGCGGGCGAAACGGTGCCAGCCTTGCTGATAATAGTCGGCACCGCCGCTGTTTTCCCAGCTCCGCACCACCCCATCAGCAGTCGCATCGATCGCGCGCAGCGGGTCGAGTTCGATCAGCGTGTCCCCAGGGAAATACTCGGCCAAGAGGTGGAACATCCGTGGATCGGATTGGCGCAGCACCTCACGCGGCGTGGTCGCACCAACATCCCAGGTGCCATCGTTGATCCATCCCGAAGCCCACACGGCGAAATTCTCATGCTTGTTCACCGCGCCATAGCCGCCCATCCATTTCCGTTCACGGTAGTTGGCAATAAAGTTCTGCTTGTGGCGTTCCTTGAAGGTCGGATCGAGCCACTCACAGCCGTACATGTGAAACTGGTGACCCATCTCATGCATCACGATCGCGCTGCGGCGCGCGATGGAATATGCCCCGCCATACGCCGCGCAGGTGAACTGGCTCCAGCCATTGCCCGCGCTCCAGCCTGGACTTTCCGGCGTCGACAGGTGGCAGGCGGCGTTGGCCGAAGCCAGCGCCTGCACCACATCCGGACGTTTCCCAGTCAGCTTCATGATCGAGTATCGCGCTATGCGCATGTACTCATCCAAGGCATCCGGCGGGCAGATGATGTGGCTGCCCGGCGTTTGCAGGTAACGCCCGTAATAGCCGTCCTGCCGCACCGCGACCGGGAACGGCTCCGGCGCTGGGCCGTCGTCATCGAGATCGACCGGTGCGGTGGTGAACGACCATACCGTGCCTGGGATGCGAAGAGCGGACTTGCCCTGACCCAGCACCTGTTCGACGCGCCAGTGGTAGGTCGTGCCCGGTGTGAGACGTGCGAGCGGCAGGTAAGCGGGTTTGCCGTCGTCGTGTTTCTCGCTGCTCTCGGGCGCCGCGGAGGCATCGCCGCCAACGGCGCCGCCACTTGCCGCCTGACGTTTGCTCCCGAGCAGGTGACGCGTGGTGATGAAGGCCTCGTCATGGCCAGGCGCCAAAGTCACGCTCGTGGCGCTGCCGGCCATCACCGCGGCGGCATCAGTACCGAAGATCAGCCGCTGTTCAGTAGTCGCACTGCCTGGGCTCCAACGCAGCGACACCAGATGACTGCGGACCTCGCCCGCCGCATGAGCAGGGTCGGGGTTGCGTGCACCGCCATCAGTCGCGGTGAATTCCCACACTGGCATCTGCGCGGACATGGCGCCATCCGGCACCACTTTCCAATAATAATGCGTGCCATTGCTGAGTGGTTTGGGCGTGCACAACGGATCCTTCACCGTAGCGATCAGCGCTGCCGGTGCTCCCTGCTCGACCGCGGTCCGATCGGAGGACAAGTACACACGCCCGGCAACCGCCGTCGCGGAAGCAGGACGCCAGGCGAGCACCGGCGTGAGTACGTCCAGCACCTGACCGTGATGCGGCAGCGGATCCGCTGCCGCCAAGGCGGCTACGGGCGTCAGTGAAAACTCGTGGGTCGACAACACCCGGTCATAGAGCGCCAGGCTACTGATCGCACCGGTGAAAGGTTCCGACGGCCGCGCCATCCACGAACCTCCCCAGGCATCCTCCCAGTAGGCGCCAACAAATGCGTGATTGTCCGCCAGCGGGCGTTTATCGGTCTTGCGCAGCGGACGTTGCGTGACGAAGCGCCCATCGACGTACAGGGTGACCTGGCCGTGATCCTTGTCCTTACGCTCAACGGCACTGCGTTCAACCACGTACACCAGCCGATGCCACTGACCAAAACGCGGGTAGCTTGCTGGAACGAACTCCACCTTGTCGCCGTACCAGTCGAGCGCTTTGAAACAGCCGTAGCTGAACTGCACGCCGTCCTTGCCGGTGAGCGGCGCAAAACCGAGCAGGGTCTCCCGTGATTCGGCACGCTCCAGATTGCAGACGTCCACCACCACCGTCATTGAACGCCCGTAAAGCTCGCTGAGCGGCATGATGAAATCGGACACCAGGGCCTGGTTTTCGAGCGGCACCGTCCAACGCGGATGGGCGAACAGCACCGCTTTGCGCCCGACCACGGTGGTAACCTGCGGATTCATGGCCATGGCCACGAAGGAACCACCCAGACGACCACGGTTGGGCCATTGTGTTAGCGGGCCTTCGCTGAGCTGCTCTGCCGTCAATTGCAGCACCGGCGCATTGCCATCTCCCAGCGCCGGACGAGCAGAATTGTCGGGGATCCGGCACATCGCTCGCCGCAGCGCGGCGGCACTGCCGCCTTTGCTCCAGCCCGGTTCGAATTCGCGCACCACGCCATCGCTCATGCGGATGTGGGCCTTGCCGCCAACCACGTCGACCAGCGTGCCAGTGAATTCACCCTGATCGGCGAAATCCCACACGCGCTCACCCGCAACCGGTGATAGGATGAGGGTGACATCTGGCAACTCCGCTGCCTGAACGCCGGTTGCACTGACAAGCCCAAGGCAAGTCAGCCCCACGAGTGACGTCACCAGCCAATTCCGTACGCCGAAGACCTGTGTGTGCGCCATACACCCCCCGTGGTCGGAAAGTTAGTCTCCGGCGATGGCATTGCTTGGCCGGGAGTCGCTCAAAGTGCGGCTGTTTTCGCCAAATGACCGACCGGACCAAGCGCTGATGCGCGACCCGCAAACGACAACGACAACCTTAGACGGAAATTTGTGACACTTTCTACAAGCATTCAGATGCCTTAGGTTTGGGAGATTCCCACGCGCTAAGGCCACACATTCAGCCTAGAAAACAGCGGTCTTCTTCGCGAGGCTTACACCACCAAACCCTGCCGGTCATCGGCCAACCCCCGTAGTCTTCCTCCCCCCCCTGGCCCATCACGCAACGATGTCCACTCGCCCCATCAGTACCCTGCGTCTGTTGCTCTGCGGCGTGCTGGCTAGCGGTGTGCCATGGGCTGCGTCCGCCTCTGCCCACGGCGATGTCGAGGTCATCATCGCTGCCATATCGCAAGAGATTGCCCAGTCGCCCACAGTGGAACTGCTGCTGCTGCGTGCCCGGTTGCACCTGGAGCATGGCGACCACGTCAGCGCTCTGATGGACTGCGCTCGGGCTCGCCTACGTGCCGCGGATGGAACCAGCGCGGCGGCAGCCGTGGCACGCTGCTTAGGGCAGGTGCTGCTGGCGGATGACCAAGGCGAGGCGGCGCTGGTCGCGTTTGATCGCAGCCTGGCGCTCGTACCGCATGACGGGGAAACGCTCGAACTTCGCGCGCAGGCCCTGCACCTGCTTGCGTGTGAGGACGATGCCCTGCGCACCTTTGACCAGCGTGAAGTCTGCCTACCGCCGCCCCAACCGCAGTTCTACTTCGATCGCTTGGCAACCCAGCGCGCGCTGCAACGTCCGGTGGCCGAACAAATTGCCGGTCTCGATCAGGGCCTTCGCCGGCTTGGTCCGCTGATGGTGCTTGAGGAAGCCGCGCTGCAGTGCGAGGTCGGCGCCGGCCTGATGGACTCGGCACTCGCCCGCCTGGACCGGCTCGCACGCACCGCAGTGCGTCCGGAGTCATGGTTGGTGCAACGAGGCGATCTGTTGCGTCGTCTCGGTCGCCCTCACGACGCCCATGCGGCTTACCAAGCCGCCGTGGTGGCGATCGAACAACTGCCGCCCGCTCGTCGTCTCACCAGCGCAACGCAGACTCTCTGCCAACACGCCCACGCCCATCTGGCTACCCTGAGCCTGGAGTCGCACCCGTGAATACCCGCCTGACCATCCTGCCATTCTTGGCAATCATTTTTTTGGCACTGGTGCCGAGTGGCTGCGAACAGTCGTCGACGCGCACCACGCCCATCGCCGCTCCGACGGCGGTCACGCTCACGCGTGGGCCATACCTCCAGCTCGGTACCTCCACCAGCATGGTCGTGCGCTGGCGCACCGATGTCGCGACCACCGGAGTGCTGCGCGTGGGCGATCAGCCGGACGCGCTGAGTCGCCCACACGCTAGGGTGACCGGAGCGGTACCGACCACCGAACACGAACTGGAGATCACGGGTCTGAAGCCGGATACGCGCTACTTCTACTCGGTGGGTGACAGCGCGCAGACCTTGGCCGGCGGTGCGAGCTACACGTTCGTCACTGCGCCAGTTCCCGGCACGCCCAAGGCCACGCGCATCTGGGCCATCGGTGATGCCGGTACCGCGAACAAGGACCAGGCTGCCGTGCGCGATGCGTACTACGCCTACACCAAACAACGTGCGACCGATGTATTCCTGATGCTGGGCGACAACGCCTACGAAACCGGCACCGACAAGGAGTACCAGAAAGCGGTCTTCAACGTCTACCATGAGCTCATGCGCCAGACGCCGGTATGGCCGACGCTCGGCAATCACGACGCCGCCCACGGTCGCGAAACCGACGCGCGCTATCCCTACTTCCAGATGATGACCTTGCCGCAACGCGGCGAAGCCGGCGGCCTGGCTTCGGGCAGTGAATACTACTACTCATTCGATCATGGTCCGATCCATTTCATCTGCCTCGATTCGCAGACCGACCGGCGAAAGCCAGGCTCAGCCCAGTTGCTGTGGCTCGAACAGGATCTGGCCGCGACCAAGCAACCTTGGATCGTGGCCTACTGGCACCACCCGCCGTACAGCCGTGGCTCGCACAACACCGACAAAGATAAGGAATCGATCGAGATGCGTGCCCACGTCCTGCCGCTGCTGGAAGCTGGCGGCTGCGATCTGGTGCTCAGCGGCCACAGCCACTGCTATGAACGTTCGTACCTGTTGAAGGGCCACTACGGCATGGCGAACACCCTGACACCGGCCATGAAGCTCGACAGCGGCAGCGGTGCGCCAGCCACCCCCTACCGCAAGCCGGCCGTCGCTCAGGGTACGGTCTACGTCGTGGCTGGCTCGTCCGGCAAGATCAGCGGTGGGAAGCTTAACCACCCGGCGCACGTGGTCAGCCTGAACAAGCTTGGTTCACTGGTGGTCGACGTCGCAGGTGATCAGATGAAAGCGGTGTTCCTGCGCGAAGACGGCTCGGTCGACGATGCCTTCACCATCATCAAACCATTGGCAGGAAAGTGATGTCCATCATCCGCCAACGTCTGGGCAGCCTGCTGCTGGTCCTGCTGCTGACAGCAGCGCAAGCGGCGGCGTGTTCCGTTCCGGTGTTCCGCTATGCGCTCGAACGCTGGCCACCGAGCAATTACCAGGTGTGGGTCTTCCACCAAGGACCGCTCGACGAGGCCCAGCGGAAGCTGGCGGATGAGTTGGATCAGCTGATCGTGCAGGGCGGTCTGCCGACCAATGTCGAGATTCAATGGGCCGATGTCAGCGGCACTCTCAGCCCGGCAGCGGCCAAGGCCTGGGCTGAGCAGAAACCCGCCACGTTCCCGCATGCCACCGTGCTGTTCGCGCCGCACGGTGCCGCCACCGGAGTCGCCTACGCCGGACCGGCAGAGTTGGAGACCCT